>SMTZ1_10000654_pt1 | contig 76071 bp, 69 predicted proteins | sample DeeMarSWOR136_30_FD_25667 | JGI IMG/M metagenome (IMG submission 25667) | reverse complement strand
GTGTTCAGCCCATGATATTTCTGAGGGAGGTTTGGCTGTATGTCTGGCCGAGTGCTCCTTTTTAAGCGAAAACAAAATTGGTTGGGAAGTGCATTTGAAGGAACAAATCCCCGACGATGCTCTGCTCTTCGGAGAATCACAATCCAGGATCCTTGTTACAGTCAGGCCAAAAAATAGAGATGAATTCCTCACACTCGCCCAAAGCCAGAATGTCACGGTATCTGAAATCGGGGTTACGACAGGAAGAGAGATGACAATTTACAGTCATGATAAAAAGATGGTTGATCTCCCGGTCGATGTCGCCTTCGAGGTCTGGAAACAGGCTATTCCGAATGTGTTTAAGGTCGAATAAACCAAAAGCCAATGCGTGACATTACCCGCATAAAGAAAATATTTACTACGGCAGGAATATTCCGAATCTTGATTCTGCTCCTGATCCTTTCGAATTCTGCTCAAGGTTTGGACCTTCACTTCAAGATATCAGGAGGCTATTCTTATCTTAAACTCTCTGAAGTGCATCGTTCGTTGGACGGCTGGGCCGAATGGAAAAAGATCGAAGCTAAAGAAAAAAATAATTGGCAGGTCCTCGGAGAGAATGTCAGAAGCATGCATTCTGGAGTCAACCTTGAAGGAGAAATCCTCTTCTCCTTTATTCCTCGAATCAGCCTAGGTCTAGGAGCAGGGTATATCTACAGCGATGTGAACGAAGCAAAGGCAGAAGTGATAGTCGAGAGGCCAACAGGAACTTTCAGCCACGTTTTCCCGATGACTGTATCCGCTTATCCTGTTACTCTTTCCGGCTACTATTTTATTCCTCTCATGAGCAAACTCAGGTTGTTTTTGAGAGGAGGATCGGGTCTTGTATGGGCCAAATATGTAAACAGGGAAGGAAGAAAATCTTTAACAGTAAAAAAGTATAGCTATCTCGAACTTCAGAAAGCCTCTGCATCAGGTTCAATCACACTCGCTGGCCTCGGCTTTATGTATGATTCTGACATGGGTGTGCGTTTTTTTATCGAGGGCACAGCAAGGTTGGCCAAGATTAAAGGTTTCTCTGGCGAAAATGAAGTGGGGATAAAGGGGACTCTGTATTATTTCGAGGAATATATTTCTGACCAGGATCTTTGGCAGGCAAAGGCTAAAATCATGGCTGAAAAACCATCAGGCCCAAATTTCCGCTCTGTTTCAGAGGCCGTTGTTGATTTTAGTGGTTTTTCGGCTAAAATAGGATTCATGATCAGGTTTTAGTAATCCATACACAGGATAATAAAATGACAGAAGAAGTCTTTCAAAGTCCTAAGAAAAAAGGGAGGATCGCAGTATTTCTTTCTGGCCGAGGCTCGAACTTCAAAGCCATCCATGATGCCATCTTGTCGGGAACAATCAACGGGGATATCGTCCTCGTCTTCAGCAACAAAAAGGATGCCCTAGGATTAAGCATCGCCCTAGAAAGAAATCTCAAAACACTCTATTTGAATCCCAAAGAGTTCGACTCTCGCGAGGCCTATGATCAAGCGATCATTGATGCAGCGAAGCGAAACGACGTGGACTTGATCTGTCTGGCTGGATACATGAAAATCCTGACTCCTCTATTCTGTAATGCATTCAAGAACAGAATTATGAACATCCACCCTGCACTTCTTCCTTCCTTCCCCGGACTTCATGTCCAAAAGAAAGCTATTGACTGGGGAGTCAGATATTCGGGGGCTACAGTGCACTTTGTCACCGCAGATGTAGATATGGGTCCTATCATTCTGCAAGCTGTGGTCCCGGTGCTCCAAGACGACACTGAGGAAACTCTCAGTGAACGCATCCTCAAAGAGGAGCACAAAATCTATCCCGAAGCGGTACAACTCTATTTCGAGGGCCGCTTGGAAGTCAAGGGGAGACGCGTCGCTATCAAATAAAGGTGCCAAGAAAGATGAAAACGATCAGAAGATCAGTTGAAGAACAATATACATATCTCAAAAAAGGCTGTGTGGAGATTATCCAAGAGAACGAGCTCAAAGCTAAGCTTGAACGTTCGCTCAGAAATGACAAGCCCCTTCGAGTCAAAACAGGTTTCGATCCCACTGCTCCTGATATCCATCTTGGGCATACGGTTCTCATCCGTAAGATGAAGCATTTTCAAGATATGGGGCATGACGTCATTTTTTTGATTGGTGACTTTACGGGGCTTATTGGTGATCCTTCAGGACAATCGACAACCCGCCCCGCTATGACCAGAGAACAGATCAACAGGAATGCCGAAACATATAAAAGCCAAATTTTCAAAATCTTGGATCCAGATAAGACCATCATAGACTTTAACTCTCGCTGGCTTGGCAAGCTCACTAGCTTTGATATTATCAAGCTGACCTCAAAGTATACTGTCGCCAGGATCCTTGAAAGAGACGATTTTTCTAACCGCCTTAAAAACGGGCAGCCAATATCCCTTCATGAAATCCTCTATCCCATCATGCAAGCCTATGACTCTGTGGCCCTTGAAGCTGATGTTGAGCTTGGAGGAACAGACCAAAAATTTAATCTTCTTGTGGGCCGAGATATACAAAGGGAATTTCAACAAGAACCCCAAATTGTTATGACAATGCCTCTGCTCGAAGGTTTAGATGGGGTGGAAAAAATGAGCAAATCCCTAGACAACTATGTGGGAATAACCGAGCCTCCGAATGAGATCTATGGTAAAATCATGTCCATTTCCGACTCTCTGATGTTTCGGTATTATGAACTTCTCACCGATATTTCCCTTCCACAGATAAAAAACTGGCGCAAGGAGGTTCAGGAGGAGAAGATCAATCCGAAGGATCTTAAATCAGAGTTGGCAAAATTGATCGTTGCCGATTTCTGGACTAAGAAAAAGGCAGAAAGCGTAGCTCAAGAATTCGAAAGGGTGTTCAAACAAAAAAAAGCTCCCGAGGATTTGGCCCTATCAGTTGATGAAACAATAAAGGTTTCTGATTCTTCAAATGTGGAAATTCGAGAACTTATTGATTTCCTTGTAAACCAAAATATTTTTCCTTCTCGTGGAGAGGCAAAAAGAATAATACGTCAAGGAGGATTTTATATCGAGGGAAGAAGAGTTGAGGGCCTTGAAAGCAAAATAGATTTAAGCAAAAAGAGCAGATTCGATTTAAAGATTGGAAAGAAGAAATTCTATAGACTTAATATTGAAGAAATCAATACTAAAATATAAATTCTTCATTCTATAGATTTGGGGAATCAAACTTTGGCCGCCGCCCGAAGAGTTCTTTGTAGACATGGGGGTAGTTGTCTTTACTCCCAACAAGGAGAAAAGTCAGGGGCATAACCTTTCTAGCCAATTCTGTCATTTTTCCTACGACCTGACGGATATCCCATTGGGCAGCCCTGTCTTCTCTCAGACGAGAAATATGATACAGCTCTCGGGCATTGACTTTGATCAAAACTCTCTTCCGATGGGCATTGGTCAGCACGTACTCCGCTCCTTGCTTTAATCTTTCATTGAGAAGCGAATACACATCATTCGTCCTGGCAATCATTTCGAGATATTCATTTTCATTTCCGACTTCTTCGATGGAAGGGGGGATAGTTACTCCGAGAGCAGGATTGTATTTTTGTGTTGTGACTGTAGCCATTCTGTGGCGTTTGAGTTGGGCAAAACAGGTGGCAGAGAGGATCAGGTCAAAGGTGAGGTCCACATATTCAAACTCCCGGAGCACAGAGTCATAAAATTCCATGTGTCGAAAGGCCAATTTAAGGAATTCCTTTTTTCTCTCCAAGCTCAATCGCTTGGTATTTTCAAGACAAGCCTCATAAGGAAGGGATGATGATGAGTGCAAGAGAGAGGCTACAAGGCGGTCATCTGCCTCAGGCGTATAAGTTATGAGCTGCACCACATCATTTCCGGCTTTCTTCTTAGAACTCATGAATTCATCCACCCCTGCTTTCAGGTCTTCGTAGGTTTTTGCATCAAAATCATCGGCTTCAGTGAAGAGAATGATCGACGGAGCTACCTCCTTGGCAAGTCTATAGATTTTTTGATTCAATTCTTTAAGTTCGTCCAATTTTTTAGCAGAGAATCGGCGGATGAAAAATTCTAGATTGCGTGCATTCAAGGTCATACCCACCTGCCCATGAGTGGCTAGGCTGACAACATAACGGGCATCCTCTTTGGCCCAGCCATTGAGCAGGGAGTGTTTTTTGGGATCTTTAGCCATTTCTTCGTGTTTGGTAAAAATATGAGGCCGCAATCTCTTGTACAGTTTGTGATAGAGAGCATTTTGGGCCCTGATGGTGTCCACAAAGATTTTCTGCAAGCCTGCCTTCTTAATTTCTTCCGGGAGTACAAAATCATTTTTCAGTATGACATACCGCTGAGATTTTTCCGTGTAGGAGCAAAGTCGGAATTTCTCTATCTCCTCTAAGGCCAGGCGGCTAACGCCGATGATATCAAAATTAAAAACAGCATGTTCAGCCACAGAGTGATGGCCCATTCTAAAGATGATTTTCTGATTCGACCTCCGAGCTCTCTCTACTTCGGCTCTGGCTGCGGCACGGAGTTGATCGATCGGACGGGGATCCCGGGAAATTCGGGCGTAGCTAGCAGAGAGAGTCTCCGGAGTTGCGTCATCGCGGCGGGGACTTGCCCCTTTGAGTTCCTCGATGACTGTGCTATCGATATTGTATCCTGCGAGTACGACCTTCATGGCCATTACAATAGAAATCTAAGAAAAAAAAGTCAATGGATCTCGAGGGAAGCAATTCCATTTTCGTGAAGCTTACAAGATATCCATCTTCATTGAACCTGAGACGAATTTGGATTATCATGGAAGACAGATCCCACTCATGAAAAACAAAGAACTTGCAGCGATCTTTTCGAGAATCGCCGACGCCTTGGAAATCAAGGGAGAAAAAGGATTCAAGGTTATCGCCTACCGTAAAGCTTCCCGCATCCTTGAAGACCTCAACGAGGATATCGAGGATGTTACCAGGGAGAAAAGACTTCTCGGCTTACCAGGTATTGGGAGTGGCATCGCCAACAAAATAGAAGAATACATCCAAACAGGAGATATGAAGAAGCACATGGAGGCACTTTCGGGCATCCCGGAAAGCCTCCTCGATCTATTGAACATTCAGAATCTGGGAGCCAAGACTATCCACCTTCTTTATAAGGAATTGGGGGTCAAAAATCTTGATGATCTGAAAAGAGTCACCCGAGACGGTTCTTTGGCCAAACTCTACGGATTCGGAGAGAAAAAGGCCGAAAACATCCAAAAGGGAATCGAAATATTCGAGAGGGCTCAAGAGCGTATCCCCATTATGGAAGCCATGATCATCGCCAATGCAGTGACAGCATATCTTGAGAAATCTCCAGAAATCATTCGCCTCTCTCCAGCAGGATCGCTACGGCGGATGAAAGAGACTGTCGGAGATGTCGATCTTCTTGCTGCAGGAAAGAATTGTACCAAGATCATTCAACTTTTCACAGAATTTCCAGGCATTAAAAGGATTCTGGCCTCAGGAGGGACAAAGGCTTCGGCCATCGTATCCATAGAAAATATAGAAAGACAAGTGGATTTGCGCGTGGTAGAAGTGTCTTCCTTCGGGGCTGCCCTGCAGTATTTTACAGGCTCAAAAGCCCACAACATCAAATTGAGGGGGTTGGCTCGAGAAAGAGGATTGAAAATATCCGAATACGGTGTCTTCAGAGGAGAAAAAAAAATTGCAGGAGCCAACGAGGCAGACATCTACAAAACATTGGGCATGCCCTTGATTTCTCCTGAACTGCGTGAAGACAGAGGGGAGATCGAGTTAGCTTTAAAGGACAAGCTTCCCCAGATTGTCGATTCCAAAGATATCAAGGGAGACCTTCATGTCCACACCCAATACAGCGATGGAACTCTGACACTCAAGGAGCTTGCAAAGCTAGCAGGAGAAATGAGTTATGAGTATATCTGTGTGTGCGACCATTCTCAATCTGTTAGGTATGCCAATGGCCTGAGTCCTGAGCGTCTGCTCCAGCAAATTGAAGAAATTGAGCGGATCAATAAAAGACTAAAAGGCTTGAAAATCCTAAAAGGTACAGAAGTGGATATCCTGCAAAACGGCCAACTTGACTTTTCTGAAGAAATCCTGCGGAAATTGGATTTTGTGGTGGCAGCCATCCATTCTGGGTTCAAGAAAAATGTCACCGAAAGAATCTTACGTGCCATGGAAAATCCCTATGTGAGAGTCATTGCCCATCCTTCTGGCCGCCTGATATCTCGAAGAGAAGGCTATGATGTGGATCTGGAAAAAGTCCTGGAGGGAGCCCAAAAAACAGGGACAGCACTCGAGCTCAATGCCTATTACGACAGGCTTGACTTAAACGAATTCTACTTAAAGAGAGCCAAGGATAAAGGCATCAAGATAAGCATCGGAACGGATACCCATTCCCCGCAGGGACTCGCTATGATGCATTTTGGGATTGGAATTGCCCGTCGAGCTTGGCTTGAAAAACCAGATATCCTGAATTGCCTGAGCTATGGCCAAATCAAATCAAAGGTATAGAATCCGACTCTACTCAATCTCTAATGATTTGCTGAGCAGCGAAAAGGCCGCATAAAGCAAACACCCCACAATACCGCAGCCGAACCAGAGTGTGGTCGGACCGAAACGACTGTACACCGTTGTCCCGAGGACAGGCCCTACAATCATCGAAAGGGAAAAGGCAAAGCTAAACAAACCCATATAGCGTCCCTGGCTTCCGGTTCCGGCACGCAACGCGATAAGAGCACCAAGAAGAGGCATGCTCAGCATTTCACCAAAGGTCCAGACTGCCACCGTTAGGGCAGCATAAGCAAAACCTCGCCCCAGCGGCATCAAAGCAAAGCCCAGACCGGTCAGAAAAAAAGACAGGGAGACGAAGCGAGTCAGAGACCTCTTCCCGATCCAATGGATCAAGAGCATTTCAAGAGTTATGATGAGAAATGTATTGATGATTATAAGCTGACCGATGCGGTTTTCTGCAAAGCCATAAACCTCCCGCATGTAAAGAGGGAATGTTGCAATAAGCTGGAAGAAGATGGAGCCCCAAACCACCACCATAGGCAACATCAAGAGAAAGGGGCCGTCCCTCCACGGGGAACGGCCGAGGGAAGTCTTACCTCCAGCGAGAACATTAAGGTGCTGCTCTGGTTTTTTCCAAACCAGGCAGAACAGGACAACTGCAGCCAGGCAGGTCATCCCATCAACCCAGAAAAGGAGACTGTAATTCCGCAGAGCCAGGAATCCCCCCACAGCCGGACCGATCGTTGCGCCGATATTGTTAGCCAAACGGTTGAGGGCGAATCCCTTGGTCGTAATCTCTGGCGGACAGACCCGGGCCATAGAGGTGCTGTTCGCAGGATAAAGCCAGCCAGAGGCTACGGCTAAGACGAAGATCATCAGATTTATACTCCAGAGTGAATGAATTTGTCCTAGCCAGATATAAAAAATTCCACTGAACAGGAGGCTGAGTTTCTGGACATTGGTCGAACCTATTCTGTCAGAAAGCCATCCGCCCAGAAAGGAACCAACGAGTGAACCCATTCCGAATATACTGAGCGAGCGACCCGCCTGAGCAACCGTATAGCCAAGATTCTTCGTGAGGTAGAGGCTGAGGAAAAAAATCACCATCATCCCGGCAGAATTGATCAGTAACACAGTAAACAGAATCCATGCATGCTGAGGAAGCCCTTCATAGGCTCTACGATAGAGGCTTACAATTCGACTAATCATGTCTTTATGTTTGCACATATTATCCAAAGCAAGGGAAAAAATCGACGAAAATAATTTTTTACTGTTCTAAAAAAGGTCTACAATATTCTATTTTCTCTTTACGATTTTCCCATAAAAGATTAGAATAACCCATTAAAAGAAAATATTGCAGACGAGGATTCTATCTTCGCGCTGAATAAAGGAGAACGTGATGTTAGATGTATCAACCACATCGCTAAAGGACCTTTTAGCCTATGCCATTCGGTCTGAGATGGACTCGAATAAGGCGTACAGTGATCTTGTCGATAGGGTGTCAAATCCCCTGCTCAAAGAAAAATTCCAATGGCTGGCCTTTGAGGAAAACAAACATAAACAGGTACTGATAAAGCTGCACGAAGCTCTCTTCTCCGGCCAAACAATCCAAATTCCAGACAAACCTAGCGAAGAACTCCTTAAACGTATTGACATCAAGCCCTCTTCATCTCTGCTAGATATCCTGTACCAAGCCATGGATTCAGAAAAGTCTGCAGAAGAGTTTTATGCTCGACTCTCAGACAGGATGGAAAAGACACAAAAAAGACTTCTTCTGTATTTAAGCAAAGTGGAACACAGCCATTATGTGATGCTGAAAAGCGAATACGATGCGGTCCAGGATTTCGAGGATTATGCGGAAAAAGACATCGATAAGATTGTCACCTGAAGCCTAGCCTTTCATTACGCCAATAGGAACAACTTTAGGCAACCAGACGCCCGATTCCCGCATGATCGGAAATCCTTACTACTTCATCCACATCCTTGTAGGCCTGGGAGGCTTCCTCTGCTACACCCCTCCAGCTAGTGGATCTAAGCTCGATCCCTTTCTTCTCCAGTTCTTGCTTAATCTCCTCTCCTCTGAACCGGCGAAGAGCCTCGTGCCTGGACATCACCCGTCCTGCACCATGAGCTGTAGAGCCAAGACTGAGTTTCTCAGCTTCTGAAGTTCCAACAAGAATATAAGAAGCCGTACCCATGCTTCCTGGAATAAGTACCGGCTGCCCCACATCCCTATAAACAGTAGGGATTTCTTTCCTTCCGGGGCCAAAACTTCTTGTTGCTCCCTTTCTATGGATACACACCTGTTTCAGTTTACCTTCGATGTTATGTTCCTCGAATTTAGCCACATTGTGACAGACATCGTAGACTTGATCCATTCCCTCTGCATTTCCCATGACTTTGGAAAAGACATTCCTGACCCAATGGGCGATCATCTGCCGATTGGCAAAGGCAAAATTCACGGCAGCACTCATGGATTTGTAGTATTGAGTCCCCAAGCTTGAACGAATCGGCGCATTAATGAGTTCCCTATCCGGCAAACCTCTGGAACCAAATTTGTTTTCCATATATCTTATGTAATCAGAAGCTACCTGGTGGCCCAGTCCACGGCTCCCACAGTGAATCATGACCATGATTTGGTCCGGAGAATGAATCCCAAAGACATCGGCAACATCTCTGTCATAGATTTCTGAAACTTTCTGGATCTCCAGAAAATGATTTCCGGCACCGAGTGTTCCCAACTGAGGAATTCCTCTTTCTACGGCTCGTTTGGATAGAAAGCTCGGGTTTGCATCCTTCATCCTTCCATTTTCTTCCGTCTTCAACAGATCATCTTTCATCCCATATCCATTCTCTACAGCCCACTCGGCTCCTTTGGCACAGACCTCTTCAAGCACTCTTTGGCTCAATCGAGTCGTGCCCGCTTTGCCTACACCAGCTGGTACTTCCTTGAAAATCTCTGTAAGAAGCAGCTTCCTCTTCTCGATTACATCTTTCTCTGTGAAATCGGTTCGCAACAAACGAACACCACAGTTGATATCATATCCCACACCTCCAGGAGAAATGATACCTTCATCGAGATCAAAAGCCGCTACACCCCCTATAGGAAATCCATAGCCCTGGTGTGCATCTGGCATAACATAGGCTTTCAACTGGATGCCTCGCAAACATGCTACATTCTTTGCTTGCTGGAGGGTCCGATCTCGCTTAATCCCCTGTAGCAGCTTGTCAGAAGCATATATGATAGCCGGAACCTTCATGTTGTCATGTTTGGGAATTTCCCAACTATATTCGTTAATTTTTTTCAATTCCATGGTATCACCTCAGACATCTGCCACAACCTGAATCCTAAATGGCATAGTTCTCGTGATTTCCATTTCATTATAGGTAATGGCTTTTACATCTCCAAAGATTTCGGTTTTACTCGAATATTCATCTCCTTTAAAGAGAGCCCGGAGCACATATCGATCTTCTTTCCTTTCGATGGAGATATCATCGACCTGACTCAAGAGAAATCTCCTGGTATCGAATAAATACAAAATCTCTTCTAGATAATTGAGCAGTTTCCCAATTCCACATCAGAGAAACCAAGGCTAAAGCTGCCTGTTGAAACGCCTCCTCGAGGGTCTCCCCAAAGGCTTGAAACTTTGCATCGGCCGTATGACGGAGAAACCTGTATTTTTTCACCTCAACTTTCCCCCAGTTCCTCCCGTTTGTACTTCCTGATCGTTCGTGATTGGAGTGACTTCAATTTTGGGGACAGGACAACCGGATATTCACATCTCCTTCTTTCGATGGACTTGAGTCGATCCTCCAACCTTGAAAATTCATCTTGAAAGATTTTTTGAATACGGGACAAAGAAGAAGATTGTTTGACGATCTTTCCTTCTCTCATCACTTTTTTGAGCAAAGGTTCTCCGTCCTCTAATCTCTCGTCTCTCAGAGCAATGATGTCTCTTCTCAGCTTCCCTTTAGAAGTAGTGAAACGGAAGACCTGTTTTTCACCTGCAAGTGTTTGTTTTTCAGGACTCAACTTGAGCACAGGATGTCCGTTGTATTTTACAAGTTTATAGGCCATATCCACATAAGGCGCATCGGCCGATACTCCCATCTTAGTCCCAACCCCAAAAGAATCGATGTCCCCGCCTTCGTCGAGTACTTTCTTGATCTTGAATTCATCAAAACCACCGCTGGCAAAAATCATTGTCTTTCCCAATCCACCTTTCTGCAGAATTCTGCGGACTTCCTTGCTGAGGCGAGCCATATCTCCGCTGTCCAATCTCACTCCCTTGAGGTCGACTCCTTGCTGGGCCATTTCCTTTGCAACCTCCACAGCTTTTTCTGCACCAGAGAGAGTATCATATGTGTCTATAAGAAGGATGACATTATCAGGAAAGCTGCGGGTAAAAGCACGAAAAGCTTCGATCTCGCTCTCGAAGCTGGTCACATAAGAGTGAGCCATGGTCCCGAATATGGGCAGTCCGAAAGCTTTTCCTGCCAGAACATTACTCGTTCCGACGAATCCTCCGATATAACTCGCTCGGGCCACCTTCATGCCTGCATCTGTCCCCTGGGTTCGTCGCATAGAAAAATCCACTAATTTCCGAGAGCCGGCCGCATGAACACAGCGTGAAGCTTTGGTAGCAATCATTGTCTGGAGGCCAACAGTATTGATGAGAAAAGTCTCTACGATTTGCGCTTCTATGAGAGGAGCAGTCACCTCCACGATTGGCTCGTTCACAAAAAAGAGTCGGCCTTCAGGGATGGCATAGACTTCGCCCGTGAATCGCAACTTTTTCAGATAGGACAGAAAGTCTCTCTTAAAAAGACCTGATTCCCCTAAATAGTCCAAATCATCGGGGGAAAACCTAAGATCCTCCAGAAAATAAAGAGCTTCGTCCAAACCGGCACTGACAAAATAGCTTCGAGAAGGAGGGTAGTTTCGTATAAAAAGACTGAAGCTGGCGGGTTCGAACATCCTTTGGTCAAAATAGGAAGCGGCCATTGTCAACTCGTAAAGGTCTGTGAACAAAGCCAGATCTTCCATCTATCTCAATCAACCTCTAAGCGATCGTTCTAAAAAATCCCTGCTATCGAAGTTCTACAGAAAGGACATCTGGATTCTCTGATTTTATTATCAGATACGTAAAATCCATGTCTGCTGATCAGGATCTTCTGGCACTTAGGGCAAACCGTTCCTTCAGATTCTCCCAGGACGTTTCCTATATATATGTAATGAAGGCCTTCATTTTTTCCGATGTTGTAAGCCAGACGCAACGAATTCAAAGGAGTAGCAGTGGCGTCGGTGTATTTATAATCGGGATGGAAGCGACTGATATGCCAGGGAATATTGGGATCGAGCTCTGAAATAAAACGCGCTATCTGGGTGAGCTCTTTCTCACTGTCATTCTGGCCGGGTACAATAAGAGTGGTGAGCTCGACCCATATATCCATGTCTTTCATCCGGCGAATCGAATCCAGCACAGGTTGAAGACGAGCCCCACACATCTTTTTATAGAAGTTTTCACTAAAAGCTTTGAGATCCACATTACAGGCATCAAGGAAAGGCCTTATTGTTTCAAGAGCGTCTAGGCTCATGTATCCATTGGTGACAAAGACATTGGCCAGTCCATCCTTCTTGGCTAGCTTCGCGGTATCATGCGCATACTCGAAATAAATAGTGGGCTCAGTGTAGGTGTATGAAATGCTCTGGCAGCCATGTTTTTCTGCCGCCCGGACAACCTCCTGTGGCAGACACTCTTGACCCGTAGCCAGAGAATCTTTGCTTTTCGAAGCCTGGGAAATCTGCCAGTTCTGGCAAAATGGGCAGCGGAAATTGCACCCTATAGTTGCAATCGAAAAAGATTTGGAGCCAGGCAAAAAATGATAGAGGGGTTTTTTCTCTATTGGATCTACATGAGCTGCAATGATATTCCCGTAAACCTGGGTGTAGAGTTTCCCTCCTTTGTTTTGTCTAACTCCACAGACACCAAACTTCGACGGTTCAATCTCGCAGTTATGATGACAGAGGGAGCAGGAGACTTTCTGCCTACTGGATGTGCGATAAAGCATTGCCTCTTTTTCCATGTTTCTACCTTGTCCCTGCGTGTCTTGCTGGCTTCAGTCAAGTCATATCATAGCCATTGCATATTATATATAAATCACAACAGAAGATAAATCAAACAGCAATTTATAAAGGATTTCATGATCAATTGTATCAAAAATATTTGGATAATTTTCTGATGCCAGAAAAATGGAAGCCGGCGAGTAAATTCCCGGTTAATGAGGCAATTTCAAATCTGGAAAATATTCTTTTCTGGAGGGACAAAGATGTTTCAATACACATTCAGGGCAGTTTGGTTTGCGTGCTTGACAGACTTTTCGTCCATGATTGACGAGCATATAGTTAAAATTGATCCAATCTTTCCTAGGAACCAGCACCAGGAGATCCTGTTCGATCTTGTCCGGGTTCTTCTCTTTGCTCAAACCTAACCTGTGGGAGAGTCTCTTGACATGGGTATCCACGGCAATGCCTTCAGCTTTTTTATACGCACTGGAGAGCACGATGTTCGCTGTTTTTCTCGCGACGCCTGGAAGTGTTATTAAGGATTCCATACTATCGGGCACTTTCCCTCCAAAGTCTGCAACTATTTTCTTTGATGCATTAATGATGCTTTTGGTTTTATTCCTGAAAAATCCTGTGGATCGAATCTCTTTCGCAAGGATTTTGGGATCAGCCTGAGCAAAATCCAGGGCTGTCGGATACTTGCGAAAAAGAGCCGGTGTGACCTGATTGACTTTTTCATCCGTGCACTGGGCAGACAGAATCGTGGCGACCAGAATCTGGAGGGGTGATTCAAATTTCAGGGCTGTCCGGCTCCTTGGATAGGCTTTTCTCAAAAGCTCAATGATTTCTCCAATTTTTTCCTTAGCTTCGTCCATTTTTCAACCTCGTCTAGAAAAGGCAATGCCCAGAATGACAGCCTCCTGAGTATTCGGATGCAGCCATTATGAAGTTCAGATCCTCCTCCCTTTCCCCTTCGGTTCTTGAATCAAAGGACAAGACCTGTCCCCTTTTTGTTCCGTAGCGATAGACTGTGATACCTTTGCATTTCAATTTGTGGGCAAGAGCATAAATGTTTCTGACATCCTCTACAGTTGAGTCAGGAGGGAGATTGATTGTCTTTGAAACAGAATTATCCGTGTGTTCCTGAAAAGCAGCTTGTATCTTGAGATGTACTTCCGGGGGTACGTCAAAGGAAGTGATGAAGATCTTTTTTATATCCTCGGGAACGGCTTCGATCTCCTGAAGAGATCCAACTCGTCCCACTTCTGTCATGAGTTCCTTGGAATACAATCCCCTTCGTCGAAGCTCCATCTCGAACAAAGGGTGCGTTTCGAACAACCTTGCCCCAGATAGAACACTACGAACATAACTCAATGCGAATAAGGGCTCGATCCCACTCGAACATCCAGCGATGATGCTTATCGTTCCCGTTGGAGCGATCGTATTAACCGTCGCATTCCGAAGCCTAAGATTCCTTTGAGGAAGAATCGACTGTTCATAGTTAGGGAAAACCCCTCTTTCCTCAGCCAGTGCTGCCGAAGCTTTGAGTGATGCCTTTCGAACAAAGCTCATGAGTTTTGAAGCCGTAGAGATGGCATCTATGTGAGTGTAGGGAACTCCTAATCTTATAAGTGTATCAGCAAATCCCATGATTCCAAGGCCAATTTTGCGGTTAGCTAAGGTAATTTCTTGAATCTGACGTAAAGGATATCTGTTGACTTCGATAACATCATCTAGAAAACGGATTCCCCATTGAACAGCCTCCTCTAGCTTATCCCAATCCACAGTTCCGTTCTTGACGAATTTTGATATATCGACAGAAGCCAGATTACAGCTTTCATAAGGGAGAAGAGGGATCTCTCCACAGGGATTGGTTGCTCGGATTCGACCCAGATGAGGGGTTGGATTATGCCGGTTTATTTCATCCAAAAAAACCAATCCTGGATCCCCTGACCGCCATGCAGAATAGACAATGAGGTCGAACAGCGATCTTGCTTTCAGGGATTTCGTCTTCTTTTCTGTCCGAGGATTGATCAGATCAAATTTTTCATTTTTCTTCACTGCTTCCATGAACCTATCGGTCACTCCTACAGAAAGATTGAAGTTCGAATAGGCTCCTTCTGTGAGTTTCGCCTCTATAAACTCCTCAATATCTGGATGATCACAACGCAGGATTCCCATGTTCGCTCCCCTACGCCTCCCCCCCTGAACTATAACTCCTGTAGCCTGGTTGAATATGCTCATGAAGGAAACCGGCCCAGAAGCATTGCCTTTTGTCGTCGACACGAGGTCATCTGCCGGCCTGAGGCGGGAAAAATCAAAGCCAGTTCCTCCTCCTGTCTGATGAATAAGCGCCATATTCTTCAAAGAATCAAAAATACCCTCTATGGAATCCTCTACGGGGAGAACAAAGCAAGCAGATAATTGTCCCAAAGATGTCCCTGCATTCATAAGCGTCGGCGAATTTGGGATGAATTCCAGTCGGCTCATCATCCGGAAAAATTTTTCCTCTACTTGATGTTTTCCCATCCTAGATGGAAATGCATCTTCAGCTTCGCTCACAGTATTGGCTACTCTAAAAAAAAGCTCCTGAGGGCTTTCAATAACGTTCTGTTTCTCATCCTTCAACAGATACCGTTTTTTTAAGACAAGCAGTGTATTCAGAGGGAGTTTAAGGTCATCTCTTACCCCATAGATTACTTTGACACGACGAATATCCTGATGTTCCTGTCTATATAGAATGTAACTTCTGGCGATCGAGCGATAGCCCGTGTCCATCAAAACCTCTTCCACTATATCTTGAATGTTCTCCACAGAAGGGGTATTTTTGACGAAGGACGAAGCGATCTTTGCCAGAACACCATGCGAGGTCAAGCGGGCAATTTCCTCAGACTTTACCTCATCCAGACGGCTCGAACGATTTTCTGTTCATCGAAATCAACAAGAGTGCCATCCCTTTTTCGAACCTTGGGAGGGAGTTTTTCCATGATATCTCCTTACATACCAACAGCACCCCCTTGGAGTGCGTTATTTGGTACACGATACAGCGCATAAGACCAAGCATTCTATTAGTGCTGTACCCACACCGCTAAAAAAATAAAGGATTTGACCCTCTTAAATCTTTACCATTTTTTCGATAGCTCCTCTCGCTCTCTGGCTTACCTCAAGAGGAACTTCGACCTCATATCTCATTTCTTCTAAAGATCTAAGAACCTTCTTCAGATTAATTTTTTTCATATTTGCACACAGGGCTAAGTCTTTCACTGGGTAAAAATTTTTCTCAGGATTTTCTTTTTTCATCCTGTAAATAATTCCTACTTCTGTACCAATTAAAATATCTGGTTTTTCAGTAGTCCTTGCCTCCCTGACCATTTTTCCAGTTGAAAACACCTTGTCAGCAAGATCGATGACTTCGGGCCGACATTCTGGATGAACCCATACTTCTGCCTTTGGAAACTGTGCTTTTTTTAGTCTAACATCCCGTGCTGAAATATTATGATGGACATAACAGTATCCATCCCATGGGATTATCTTTTTTTTTGTGAAGCGAGCTACGTAGGCAGCCAGATTTTTATCTGGGGCAAAAAGTATTTCATCCCCCTCTACAGACTGAACAACCTGAAGGGCGTTGGAAGATGTGCAACAGATATCACATTCAGCCTTTACTTCCGCAGAAGTGTTCACATAGCACACCACTTTTCTTCCAGGATATTGCTTCTTCCAATCTATGAGTTCTCTGGCAGTAATCATATCGGCCATGGGGCATCCCGCATGGATATCCGGCATAAGAACAGTCTTTTGTGGGGAAAGGATGGCAGCCGTCTCAGCCATAAAATGGACACCACAAAACACGATTACTTCAGCATCCAGCTTAGCTGCCATCTGGCTCAATTCCAGAGAATCGCCAACAAAATCAGCCACATCCTGGACCTCTCCAATCTGATAATTATGAGCCAGAATAGCAGCATGGTGTACTGCTTTCAGTCGATTGATCCTTCCCTTGATGTCTTGTTGCTTCACTTTCTTTCCTTTCCCTCCATTTTGAGGACAGTACGAATATACAAGGAACAATTTCTCAGACTCAATTTTTTATCTGCAAATTCCCTTATCATTCTCGCTGCTTCCTCATCAAGAAAACTGACTTTCGAAAAATCCAAGATGATTTTCTCCCTGCTGTCTATTCCCTTTTCAATCTCAGCTTGTAGTTCTCTTCTATATTCCTTGACATAGGCCTTGAAAACATCCCCTTCCTCTTCAACTCCAAGAAATTCCTGGCCCGTCTGTCTGCACCAAGCCGGCATATCTTCCTTGATACCTATATCCGTGGAGACCACTTCCAACACTTCTCCGATCTTCATTTCCTTGATCTTTTTTGATGTCTGTATGATCGGCATAGGACACAACAATCCATAACAATCCAAAGTTTGATCCGCCCTCATTTTTATCCTCGCACTTTATCTTGCTTATCCTTTAAACTCTGACTTTTGTCGCTCCGCAGTGAGGGCACTTATCTGCTTTCTTATTCATAGCCATATTGCACTCTGGACAATCCTCAAGCTCGACTTTACAAATATCGCAGTAATTCTCCATGCCTTCCATGGGTCCTTCGCAGTAAGGACAAAGACATGACTTATCATCTTGTGACTTTTCAGGCGGATTCTCCTTGGCTTTTTGCCTTTCTTGGTAGTTTTCGATCGCCTTATGAAGGGCATCAGCTCCAAGATTAGAACAATGCATTTTATTCTTGGGCAGACCGCCGAGTTCTTCTGCTACACTTTTGTTGGTTATCTTCAGTGCCTCTTCGATCGTTTTTCCGATGGCCATTTCGCTGACCATACTGGAAACAGCAATGGCGGCTCCACAACCGAATGTCTGAAATTTCACATCATCGATTCGATTATCCTTGACCTTTATGTAGAAGGTCATCATGTCGCCACAAACTGGATTTCCAACTTGTCCAACCCCGTCCGCATCTTCCATCGTTCCGACATTGCGGGGATTTTGAAAATGATCCATGACTTTTTCGCTGTAAATCATTTCTTTTTCTCCTCTAAATATTGAGTGTAAAGGGGAGACATTTTTCTCAGTCTCTCTATTATGGGAGGAAAAGTCTCTAAAAGAAAATCAATATCTTCCGATGTTGTCTCTTCTATTAGGCTAAAAACCAGTGAGCCCTGAGCAAGCGCATGATCGAATCCCATGGCCAAAAGAACATGGGATGCCTTCAGAGCCCGTGATGTGCAGGCTGATCCGCTCGAGGCTGAGATGCCCTGCATATCCAGATTCAAAAGCATGGCCTCTCCCTCTACAAATTCGACACAAAAACTGCTGTGGTGAGGAAGCCGTTCATCCGGATGTCCGGTGAGATACACATGCTCCACCGCTCGGGGAAGCTTTTCAATCAACTTATTCCTCAGCGTCTTCGACTTCTTGGCCCTAGATTCCATCTTCTCCAAGGCCAGATCTACCGCCTTACCCAACCCAACAATGGCAGGCACATTTTCGGTCCCCGCTCGCCTTCCGTTCTCCTGAATACCGCCATCGATAAAAGGCAGAATTCTGATCCCTTTTTTCAAATATAATGCGGCACTACCTTTCGGTCCATAAAATTGATCTCCCGCCAAGCTCAACGCATCTATATTAAAGGCTTTAACATCGACGGGAATGTTACCAACGGCATCTACAGCATCGGTAAAAAAAAGAATATCTTTTTCACGGCATATTTTGGCTATCTTATCGACGGGCTCCATTGTTCCGACTTCTCCGTTGGCGAACATGATGGATGCAAGAATGGTTTTATCGGTAATGGCTTTGTTCACATCCGCCGGATCTACACTCCCATACTTATCAACAGGGATATGACTGAAAGTGAAACCGAATTTCTCGAGGGTCTTTGCAGAATGCAAGACGGATTGATGTTCTATGGAGGAGAGAACGATGTGTTTTCCACGCGTCTGATGGGCAAACGCAAGCCCTTTCAGGGCAAAATTATTCGCCTCAGATCCGCTAGAGGTGAAAATTATCTCTGAAGGCTTGGCATTGATCAGATGAGCAATTTTCTCTCGCGATTCCTCGATGGCCTGCAACGCTTCTTGACCCATCGAGTGAAGGCTCTGAGGATTCCCGTATTTCTCCTCTAAATAAGGAAGCATGGCTTTCATCACAGCGGGATGCAGAGGAGTGCCTGCGACATGGTCAAGATAAATCCTATTCATATTCTCACCCCTGATTCCTCACATCGACCGTTATCTAACCGTTAAACAGCAACGACTTCTTCGATCTCTGGAATTTCCTGCTTGAGAAGCCTCTCGATACCCATCTTTAGGGTCATCTGAGACATCGGACAACCTCCGCAGGCTCCTGTCAATCTAACCTTTACCTTTCCATCTTCGACATCTACAAGCTCGACATTGCCTCCATCAGCCATGAGTGAAGGACGGATCTTATCCAAAACTTTCTCCACTTGTTCTTTCATTGTTTATTCCTCCTTTGATTTTTAATCAAATTGGTTATTAATCCTTTTATTCGAATTTTTTCAAGATTCTTTCCTGTTCCTTCCGGTCAATGGTCAACCGACTTTGAAGCAAAGGCTTCTTACCGGGAAGCAAAAGGTCTTCATAGGAAGGCCTCTCCTCTTTATAGAGAAGCCCCAAAGCCATTTTCTCCTCTCCTTTGAGAACTTGCTCGGCCATATGCCTGTTTTCTGGGTCATATCCTTGTTTTTGTCCGATATCATAGGTGTTTTTTCTATACCAATCATAAGTATTGATCTTGTTATGGGTCACACATGGACTCAAAACATCGATAAGAGAAAATCCTTTATGCCGAAGCCCTTGCTCAAAAAGATGCCGGAGCTGCTTAGGGGTGCCCGAAAATCCTCGAGCAATAAAAGTACCTCCAGATGCAAAAGCCAACCGAGGTCCATCAAGAGGCAGTTCCTTTGAACCGAACGGCATAGAAACGGAGATGACTCCCATTCGACTCGTAGGCGAGGTTTGACCTTGGGTGAGGGCAAAGATCATATTGTTGATAACTATGTAGGTTAAATCCACATTTCTTCTCACCGCATGAATAAAATGACTGAGGCCAATGGAATAGGCATCTCCATCTCCGCTTACTGTGATCACAGAAAGTCGCACATTGGCAAGTTTTACTCCGGTGGCGACCGGAAGGGCTCTCCCGTGCAGACTATGGAAGCCATAGGACCTGAAATAGTTATTCAATCTCCCATGACAGCCAATCCCAGTAACAATCACTATCTCTTCTGGCTTCATACGCAACGAAAGAGCGGTCGCTTTGAGGCTGGAAAAAACACCGTAGATGCCACATCCAAGGCACCATGTGGGATCGTGGAGGTGATAATCCTTTTTTTTCATCGTTTCAGAGCCTTTTGGATAAATCCAGATATTTCTTGCGGCCGGATAGTCTGGCCGGAATAGTTCAATATACTCTCCATCTTATCTTTGTGATTCACTTGACTCATTATGAGATGTTTTAACTGGCCTTCAAAGTTGTTATCCACTACATAAATTCGTTCACACCCGTTGATGAAATTTTCAACTTCTGTGTGGAGAAAAGGCCAGAGAGTGCGGATCTGCATGTATTTTGTCTCGATCCCAGAATCGAAAAGCTGCTTCATGGCTTCTTGAATGGGGCCAAGTGTCGAACCGCATCCTATTATTCCGATATCAGCTGTCCTTTTGCCCCAAATTTTAGGACGGATGAGATCCTTCCGGGCTGATTCGAGCTTCTTCATTCGTTTTTCCATCATCATCTTCCTGTTATGGGAAGATTCATCCCGATAGCCTCTCACATCGTGCTCATTGCTCTCAACCATGTGAATCCCATTTTTCATTGACGGAAGGGCTCTAGGGGAGATGCCGTCCCGAACGAACTTATAACGTTGATAATCATCTATATCAAGAAGCTCCTTTTGGCTCAACATCTTGCCTCTGTCTATTTGAGTTTTCGAATACCCAAAATTTTTCACCGTCCTGTAGTTTTGGCCATAATCCTGTTCAGTGAGAAGAATCACGGGGCATTGATATCTGTCCGCAAGGTTAAAAGCCATGATAGTGAATTCATAACACTCTTTTATCGTCCCGGGGGAAAGGATAATCCTAGGGAAATCCCCATGAGCCCCGTGAATCCATTGAGTCAAATCTGCCTGTTCGGACTTTGTCGGTAATCCGGTGCTCGGACCGACTCTTTGAACGTGAACCACGACGATAGGGATTTCCGCCATCCCTGCAAGGCTAAATCCTTCCATCATCAGGGAAGCTCCAGGACCTGAAGTAGAGGTCATAGCCCTCACTCCTGCATAAGATGCTCCCAAAGCCATATTTAAGGCTGCCAATTCATCTTCTGTCTGAACGACAAGACCCTCATATCGAGGAAAATAGAGAGCCAACCACTGCGAGATCTCAGTAGCTGGACATATGGGATAAGCAGCAAAAAAGCGGCATCCAGCTACGAGAGCCCCATAAGCAATTGACTCGTCCCCGGATAAGAGGAGTCTGTTTGAATCCTTTTTGATCTTCAGCAGGTGTCTTTCTTCCTTTCTCACAATCTTTTGCGCCTCTACACAACCCAAGTGAATAGCCTGAATATTCTTCGCCACAACATCCGTTCCTTTCTTTTTAAGAAAGGTATCGGTGATGATCTGTGTGATGATTCGAAAATCAAGATCAAGGATGTAGCATAAACCTCCTAAAAGAATCATATTTTTGAAAATCTCATTCCCGAATCTCTCCCTTGCCAGATTTCTCATTGGAAAGGCATGGAATATTCTTCCCGTTTTTTCCCTAGGTTTAAGCCGGGTCAATTCTTGGCCTTCACACAATACGACTCCCTCTTCAGCAACAGCTCCTATGTGCTCGAAGATTGCATCACAGTCAAAAGCCATCAGCACATCAATTTCATCGGCGCTCCCATATATTTTTTTTAGGCTCGCTCTTATGGTATAATCTGTCGCCTCGCCTCTTATATTGGAAGGGAAATTTCTATAAGTCACAATTTCCCATCCTTGTCTCTTTAATATTTTTGCGAGAACATTACCGGTAAACAGCACACCATCACCTGCTTTACCAGCAATCATAACAGAAATATCAGTCCTCATCTTGTTATTCATCGACTCCAAATATTCATTTTTCATTATCAAATGCAATAATCATACCAAAAATGACGGAAAAATGCTCATTTCACAAATAAAGTACTGCCTCCCCAAGAACTTGGGTTTTATTTGGAATTATATGATTTTTGGAACGGTGCTGACTCAGCGAAAAAAACCGAAATATCGGTAAAAACCGAGCTTTTCAGTCACAGTTCAGTGGCTCTTCGTCTTCTCTATCCCCAATTTTTTCATCCGGCTTTGTAGAGTTGAAGGCTTCAAGCCAAGTATTTTCGCAGCCCCTTTCGGACCGTAGATAGTCCCTTCAGTATGCTGCAGAACTTCTGCAATATACTCCCTCTCATAATCTTGGAGAGGAAGATAGGGAAGTCTTTCTTTGGCTCTTGTTTTCTCGTCAAAATATGCTTTGGGCACCTCGAGATACTCTCCTCTTGAGATTACAAGACCATGCTCGATGATGTTCTGTAACTCTCTCACATTTCCGGGCCACGAATATTCCTGGAAATACTTTAGAGTCCCCTCTTTAATCTTACTCACCTTCTTCCCAATTTTCCGTCCGTAGACTTCTAAAAAATAAGCCGTTAACAAAGAAATATCTTCCCTCCTTTCCCGCAGAGGAGGGATATCGATCGGGAAGACGTTCAACCGGAAAAAAAGATCTTGTCTGAACTTTCTTTCCTTTACGAGATGGCTGAGATCTCTGTTCGTCGCAGCGATGAGTCTCACATTGACCCTGATGGTTTTTGAACTCCCCACTCTCTCAAACTCTCCATCTTGGAGAACTCGCAGGAGCATGGCCTGTGTTTCCAGAGGCAAATCTCCAATTTCATCAAGAAATATGGTTGCTCCATCAGCATATTCAAACCTCCCGATACGTCTCTTTATGGCTCCAGTGAAGGCGCCCTTTTCATGACCAAAAAGCTCGGATGTAATCAGACCCTCGGATAAAGCGGCACAATTAACTTTGACTAAAATTCGCTCATTTCGCTTGCTTAGCTCATGAATATATCTAGCGACAAGTTCTTTTCCGACTCCGGTTTCACCTCTAATAAGAACAGTGGTATCCGTAGGAGCCACCTGTTCGATAGAGGTTTTTACCATTTGGATCGCTTCACTTGATCCTACCATTTCCTCGAAGGGATGTTCCGCCTTCAATTCCTCCTTCAATACCTGGGTTTCTTGATAATATCTGTTTTTTAGAGATTCGGTTCTCGCTTTTTCCAACCTCTCCTGTTCTAGCCTAACGCTGTCGCTAATATCTCGGAACGTTCCACGATATTTCGTGATTTTCCCGCGGGAATCCTTCACGGCTGTTAAGGAAAACTCAAAAAACAGCTTCTCTTTCCCGATCAAAAAAAACAAAACTTGATTGACAACTTTATCCTGCACATCTACCGACTCGATGAATTCTTCCCATTTATCTCTTTCGACATGAAGATCACTAATCTTAATGTTATGTCCAAGCAGCATCTGAGGGGAAGAATAGCCCAGAAGCTTTGCCCCTTTTCTGTTAACTTGGATAAAATGCCCTTTTGTGTCCAGCTCCACTATCCCAATCGGTGCAGAGTTGAACAGCTCCATCAATCTTTTTTTGGATTCATCCAATTCATTATAAAGATGAGAGTTCTGGATAGCTACGCCGATCTGGGTACTCACCTTCTCCAAAAAATCGATCTTGTCTCGGGGGAGAATGTCTTTTTTTTCATCAGCTATGTAAAGTTCGGCAATAATCTTACCTCCAAACTTCACCGGGACTATTGCGACAGATTCATACCCACTCTTGGCACAGACACCGCGTAACGCATTTTTCTCCATCTGAGGATGATCGGTCCGAATTCCTGCCATGAATTCTGTCATATGGGATGTAATAAAAGTACCTTGTTCTGTGATAAATGGATAAGATCTATCGACTTCTCCCCTAGCCACATAGCCACAAAGACAATCCTTTAAAGTAATCCAGTGCTCAGAGTCGAGGAATTCCTTTTCGAGACCAAGCTGGGAATAAAAAGGAATATTTCCTTTAGCATCGATGATTCTGATGGCAAGGTGATGGCATCCTGTGACTTTTTTCAGTATGAGAAGAACCTCATTCAGATTGGATTTTAAATCTGGAAGCTGAGTGATCTTCTCTGAAATGAGGGAATAGGCTTCGAAAAAGCTGAGATTGCTAAAAGTAGATTTTTTTTCCATACGATCGCACTTTAAAAGAAGGATAACTGTCTAAGATTTCGGTGGTAGTTGCTTCATCATCATGGAGGAGAGAATTTCCCCGATTGAATATGGAGCATGCCTAGTAAAGAAAAAATATGCTATTTCTTCTTTGTTGTCTTTTTTACTGTTTTTTTGGGTGCCTTTTTTACAGGTTTTTTGGCGACTTTTTTTGTCGCCTTTTTGGCTCTCTTCTGCATCATCGGTTCTGAGCAGCAGATAAAATAATGTTCTTCCACACATCCACAATCATCGATCACTAAGCGGAATCCGCAGAGGCCACATTCATAAGTTTGTCCTTTTTTGATCTTCGCACCTTTTTTTGGCTTGGCCTCAGTTTTGGTAGCCTTCTTTGTCGTGCTCTTAGCCGCTTTTTTTGCTTCTTTTTTTGTCGTCTTTTTTACCGGCATTTGTCACCTCCCATTCAAGGCGGTTGTTCAACTCCTGATATTTTTACCATCAATAGAATCCCAAGTCAATATAACAAAAGACTTTTAGTCTCTCCTGGTTGCTTGAACATAAAACTCGTTTATCATAACGAATCGGAGGCACTTCGGGTTTTACAAAATTACCCGAGGAATCAGAGGATTGATACCTGTGACTATCTCATAATTGATAGTCCCAACAAAGGAGGCCAGAGCATCTGCAGTGATTTTCTCATCTTCACATTTTCCGATAAGCACAACTTCATCCTCCTCCTTTACACCAGATATATCTGTCACATCGACCATAGTGAAATCCATTGCAATCCTTCCTCGAACCGGAGCCCTCTGTCCCTTGATGAGAACATGGGAAATATTGGAGAAAGCTCGTGAGTAACCATCATAATAGCCTACAGGAATCACAGCCAGCAACGTCTCTCTGGTTGTCCGATATGTGCAGCCATATCCAATATAGGCACCTTTAGGGATACTTTTCAGTTGCGCGATTCTTGTTTTCCAAGAGAGAACCGGTTTCAGACTCACAGGCTCTCTATTTTGAAGCAAACAGGATACATAAGTCTCTTTAGACGGCCAGAGCCCATACATGCCGATACCCACACGCACCATGTCAAAGAAAGTCTCCGGAAAAAGAATGACTGCGGCAGTACAGGCAATGTGTTTGATCGGAATCTCGATTCCTTCTTCTTCCAATTGTTTGCAGAGTTCTAGGAAATTTTCAAGTTGATGACGCGCATAAGAATGGTCTGTTGTATCCTCAATGTTAGCGAAATGAGAAGATATCCCCTCCACCCCTAGAGTGGGATATGCTTTGATATTTTTTATAAAGTGAGGGACATCTTCCATCCGAATCCCCTGGCGATGAGTACCAGTCTCTACCTTGACATGAAGAGGAATCTTCTTCCCTTGGAGTGGCTGGAGGCGGGCTAACCGGTGCACGGTTTCCATTCTGTAAACCGTTAGTCTCAGGTTGTGCTTGACCGCATTCTCCAGGGCTTCGAGAACAACATACCCCAGCACGAGAATTGGACAATTCATCCCCGCATGGCGGAGCCGTATCCCTTCCTCGAGAGAATGGACTCCAAGCCAATCAGCACCTGACTGAAGGACAACAGAAGACACCTCTTCCAGTCCATGGCCATAGGCATTGGCTTTCACTGTAGCCAGCAAGAGCCTTTTCTTTCCGATCAGGCGTCGAAATTCATACAGGTTGTGTCTGAGGGCTTCACTATCAACCTCGACCCATTGCAAAAGTTTATTTTTCATGGCAAGAGGAAGGTCAGAGCTCTGTTTTTATCTTTTCTAAATTCATCGAGAGGCTCAGATCCTCTTCGATTAAAACAGAATCTCTCCTTTCCATTCCTGTGGAAATGATAGAAATTTTGGCCTCGATGAGATCCTCGATAAATTTGATATAATCCTTAAAAGCCTGAGGGAGACTTGAATAATCGCGGATACCATGGACAGGCTCCATCCAACCACGGATTTTTTTGTACTGAGGTTCCACTTTCTCCAAAATCCAGCTCTCTGAGGGAAAACTTCGTAGCCGATCCCCCCTATATCTGTACCCAACACAAACCTGTATTTCTTCTAATCCGTCCAGTACATCTGACTTTGTCAAAATCATATGACCGATCCCATTGATTCGACACGAGTAGGCCACGGCCACGGCATCCAACCATCCGCATCTCCGGGGTCTTCCAGTCGTCGCTCCGAATTCATTCCCTCTCTCAAGAATCAATCGCCCAGTATCATCTGCAATCTCAGTCGGAAAGGGACCTCCTCCGACTCGAGTCGTGTAGGCTTTGGAGACTCCCCATACAGCATCGATTTTATCCGGCCCAATTCCCAGCCCGGTGCAAACGCCGCCTATCGTAGAATTGGACGACGTAACAAAAGGATATGTCCCATGATCGACATCCAGGAGAGTACCCTGGGCTCCCTCAAAAAGTACGGCTTTCCCTTCCTTGAATTTGTCATCCAGAAGGAGAGAAATGTCTGTGATGTATTTTTCTAAACGTGAAGCGTAAGCCGAATAAGCCTTAAAGATCTTATCTGGATCAAAGAGTTCCGCTCCATAGTGTTTCAAATAGATATTTTTTTCTCTTACATTCTGTTTTATTTTTTCCCAAAGGATACCTAAGTCGAGGAGATCACCGGTCCTGATTCCCTGGCGGCCAGCCTTGTCTTGATAGGAAGGCCCAATTCCCCTGGAGGTCGTCCCAATTTTCATTGCACCTCTTGCATCTTCGCTGACCTTCTCAGCTGATGAATGATAGGGAAGAATCAGGTGAGCCTTGTTACTCATCACGATGTTCTCGTCTATCTCGACACCGAACTTTTCCAGTTCTGAGATTTCATCGAGAAATGCCTGCGGATTAATCACAACGCCATTCCCGATGATACACAGCTTATTTTGGCGAAGAATGCCGGAGGGAATCAGATGAAGCACGATTTTTTGGCCGTTGATGTAAACGGTGTGCCCGGCGTTATGGCCCCCTTGAAACCTAGCAACCACATCGAAAGCCGGAGCAATAAGGTCAATGATCTTCCCTTTTCCCTCATCGCCCCATTGAGTACCTAACACAACAATATTGGCCATAAATCTCCTCTTGGTAACGATCAGATTTTATATGCAGCCTGCGGACCAGGAATTCTATCAAAAGTCTGGGAGCGAAACAAGTTTAGAAACTAAGCGCTACTTGTATGGCCCACAGATCATCCTTTTTTTCTTCCCCCTCTTCCCGGTTGAAATCATACTCTAATTTAAAAAAAACGCTCTGAACTGGAATATACATCAAACCTAAAGCCCAACGGCTCCTGTCAACAAAGATGCCCTCCCCCGGTTCCATCTCCCCAGAGAAAGCTGGCCCATGATAGGGATCGGTGTATTTCAGTTTCTGGTAGCTCGCAAAGGGAATGAAGCTACCGAAATTGATGGAGACCTCAACGAAATAACCTTCGGCCTCGCCTTGAATAAAATCCTCTGGATTGTCTATCTTCCCTAGAATGTATTCGCCGAACACCTGCCAATCCTGAGTGATCCAGGTCAAATCCACCCCATGAAGTGTTAAATTCCGGCTATCCTTGTCATCATACTTACTGTTGTGAATGGAGTAAGCCACCTCAACTCCCTGTCCGAGAGAAAATCCAAATCTTCCCCCCTTTCCTTTGTCCTTGTTGTTATCCTCGAATTGCTGCCCATCTCTCAAATCCAGACCTTCCTTTAGACCATTTCCGAGATATCCTGAGTAGAAAATGCCGCTGAATTTCCCTTCGATGAGGACTCCGATATCTCTCCATCTATGAGGATAACAGAACTCGACATGCAGAGGAGGATTGATAAGGAATGTCTGGTGTGGCCTGTTGATTTGGTTGTATCTGCCGAAAGGCACCAGATACAGGCCTAGTTTGAGTTGAAACGATTGTGCACTGCCTAATCCAAGCCACGCTTGATCGATCTCGAAATGTGTAACATCAACAATCCTAAATTCAGCCTCATAGTTTATGCTAGGGGAGACGTCTCCTGAAAATCTCAATCCGAATAAAGGATTTGTGAATGCTCCTTTGTAATACTCTCCCTTTTCCTGGCTCTTTATAAAACTAGATGAAAGATAACCAGTGATATCTCCAAAGGAATACGTTACCACAATCAAAAGGACAAAAAGAAGTATTGAAATTTTTAACTTCATAAGACTGAGAAGTCGAAGTCATCGTCCAAGAGTGAACTTTTCCATTTTTCGACATCAATCTGCTGGAGGATGAGCCGATTGATATCATTGATCTTCTCTTTGGTCCCCATCCATATGGCACCAATTATCTTCCTATCCTGGATAACGACCTTCTTGTAAATTCCTTTTTCTTCGCTTACTTTCCTGAACTCCTCACAGGTCCCTTCTTCAGGATTGACCTCTCCTATGGAGGTGACATCCAAGCCAACAACCTTCAGGGTATTGGAGGGAATTGTACCCTCATATTTCTTTTTTTGACCGGCAATGTTAAAAGCTGCGGTGCGGGCCTGGTTAAAAGAAGCAGGTATGATCCCATAAATTCTTTCCCTGTGCTGAACATTATCGCCAGCAGCAAATATGTCCGGATGGCTTGTCTGGAGATAATCATCGACGACAATCCCCTTTTCTGCAGCAAGGCCTGCCTCTTTGGCTAAGGCGGTATTAGGTCTTACACCTGCAGCCACTACGGCTGTCGCTGTCTTAATCTCATCTCCATCTTTGAAGCGCAGTCCTCTGACTTCATCCTGGCCTAAAATTTCTTCTGTGGTAACACCAAGGCGTATACTGATTCCCATGTTTTCAACCTGGGATTTCAACACCGAGGCCCCTTGGGGATCGAGCTGCCGGGGCAAGAGACGGTCGAAAAATTCCACAACATGGACTTCGGCGCCTCTTAACCGCATAGCTCTCGCAATCTCTAATCCTAAAAGTCCGCCCCCGATGACCGCTACCCTGGTGTGATCTTCGATCCAGTCTATGAGGGCGAGCGCGTCATCCAAAGTTCTCAGCGTAAAGACGCCTCGCTTTTCTGTCCCTCCGATAGGAGGAATGAAGGAATTGGCACCATTGGTCAGAAGCAGGATATCATATTTCACACTTTTTCCACCTTCTAACTGGACCTGCTTGGAATCTGGATCGATTGTTTTTACCGGCGTGCCGAGATGAAGGCCTATGTTCTGATTCTTGTACCAATCTTCCGAGAAGGCAAACAGATTCTCTTGGGAAACATGCCCAGCCAGAAATTCGATAAGATTAGGACGGGGATAGTAAGGATACGCCTCTGCAGCGTACACTTCAATTTTAGCCTCAGAATTCAGCTCACGGATTGTTTTGGACGAAATCATCCCCGCAAGGCCGTTACCGACCACAATAACATGCATCGTAAGATCTCTTCCTGTCTTGATTCAGGACATTTTCTGAAAATATTCTTTTCCCACTCCGCACTGCGGACAAACCCAATCTTCAGGCAGTTTCTCGAACGGCGTTCCCGGTTCGATCCCGCTCCCTGGGTCTCCATTTTCGGGATCATAAATATATCCGCAGGCTGTACATTCCCATTTTTCCATTCCTCTTCTCCTTATATAATACTCTTAATTTCTATCTCGTCATACCAAGCATTAAGTCTGAAGCCACTATGCATTTTTTTTAATTGCTCCAGGATTAATCCCACTCCAAAACATATTTTTCGTATTCTTTCTCCAGCTTAAGCTTATGAGATTTTTCCTGTATGATCAAAAAATCAAACAACTCCTTCAGCTCATTGCTCTCGGCATCTTCTCTCAGTTTAGTATAGAGCTCCACAGCATCCTGCTCTTTTTTTGCAGCAAAAATGAGAAGATCTTGAAAGTTCATATCCTCGCTCGGAGGTTCCTCGGTCAAATAATCAGATATTTTTAGATCGATTACCTCTTCTTTGGGAAAGGACGCGATCTGTTCCTCTGTAATGTCTTGAAGAAGCTTTTTATGGTTTTTCTCCTCACTTTGGAGCTCAAGAAGCATTTCCTTTAAACCCGGAGTTTTTGCGGTTTCACTCAAGTCTCCATAGGCCTTTATGGCCGCTTCTTCCCTTTGGATGGCGAACTTGATGATGTCATCATAGCTTTTCATATATTTTCTCCCTTACTTAAAAACAGACAATACCTACTCTTTCTTGGTTTCCATAGGCTGATCACAACAAGCCAATGTCCCAACTCCTGCCTTGGTCACCTTCACTTCTTGGCCACACAGATTACACACGTAACTCTTTCCTTCTTCGGCCATGAGTCTTTCCTCCTTTTAGAGGTTATATTTCTATAATGGGCAGAAGATTGCCTTTCGATGTGATTTCTCATTATAATGAAAGCGAGATTGACTTGCAATAATTTCGTGAGAAGAGTAAGCATCTCCCTTCTCGTGACAGTTTCAACAGCAGACAGGTAAGCTGAGTTGGAAACCATCCGCAGGCAAGCGGCGCTTTAAATTCGTGATGACAACAAAGATCAATGGATAGCATCTTTAGTTTGATGAATTGGCTGGACTGAGTGTCATCGCATAACGGATTTGGTGGTACTTCGTGAAAATATTTATCTCCTTTACAGGACTGGAGGAACAATGATTGATGAATCGACAGCGAAAAAAGCTCAAAAACAGCTCTATAAAGCGGCAAAGGAAATCCAGTTGGATCCTAACTTGCTAAAAATACTGGATAAACCCATGAGAATTTTAAAGGTTTCTATTCCGATAAAAATGGATAGTGGGCGGGTAAAGGTCTTTACTGGATATAGATGTCAATACAACAACGCAAAAGGTCCTGCCAAAGGAGGAGTTCGGTATCATCCTGATGTTACAGAAGATGAGGTTACCGCTCTCGCCGCTTGGATGACATGGAAATGTTCCCTTCTGGATCTCCCTTATGGAGGAGCTAAAGGGGGAATAGTGTGCAGCCCAAAAAATATGTCTGAAGGCGAATTGGAAAGGCTGTCCCCATATCGATATTCCAGCTCCGGATGTGTACACCACTTCAAAAACCATGGCTTGGATTATGGATACCTTTTCCATGTTCAAAGGCTATACGGAGCCGAGCATAGTCACCGGAAAGCCAGAGATTCTTGGCGGTTCAAAGGGAAGAAAAGAAGCCACAGGCAAAGGTGTTTCAATCGTGGTTAGAGAATTGTACGAAGCGGAAAAGAAAAGTCTTAAAGGAGCCAAAATCGCCATCCAGGGCTTTGGAAATGTTGGGGGACACGCTGCCCTCTTTCTCTCTCTTATGGGCGCCAAGATCGTTGCTGCATCTGACGAATCCGGTGCCTTAGTCGATCCTGACGGACTGGACATTCCCGCCCTCATCGATTGCGTAGAGAAGCATGCATGTGTTATAAAGCATCCTGGTAAGCAGATTGAAAGAGATGACGTCCTCTTTCAAGAGGTTGATGTTTTGATTCCTGCCGCACTGGAAAACCAAATCCACAGAAAAAACGCCCATAAAATCAAAGCCAAGTATATAGTAGAAGGGGCTAACGGGCCCACAACACCAGAAGCAGACGATATTTTGCGGTCAAGAAAAATCCGTGTTATTCCTGATATTTTAGCTAATGCTGGGGGGGTGGTCGTGAGTCATCTTGAATGGGTCCAAGCTATAAGCGGTCTCTATTGGGAAGAAGAGCAGGTCAATACAGAATTGGAACGAAAGATGGTCAAAGCGTTCAAGGAGGTCTGGAAAAGGTCTACAGAAAGGAATGTAAGCTTTCGTTGCGCCGCCTACATCGTAGCCATCGAACGAATAGCTGAGGTGTACAAATACAGGGGAGTCTTTCCATAGGATCTTCCTTTTAATAAAATTTTTCTCTTTGCTCTCCTTTGCTGTCAGCTGACTGTGGGCTGTCGGCGCCTAGTCTTTTCTCCTGAGACCCTGACAGTTTGGACAAAAATGCGTACTTCTTCCATTTATTTTAATGCGTTTAATCCTTGTTTTGCATATCGAACAGGGATGACCTTCTTTCCCATATACTCGATGAAAGGTTTGGAATTCCCCTGAGCGAGTTTCTCCATTCACATAACTGCGGATGGTCGATCCTCTGAATTCTATGGCCTGTCTTAAAACTGCTCTCATCGCTCTCCACAGCCGTTTTATATGGGATTCCTTAAGTAAAGAAACAGGAATCGAAGGGTGAAGCTTGGCCTGGAAGAGAATCTCATCGGCATAAATGTTACCTATCCCTGCAATAAAACGCTGGTTTAAAAGAAGGCTTTTCAATCTTGCTCTTCTTCCCTCAAAATGAGACACAAAAATCGGAAACTCAATTTCAAGGGGTTCGGGCCCCATTTGCCTGAGCCTTTCGTCAGAAAAAGCTTCATCTGTTCGGATAAAAGCAAGACAACCAAACCTTCGAACATCCCGGAAGCGAAGCTCATATGGGTATTTAGCAAAGTCAAGCCTGAAATGTGTGTGTCGGGCTATGGGTGCGTGCGGTGGAGATAGATAAAGCTGTCCGGTCATGCCAAGATGAAAAAGAATCGTTATGTTTCTTTCTAAGTCGATCAGTATCACCTTTCCTCGACGCCGGACATCTTTAATTCGAAGACCTTCAAGAGTTCCCAAATCCATGACTTCTTTATCCTTGCATATCTGCGAACAGAGAAGTTGTCCAGAATTGATTTTTAATCCAATAAGGTGTTTAGAGAGGGTCCTTATAATCGTTTCCACTTCAGGAAGTTCAGGCATATCAACATCATATTTAAAATAATTTCGTAAATAAAGTAAGAGCCGACCAGATTTTTTGGCTTTTTCCTTGATTTGGCACGTCTTTTCGATTATGATTCTTAGTCAAAAATGGCGCTAAAATCATACATTAGTCTGGTTCTGGGATGGTTTTTCCCCGGCTTGGGACATGTCTTCCTGAAAAAATATTGGAGAGGGCTCATCTTTTTCCTCTGCATCACTTGTATGTTTCTTCTCGGGTTATTCTTGGAGGGAAGAATTTATTCCTTCCAGACCGACAATCCCTTGACTATTCTAGCTTTTTTCTCTGACCTCGGAATAGGCGCTTATTATTTCCTTTCCAAACTATTCGCCTTCGGTTTAGGTGATCTTAAAAGCACAACCTTTGAATTCGGCACAGCATATATTGCCGGAGCCGGGCTTTTGAACTACCTCATAGCCCTTGACGCTTTGGATATCGCATCAGGAAAGAAAAAATGATTTTGAAGAGCCATCTTCTCTCTATGATTGTTTACTCTGTGTTTGTTTGTCTTGTTCTCTCTCTCATCCGGAGAACCGAGCGAAAGGCTCGGATCCGATATTTTGTCTCTCTTTTCCTAATTATGGTCGCCGGCGCTCTGCTCTTCGGCTGGTTCATGTATCTTTTCATCCCTTAGTGTTTCCCTTCTATATGGTTTTTTTGCATTCACCCTGAACGAAACAACCCAAATTTTTTTGCCTTTATTATTCGTCCAATTGGGCAATCTGACCCAGGACAGCGAGATAAAGGCAGTGCAATCAAAGAAACCTGGATTATTTGTTTAGATACCCAGATTAGCCGGATAGAGTGAAAACATTCCAAAGTTGAAGCCACTCGATAATCGTTCATTGGAGTCTAACCCTTCCTGTGTTTGATAACAGATATCTATATGCTATAATCTTCCCTCAACTGATGATATTCGAAGCCTTCAAAGTCACCAAACGAATGGAGGTTACGTCTCTTCCTGGATATGCTCCGAATTTGGAATCGTTGGGCAAGGATACAGCCTCTGTAAATAACTCCTTAGAAATGAACGGAAAGCTAATAGGAAGAAACGGATGATAGAGCTCTATCATATTTGGAAACAATACCAGAAACCTGATTGGGCTCTAAAAGATATCACCCTCAATGTCAACCAAGGTGATTTTTGTTTTGTTACAGGCCCCAGCGGATCAGGAAAAACTACCCTCCTGAAAATAATATTTCGTCAAATCTTTCCCACTCATGGCCAGATCATTGTTGATGGAAGGAACATTTTGCGGATCTCAGATCATAAAATATTCAGCTTGCGGCGAACTATGGGCATCGTTTTTCAGGATTTCCGCCTACTCTTCCACAAACGGGTCTTTGACAATGTTGCAGTAGTCCTTCAGGTGCTTGGATTCTCGAGAAAAGAAGTGAGAAGGAGGGTATTTAACGCATTGAGGATGGTCAACCTCAATCACAAGATGTGGGAATATCCATCTCATCTCTCCTACGGGGAACAACAGAGAGTGGCGATTGCTCGAGCCGTTGTCAACAATCCAAAAATAATTCTCGCCGACGAGCCAACCGGGAACCTCGATACTGAACTTGCCTTCGAAATCATGAGTCTCTTCACCGAGATAAACAAAAAGGGAGCCACTGTCATCATCTGTACTCATGATAGAGAATTGATACGGCACTTCGGTAAAAAAATCTTCTTCCTCTATAAAGGAAAACTCTTGAGAGAGGAAACAATTTGATTTTCCAAAAAATCAAATATTTTCAAAGAGAAACCCTGAACAACCTCTGGCAGTTCAGGGCACGTAATATCTTTTCAGTCACCATTATATGTCTCTCTTTCCTCATCGTGGGGATTTTTGTTTCTCTTTCAAATAACCTCCAATACACAGCACAGCAACTTTCTAAAGATATGGTCGTGGTTTTTTTTCTAGAAAAAAACATGGACGAGTCTGATAGAGCAACCATTGAACAGGAAATAAAGAAATCTTCTCTTGTAAAAGGGATCAAATATATCAGCTCGGATCAGGCAATGCAAAACTTTCTAAATAAATTTCCCGAACTCAAGGAGATCGTTGATAATCTTAATACGAATCCTTTCCCTACCTCATTTGAGGTCACGCTGAGTGAAAAGGACTTCTCTTACACAGAAACTCAACCCTTTCTCAATAAAATGAAGGAAATGAAAGGAATCGAAGACATACAGTTCAACAAGGATTGGGTAGAAAAAATGCAGAGCCTGAGCAGATTGGCCAGAGCTGTGGGTTTCTTTCTTGGAGGCATTCTTGTCCTCGCTTCCTTTTTTATCGTTTCCAATGTGATCAAGCTCAACGTCCTCGCTCGAAAAGACGAGATTGAAATCCTTCGCCTGGTAGGAGGAACAAACACATTCATCAGAGTACCTTTTCTCGCAGAAGGGATTCTTCTGGGAGCCTTGGGCGGAATACTCTCGCTCCTTTTCTTGTTTATCGTTATAAGGCTTTTTCCTGTGTATCTTGGTGCTTCCTTGGGTATCCTGAGTGAGCTCATCAACTTTCGTTATCTCTCGCTCTCCCAAAGTATCGCAATTATTTCGTCAGGGGCAGTTATTGGCTTTTTTGGGAGTATGAGTTCACTCGCAAAATTCTTGAAAACTTAACGATCTTTTGCTGAAAATAAATCCTTCGCCATAGAATGGGCTATTCTCAACGGCTCAGGAATTCTATATTTAGAGCAGTCCAGCACAAGATACCGGGCAGAATCAAAATCCATCCTGTGTCCGGGGGACACAAAAATTGGTTTAACGGAAAAACGCGTTCGCAGACAGTATCCCACTTTTTCTCCCTTATCGTTGTTGTAAAGGCTGAAGGATCCTCTCTCATTTGGTGGAAGCTTATACGGAAAATAGGGAGATTTTGCGCATCCTATAGTCGGGATATCCAAGAGGACGCCGACATAAGAGGCCAAACCCATTCTTCTCGGGTGAGCAATACCATTCCCATCGATGAGGGTAACATCGGGTCTAATTTTTAGCTTCCGAAAAGCTTTGGATATAGCTGGCCCTTCTCTGAAATTCAAATATCCAGGAATATAGGGAATGCTTGCCTTCTGTGCTTCACTGGCCAGCTCCATTAGCTCAAATTCCGGAAATTTCAAGACTGCCACAACCGCCCCAATGAGACCTCTGCCTCTGTTATAACTCGAATCTGCTCCTGCTATGGTTTGGACCCTACCTAAATCCGAGGTGAGTACCAGCCGTCGAGACAACATATGCTGGAATCTGGCTGCCTTTTCTATGTTGAGTATACTCATCCCTTCTATCAATATAAAAGGTGTATCGCCACGTGTAAAGTTGAATTACTCCTAATGACAACTTCTACAGAGGTCAACAATGGTCTGTGAAGATTGACTTTAGAGACTTCTTGTCCTACAATTCGAAAAAATGGCTTCCATCGGGCAGGAACTCAGAAGAGAACGCGAACTGCGCAGCATTCCTCTCAAGGAAATCGCAGATCAGACCAAAATAAACATAAGGTTTTTAAGGGCTTTAGAGGAAGACCGGCTGGATATGATGCCAGAGAAATTTTTCACTCGAGGAATAATCCGATCTTACGCTAAATATTTGGGTTTAGACGAACAAAGCATTCTAAACACCTATCTGGAAAGTCTACAAGCACAGGGAGAAAGACAAGCAGTGAAAAAAGAAAAAGCTGAAGACGAAGAATCCCCGAGAAAGAAAAATTTCCTGTTTATTATTTCTCTGATCATTGTTTTTGTCGTGGCATCGGTCATTATTCTTTATTTTGTCTTCCTAAAAAAAACCTCTGTTCCCGAGCCGAGTCAACCAGTCCAGAGTCAAGTTTCTAGAGAGGCAGTGGTCTCTGCTCCAATCAATCAGGATAAACCAGAAAAAAAACAAGATGAACTGATCCTCGACATTTCAGTTCGACAGCAAACGTGGATGGAGATTTATGCAGATGGAGAGCTCCAATATTCCGGAATAAAATCCCCAGGAACCCATCTCGAGTTCAAAGCTCTTAAAGAATTCCTGCTTAACCTAGGCAATGCCGGAGGGATTATCTATACTGTAAACGGAAAAGAAGGTAAAAAGCTGGGGATAACAGGCGCTGTGGTGAAAGATATCCTGATAAACCTTGATAACTTTCATGAATTTCTCTTAGACAGAGACCAAACACCACAAGAAAAAGATCAGTAAATATTAATAATATTAAACATGGCAGATCCAAAGAAGAAAGGCCCCCGCGCTATCGCGGTCCTCATCATCTTTCTTATCATCCTGTTTTTCACCATAGAATTCTTTATCAGAGAGGCGCAAGAATTCTCCCCTACTTCATTCACGAATATACTCTTGACCTTCCTCCAAATCATCGTTCTCTTGATGTTTCTTATCCTTCTTTTTGTTCTGGGGAGAAATTTGGCAAAACTCTACCTGGAAAGAAAAAGAAAAGTCCTTGGAGCCCGATTTAAAACCAAGCTTCTCCTTTTTTTCATTGCCCTCTCTCTCATTCCCACTCTACTTCTTTTCTTTTTCGCAAGCGATCTGATCAGCCGAAATATCGAAACCTGGTTCAAGACTCCCATCGACCGAATCTTGGATGATACCAAAAGCCTTGCAGACGGATTTTACATAAGCAGCGAAGAGGTAACTCTCCACTACGTGAAACAGCTGAGTCAGGCTATACAACAACAAAACCTGATAGATCTCAACCGCAGGCTTCCATTAATGGAGTTTGTCCGAAACAAGCTGACAGAATACAAGTTGGATGAAATCGGGATATTTTTAGATGATGAGGAACTGTTTACTTATCTAAATCCAGACCTTCCTTTTCAAGATTATAGTGATGTCAGAAAAAACCGTGTCAGGATTGCCCATCTGGGAGAAACATTCAGGAGTATCGATCCCATGGGAAATGGAGAGATGATCCGCCGTGGTATTTCATTTACGATTCCAGATGCTGGTAAAGTATTGGTACTAGCGGGCAAATTTCTTCCTCAAAATTATGCAGAAAAGATCAACAATATTTCAGCCTATGTCCAGAGATACAGCCAACTGAAAATCCAGAAAAATCCAGTAAGGGCTTTCTACTTTATCACTCTCATTTTCATTACGCTGCTCATTATTTTCGCAGCAAGCTGGATCGGTTTTCATCTAGCTAAGGGAATAACTGTCCCAATCGAAAAGCTGGCTCATGCAACTAAGGAGGTCTCAAAAGGGAACTTAAATGTAAGGGTAGAGGATCCTGCTTCTGATGAGTTGGGTATTCTGATCGATTCCTTCAATCAGATGATCTCTGATCTGAAAGACAGCCAACACAATATAGCTCAAAAGACTTCAGAACTAGAGGCAAGAAAGCAGTATATTGAGACCATCCTGAATAACATTACAACAGGTGTAATTACTTTGGACGCCAAAGGAGTCATCACAACCATCAATCCGTCTGCCCGTACAATGCTCAATCTAGAAGAAAAAAATCTTATTGGAAAGAGTTATGAGGATATGCTTTGCGGCAATCAATATAGAGAGATTCTAGAAAACATCACGCGTGGACTCCAAAAAAAACACAAACTCTCCGATAAAGAAATAAATATAGACTTCGACAGCCAGAGTGTAACGGTGGCTCTCACCATCTCTCCCTTGCATCAAACGAACAACGAATTCTCAGGTATGATCGTTGTTCTTGACAACTTGACTCAGCTCATTAAAATCCAAAAGATTGCAGCCTGGAAGGAGATTGCACAGCGTGTAGCCCATGAGATCAAAAATCCTCTGACCCCGATCCAACTTTCTGCCGAAAGGATCATCAAGAATTTAAAGACGAACAAAAGGAAATCCAGTGAAATCATCGAAGAGGGCGCTAACACCATCGTTCAAGAAGCCAGCACCATCAAATCCCTCGTAGATGAATTCTCAAGCTTTGCACGAATGCCGAGCATTCGTCTTCAATCGGCCGATCTGCACGATATAGTCAAACAGACAATATCTCTTTTTACTGGAATCTTTTCAGAAATCGAGTTTGAGACTCAATTTTCAACAGAGGTTCCTTCCCCTCTTATGATCGATCCCGATCAAATGAAACGTGTTTTCATAAACCTCATTGATAAAAATCAGAATCCGCACATCCTTTGACAAAATCCAGCAGAGGGTGAGGATAGAAATAGCCGACTTTGGACCAGGTATTCTCCAGGGTGAACGAGATAAACTCTTTCATCCTCACTATTCAACAAAAAAAAGAGGAACTGGTTTAGGTCTGGCCATAGTCAATCAAGTCATCAGCGAACACAACGGCTCTATAGAGGTTGAAGACAACAAACCGCATGGAGCGATGTTCATCATCCAGATTCCCTCATGATCAAAGATAAAATTCTTGTCATCGATGATGAAGCCGGGATCCGGTCTTCCTTGAAAGGAATACTCGAGGACGAAGGGTACGTTGTCAAAACTACGGATAGCGGAGAAAAAGGTCTGGATGTATTGAAGAGGGAAAACTTTGACCTCATCCTTCTCGATATCTGGCTTCCGCAAATGAGTGGACTTGACGTTCTTGAAAAAATAAAAAAGTCAGAAGAAAGCTTGCAAGTGGTAATGATTTCAGGACATGGATCTATTGCAACTGCTGTCAAGGCCACAAAACTTGGAGCTTATGATTTTCTGGAGAAACCCCTTACACTGGAAAAAGTCATTCTCACTGCAAAAAACGCATTACGACAGAAGAGGCTCGAAGAAGAAAACATCCAATTGAGAGCCAGAATAAAGGCTAAATACAATCTGATCGGAGAAAGTCCAGCGATTCTAAAGCTCAAAGATGAGATCAAAAGAGCAGCTCCTACAAATGGTCGTGTACTTATTTACGGAGAAACGGGAACAGGTAAAGAGCTAGTTGCCCGCTTGATCCATCAGCAGAGCCCAAGGAGAGGCAAGAGGTTTATTCAGATCAATTCTGCTGCCATACCAGACGATCTCATCGAAAACGAGCTGTTTGGATACGGCAGTAGAGATGAACCGGGTATAGAGAAACAGAGAAAAGGGAAGATTTTACTCGCAGACGAAGGGACGCTCTTTCTGGATGAAATCGGGGACATGAGCATGAAAACTCAGGCTAAACTTGTCAGATTCATCGAGGAAAAGACATTCAAGCCTTCAGATTCATCAGAGTCCATCAGCGCCGATGTCAGATTGATAGCATCCACAACCAAAAACTTAAGAGAATTCATTAACAAAGGGAATTTCAGAGAGGACTTGTTTTTCAAACTCAACATCATTCCGATGGTCATCCCTCCTTTAAGGCAGCGAAAGGAAGACATCCCCCTACTCATTGAGTATTTCTTGACGTATTTCACCAAGGAATATGGTAAGAAGCAGAAAACAATGAACCAGGATGCCCTCCAGGCATTCATCAATTATTCTTGGCCTGGAAATGTGAGCGAGCTGATCAATGTGATCGAAAGGTTCGTCATCATGGTGCAGGAAAGAGAAATCAAATCCTCCCACCTCTCCTTGCTTGTTGAACCAATGGAATCACAATTCATCTCTACCGTGGATGAAACTCAATCATTGCCTCAGGCAAAAAGACAGTTTGAAAAGGAATTCATTCATAAAATCTTACTCAGATACCACTGGGATATTCCGAAAACCGCTTCTGAACTCAAAATTGAGGAAGATATCCTGCAGGAGAAAATAAAAAGTCTGGGAATCTCTATTCTTGGTTAACCTGAATATCTCATAAATATTACCCATATTTTCTTAAATTATTATTAGAACTTATATCTTTATAGGCCTCACATCAATGTCTCTCCATCAGGGAAATGGAGATTCATCCAGTCTATAAAAAAAGAAATAGACCGAAAAATTTTGTGTTGTTATAATAGAGAAAATCTTTTGAATTATGCTTATGTTAAAAAATGGAAGGTCAACTACTTGATATCCTAACCCAAGTCAGAGACACCATCTGGGGTCTCCCCCTGATTATTCTTCTCGTAGGAACGGGAATTTTCCTCACAATTCGTCTAAGAGGACTTCAAGTGAGAGGACTTTTTTATTCCTTATATCTTGCTTTTATCAAACGAAAAGAAGATGACCAGGAAAAAGGAGATATTTCACATTTCCAAGCTCTCATGACAGCACTTGCCGCTACCGTAGGAACAGGAAACATCGCCGGAGTTGCCCTTGCTATCTTCACCGGTGGTCCTGGGGCATTATTCTGGATGTGGATAACAGGTCTTTTTGGTATGGCCACAAAGTATGCTGAAGCTGTACTTGCGATAAAATACAGGGAGACGGATGAGTTCGGAACCATGAGCGGTGGTCCGATGTATTACATATCGAAAGGCTTGGGATGGAAATGGCTAGGAGTGCTTTTTGCTGTGTTTGCTTCGGTAGCTGCTTTTGGTATAGGGAACATGGTTCAATCGAATTCTGTGGCAGATGCGGCAAACGCCTCATTTGGAATACCGTATTGGATAACAGGACTGATTCTAGCCATCTTCACCGCCATGGTGGTCCTTGGAGGAATAAGGAGCATAGCGAGAGTCACGCAGGTCCTGGTTCCTCTGATGATCATTATGTATTTCACAGGTGCATCTATCATTCTGATCATGAAAATCACGGCTATTCCCAAAATTTTTGTACTCATCATCAAATCTGCTTTTACTCCGACTGCTGCCGCAGGGGGATTTCTAGGGGCTTCACTCATGCATACGATCAGGATGGGTGTGTCAAAAGGCGTTTTTTCCAATGAGTCCGGTCTTGGTTCTGCTCCCATAGCAGCCGCTGCGGCCAAGACTCCTAATCCTGTCAAACAGGCTTTGGTGTCAATGACCCAAACCTTTATCGATACTCTTGTGGTTTGTACTTTAACAGGCCTCGTGATTATCTCAAGTGGACTCTGGACTTCTGGCTATACAGGGGCCGAGCTCACAGCTCTAGCTTTTGACATATCTCTTCCTGGAGGGATCGGAGAATTCATCGTCACTACGGGCCTCATCTTTTTTGCTTACTCCACAATTTTGGGATGGTGCTACTATGGGGAAAAATCGATCGAATATCTGTTCTCCGAGAGATGGGTTAAAGGTTACCGTATCATATTTGTTATTTTTGTGGCGATAGGAGCAATGTTGAAACTTGAGGTCGTATGGAAAGTATCTGATATAATGAATGGACTCATGGCCTTCCCAAATCTAGTTGGCTTGATCGGGCTAAGCGGTATCATTGTCTCCGAAACCAATAAGTATTTCTACAAAAGAAGATAGCTGTCTCTGTCAGGGGGGAAATTACCATCATTTCGCTATTTTTGTTTTACAGTCGAAATCTTTTATGATATCGTGAAGAACGAAATTCTCAGGGAAGACATATGAAGGTTGAAGCACTCCGATTGATCATTAGCTCCGCCCGGAAATTTATAAACATTGGATCTCTTGCACGTTTATGGAACCTGGTGAAAAATTTTCACGCTGCTGATATCTCTTCTCTTATGAATCACCTGATTGTCAGGGAAAAACTTACGCTCTTCAATGTTATTTATGAAAAAGATAGGGAGAAGGCCGGAGAAGTCATAAGAGAGCTCGATCCAGAGGATGCTGCTGACATGCTGAAGGCTCTTCCTGTTTCTCAGGTTTCAAAACTCTTTCAAGAGATCCCTTCTGACGACGTAGCACCGATCCTTCAACTGTTGCCCGAAGACCTCCAGGAAAACATCCTCACTGCTATGGAGGAAAAGCCATCCGAAGAAGTCAAAGAGCTCCTTCTGTATGAGGAGGAAACAGCAGGTCGAATCATGTCTCCCAATTTCTACGCTCTCAATCATAACACTAACGTCTCCGATGCCATCACAGCCATGCAACTGGAAGGTGATGTGGAATCTGCATTTTATCTCTACGTCGTCGACGATGAAAATCGATTGGTGGGAGTATCCTCCCTTCGGCAACTTCTCTTTGCCCGCCCTAACACACCATTAAAAGAGATCATGACCAAAGAGGTCATAAGCGTCCATACAGAAACCGACCAGGAGGAAGTGGCTAGGAACGTTGCGGATTATAACCTTGTGGCGATTCCGGTTTGCGATACAGAAAATAAACTCGTCGGAGTGGTTACGGTAGATGACATCATCGATGTTATCGACAAAGAAGCCACAGAAGATATGTATAAAATGGTGTCTTTGGATACTACAGACAGGATCCAGGACAGTCCAATCACATCCATCAAGAAAAGACTCCCTTTTCTCCTCTTCAGCCTTTTGACGGCATCTGTGGCTCCATTCGTGGTAAAGAATTTCACCGGCACCATAGAAAAGGTTGTTGAACTTGCGGTGTTCATGCCTCTTGTCGCAGCCTTGGGGGGGATAGCAGGAAATCAGACCATAGCCATCATCGTGCGCGAAATCGCTATTGGTCAGACCGACTGGATCTCTGCTAGGAAGGCCCTGTTCAAAGAAATCATGGTTGGGATAGGAAATGGCATTATCATCGGTTTCGTTTTGTCTGCAGCCACTTTTTTGATTATGAAAAATCCATTCTTTGGTCTGGTTTTGGGCTTGGCATGTATCGTTACTTTTTTCATCGCTGCAATGGTAGGAACTCTTATTCCTCTCATTTTGAAACTCCTCCGTCTGGATCCAGCTCTTGGCTCAGTTAACTTACTGACCATGTGTACAGATTCCATCAGCATTCTAACCTTTCTTGGGCTCGGAACACTGTTCCTCACCCATCTTACATAAACCTCGATGTCCTTTGAACAATCAGAAGCCTTCATCCTGAGAACCTTCAATGTCGGAGAACAGGACAAAATTGTTGTTTTCTTCTCTCAAGATAAAGGAATCGTCAAAGGGATTGCAAAGGGAGCCCGAAAATTCGGCAACCGCTTCGGAAGCAGCCTCGAGCCTCTAAGTCATGTCAAAATTTTTTATTATGAAAAAGAACACAAGGACCTAGTTGTCGTAAGCAACTGCGATCTGCTCGAGTCCTATTTCGAACTTCAGGGGAACCTGGATCGAGGAATTACTCTCAGCTATTTTTCCGAGCTTGTCGAAGAGTTTTCTCCTTCTCATTCCAAGGACGAACTTCTCTTCCGCCTGCTCTCATCGGTCCTCTTATCACTCAAGACTGGAGGCAATATCGATTTTTTAGGGGCTTATTTTGAGGCCTGGATCCTCAAGCTAAACGGATTTCTCCCCAGCTTCAAAACATGTCGAAAATGTCGGAAAAGGATCAATGATTCGTCCTGGCTATCGCCAAAAAAAGAAGGAGTCTTCTGTCACAAATGTTCCCTCCAAAAAAAAGAGGAAATCCCTCCAGAGCTGGATAGATTCATCGAGTGGGTCAAAAAAAATCCGCCCCCAAAACATGAGGATCTTCCATTCCGCGGAGAAAAACTAAAAGCAATACGAAAGATTCTTCAGGATATTATCGTTTATCACATGGAAAAGGAACCGAAAAGTCTGCGATTTCTAAAATAGCCCAGCATTAATCGATCTTGTTGTCTGTGTTGCCTATTTTTGAAATATTTATTAATATAACCTATTTCACTTGGTTTACTTAGGTTTGACACTCAACAAAGGAGCGTAAAGAAATGAAGATTTTAAAAGGGCTTGTATTCATCATTCTGGTTTTAAGCTTTGCTATCCACTCCCCTTCTGATGAAGGAATGTGGATGCCGCATCAGATGAAAGATCTTAATCTCAATTCTCTGGGTCTGCAAATGAATCCAGAAGACCTGTACAAAAAAGACGGGACTGGTCTGATGAGTGCAGTCGTTTATCTGGGCGGAGGGACAGGAGAGTTCGTCAGCTCTGATGGGCTAATTCTGACCAATCATCATGTGGCTTTTGGGGCTCTTCAGAGGGCTTCGACAACTGAGGAAGATTATATCCAAAACGGATTTATCGCCTGGGCAAAAGAGGAGGAAATCCCCGCTAAGGGATATATCGCGGATGTCCTACTTGGATATGAGGAGGTTACAGACCAAATCCTCTCAGTTGTTAAACCTGAGATGACCTACCACCAGAAGTATGATGCAATCGAAAAAGTCATGAAAAAGATCGTCGCAGATACTGAAAAACAGGGCGAGGATCTTCGGGCACGAGTGGCAAATATGTACAGTGGGAATCAGTATTATCTGTTTCGATTCAAACGAATCAAAGACATAAGGATTGTCTGTGCTCCTCCACAAGACCTCGGAAATTACGGTGGGGATATCGACAATTGGATGTGGCCTCGCCATACTTGCGATTTCACTTTCCTCCGAGCCTATGTTTCTCCAGACAACATCGGTGCAGACTACAGCATAGACAATGTTCCCTACAACCCAAAATCCATTTTGAAGATCTCGGTGGAAGGCTTTGAGGAGGAGGATTTCTCCTTTGTAATGGGCTATCCTGGAAGAACCTACCGAAACTACACCCTTTCAGAACTGGAAGCCGATATCTCGAATATGAAGAAAAGGATGGCCCTTTATAAAGACATCATCGCCTTCTTTGAAAAAGCAGGAGAGAACAGCCGGGATATCCAGATCAAATACGCAAGAGTCGTACGAGGACTCAACAACTCCCTTAAAAACTACCAAGGGAAAATCGAGGGCATGGAAAAGATAGCTCTGGTGGAAAAGAAAAAGGCTCAGGAGGAACAATTCATGGAATGGATCGATCAGGATGCAGAAAGACAACAAAAATACGGAACAGTTCTTCAGGAAGTTGAAGCCTTCATGAATAAATATGAAATCCATCAAGCCAAAATCACCCTTCTCAATCAGCTTGTCAGTTCCTACTTTGGCTCGGCACTATTGTCCCAGGCTTATACGATATTCAGAACATCCGAAGAACTACAAAAGCCTGATATGGATAGAGAACCGGGCTATCAAGAAAGAGATATACCCTACATAAAAGAGCGCATTCAACTGGCTGATAGAGGATACGATCTTGATACCGATAAGGCCTTTTTAAAGTTCCGTTTGAAAGGTCTGGTGGATTATCCATGGGAACAGATCCCTGAAGCCTTCCATGAACTTTTATCAAAACCATCAAACCAAGCTATCGAAGAGTATGTGGATAATCTTTTCTCTGAAACCTCTCTGGCTGATACGGACACACGCCTCAAGCTCATTGAAAAATCACCAGAAGAGCTCCAAGAACTCAACGATCGCCTCATAAATCTTGCTGCCGAGCTCGAAAAAGAAATGAAGACTCTCAGGGAGGAGAGTAAGGCTTTAAGTCAAGAGCGTCTCGATCTTAAGAAAGTCTACATTGACGCGATTCTCAAACAACAACAAGGGAGGATCGCACCTGACGCAAACTCTACTATCCGTTTTACCTATGGCTTCATCAAAGGATACACTCCCAGAGATGCTGTTTTCTTTCTTCCTCAGACAACATTAGCTGGAGTCATCGAAAAAGATACCGGGATTTTTCCTTTCCGGGTTCCTCCAAAACTCAAAGAGCTTCACATAAACAGAGGTTTTGGACGGTATGAGGATGAAAATCTCAAGGATATTCCAGTCTGTTTTCTAAACACCACAAATGTCACAGGCGGAAACTCAGGATCTCCCACGCTCAATGCAAAAGGAGAACAGACAGGCATCATATTCGACATGACCTATGAGAGTGTAACAGGAGACTACTATGTCATATCTGAACTCCAGCGGACAATTAGTGTTGACATCCGATACGTTCTTTTCATAACAGAAAAATTCTTAGGGGCTGATCACGTTATAAAGGAACTGGGCTTTTGACCAGAATTATCATGTTATTTAATCAAATACAAACTAGTCTGATGCCCATCTACCCACTTGCATCCTTCTTCGGTAAAAACGGCATTTTCTTCAAAGCCTATTCTGACATCTTGACCTTCCCATTCGGGTATGCTTGAAGTGCTGCTGAATTCTATGGCATAAACCGTGTTATAGTACAGCGGATACTCCATCTGTTTCTCAATCCCTTCAGGGGCTCTGCCCAAAGGCCGGGCATCCATCTGACAGCCAGCCGCATGTCCATGGAATCCTACGGGGTGGGTGTATATTAGAGGTCTCAGACCCTCTGCATCAGCATTCTGCATCGCTTCCTCTGTGATCTTCTTTCCTGTTCTTCCAAAGACAAACTCATCCATGAATATTTCTCCAACGCGGTTAGCCCGTTGCAGCGCTTCCCTTATCCCCTTGGGAGCGTCATTCTCTCCGATCTTACACACATAGGCCTGCCATTGCATATCTGTACAGAGACCAAGGTATTGAATCCCCACGTCACAGTGAAGAAGATCACCCCTGCGGATAATCCTCGATTCATCATCATACTTCTCTGCTTCCTTCTTATATCTCTGAATCGAGATCGAGGGTTGGAACCAGGTATCTACTCCCAGGTCTCTGAACTTATGGCGAATCCACCAGACAACCTGTTCAGTGGTTGTTATGTCAGGTATGATAACCTTGTTTGAAAAAAATTCAGCAATGATGTCATGGGCAATTCCACAAATTTGCCGGTAGACACTCAGCTCCATCGGGCTTCGAGACTCGAGCCAGCCGACACATAGATTTTCAGCCGACACAAATCGGGAGGAAAGTTCCGGGCCGAGCGCCTCCTCGAGCTTTTCTTTCAGACTCAATGTCAGACCATCTCCAAAAGCCCATCTGGATGAAACATTGATTCCTATTCGCTTGGGATTTCGTCGTTTTATGAACTCTGCAAGGCTCTCAAATTGAAGTTTCTTCTTATCGATCCAGGTGGGTTTGTACCATTCCCCCATTCCATAATAACTTCCATTCAGTCTTTCGACACCGAGCTCTTTTCCACGGTCATGAAAGATGAGGATCGAAGTTCTCCGTGCGTGCATCACTGGCTCTGGGACAAGACTCATGTAAACAGGATCTTCGTTGTACTCCCTGTTGATGATAAGCCACATATCGATTCTCTCTCTTCCCATCAATTCTGGGATGATATTCTCCAACCGCCATTTCAACCAATCATTCCTCACCCGTGCTCTTTCGCTTTCGGGCAGAATGTTTTGGCTGTCATGGACTGCACTCACCCCATGCTCCTGGGAAAAAGCGGGTAGGGAGAAGAAGAGGATAAAGACGAGGCAAACAGACCAAAAAAATTGATTAAGATTCAATTCTGACATACTATCCCTCCTGAAGGGTATTCTCAAAAGACCATGATCTTAAATCATTGAAATCGAGTGGTAATTTCCCTGATATCTGAACCTGCCATTTAAGATCATACTGTTATCTGCGTTGTATACTCAAAGAATGCAGTGCCAGAAGGAGTAGAATAATTATTGATTTCGCTATACTATAATCACACATACTATTCATGCGTCCTACGCCTGCGGATTTAAGAACATGACGGTCTCCAGAAATATTCTTTATATTACAAACATTTCCCTATATACTGTCAACTCCAATTCCTTACAATTTTGACTTTGCTTTTCATTCAAGACTATAATCGGCTTTTGTCTTAAAAATTATAAGAGCTATGAGTAAAGATAAGGGAGGGATAATGAAAAACCTAAGATGTTTTCGTTCGATTTTATTTAGTTCAGTCTTTGTCATTCTGCTGCTTAGCCTTTTAACAATGTGTTCCCGGACAGAAATCACTCCTGCCGATATAGTTATGCTCGACGGCAAAATCTTCACAGCCAATCCGGACAATCCATCGGCAGAAGCACTGGTCATTAATGGAAATAAAATAACAGCTGTACTCAGTGATAATGTAAAAGCAAAGAAATACATCGGAGAAGTAACAAAGATCCTCGACCTCAAGGGCAGATTTATCACACCTGGTATCATCGACGGCCATGTCCATTTTAACAATGCAGGCGCTTTGATAAATGATGCAAATTTGATGACGGTTGCCGATGAACAAGGGCTGAGAGGGGAGATAAGACGTGTGGTGGATTTGCTGGATGAAGGGGAATGGATCACTCAAGGCCTGTGGGGGGCCTATGAGCAGTGGGCGTTGGGTGATGCAGGAGACAAAGGATCTGAAAAAAAGGAGCCATGGAGTCCGAACAGATCCATGATCGATGATCTGACGCCCAATAATCCCTGTTTGCTCTGCCGGTTCGACTACAAGGTATGGTTGGCGAATACAGCGGCTTTGGAGGCAGCAGGACTTGAGGATGCCGAACTCGAAGGGATGGAAATCGGGCCTGATGGAAAACCTACAGGAATCATTTACCGTCCCTCTCCTGCCTTTGAACGCCTGGTAAAAGCCAGAAAGCCAAAATCTCACAAAAGGCTTCTGGACGAAAACAGAGCCGCCCTCCGAGCGCTTCGAGAGGCAGGTATTGTCGAAATCCACGACATTGCTACACCTGACCAGACTAAGCGCTTCATCGAGCTTCAGGAAAACGGCGAACTGACCTGCCGAGTGTGGCTAAGGCCAGACCTTTCCCGGGGAGCAGAAATGAAAGAGAAAGGTCTGACCATGGGACTTCATCCTAAAACAAAACAAAAAGACATGTGGCTGAGATATGGGGCTCTGAAAGGATACATCGATGGAATTATGGGCACCCACGGTGCACTCTTTTTTGAACCTTATAACGACCAACCAGACAATTTTGGACATTGGCGGCGTCACACATCCGACGATCCTGATTACAAGGTCGGGAACATGGAGAAAATGTACAACCTCATCAAAGTTGGGCTGGATGCCGGATTCATTCCTAATGTTCACGCCATCGGAACTCGAGGAGTTGCAGAAATGCTGGATCTCTATGAACGCCTAAAAAACGAAGGAGTGGATCTTGCTGGATTTAGAGTCATTCATGCCCAAGTCATAAGACCGCAGGACTTCCCTCGATTTAAAACACTGAATGTCATCGCCGAAGTCAATCCCTACCACATCTCTGATGACATGCGCTGGATGGAGGAAAGAATCGGGAATGAACGATGTAAAGGAGCCTATGCCTTCAAATCCCTGTTGGACAACGGAGCTATGCTGAGTTTCGGTTCCGATTGGCCAGGAACAAGTGCGGCTCTTTACCATATGCATCCCAAATATTTAATTTATGCAGCAGTGGCACGAAAAACGGTCATGGGGACACCTGAAGAAGGATGGTTTCCCGAGCAGCGTATTTCGGTCGAGGAAGCACTTAGAGCTTATACTATAAACAATGCCTATGCCTGCTTCGAGAATGACACTCGCGGCTCACTCGAAGAAGGAAAATTGGCCGATGTCACAGTTTTTGACAGAAATCTGCTTGATATTCCCGAGGAAGAAATCCTCCAAGCAAAGATCTTATACACGATTATCGACGGAAAGATCATCTTCGAAAAATAGATGAAGGCTTTTTAATAGACTGCTGGCTGTTTGGGGGATTTTTGCCGGGTTTGAAAGGTAAAGGAGACAGGAGCTCCGCCCAGCCAGCGTAGCGGGGCCGCATATTTAGTCGGTCTAAAGGGGAAAAATTGAAAGAAATATAGGTGCTGGCTGTTTGGGGGAATCAGCAAAAAGGGGGTTAGGGATTTATAGGAAGGGAACCTGCCCAGCCAGCGCAACAGGTGCATTATTATTCTACACAATAATTTATATTTAATCAATAGGTTTTATAAAAAAATCTAAATTTTTTTGTTCTAAAGCTTAACTGTTTTTATCCTTCCTGAGATAGCCAAGGTAATTTTATAACTGCCCCACACATTCGAAATGGTTATAGAAGCAAAGTTCGAAACAGTGCCTTCAGGATGGAAGATTGGGTTGTTGTTGGCATCGACCAGAATCCCTTCGAAAATATTCCCCTGCTCCGTCTTCCAAGAATTGGCATTTTGGTCATACCTGTCTATGGTGTATCCATGCGGATTAAAGGATACCCTGAATTTTGTTCCGCAAAAGACGGCCTTGAAACGGGAATAATTCATCTTCGAATGAATTTCCCATATTGCCCTCTGCAGCCTGTACTTATGGGAGGCAGGGAAGAAAGATGCCCAAGCCATACCTAAAAGCACCGCAAAAATAGAGATGGAAATCATGATTTCTAACAGAGTGAATCCTTGTAAAACTTTTCTGCCTTTCACAATTCCCGTTTCCTCATGATTTTTCTCTCCATCCTGTGATTTTAAAAGACGAAATAAAAAGTACCGGATTCCTCGCTCGAGGGGAATTCTGTAGAAGACCGTCTGACCTCAAAAATCTTTCATCAAATTTAAGTCTGATTTCATTGTCGTTTAAAATGACATCCGATGCCTGAAGACTTCCAAGCACCTGAATCTCTTTCCCCTCACCCATGACAGTTATCCCCTTATCTGAAGCTGTCAGTGAGGCTTGAATTTTTAATTCATCCGGTGCATCCTCAGCGATATTGATCAGACCGGTTTTATCTGAAGCATCCAAAAAATCCTTTCCAGAAGAAAAAACAGAAAGCTGGGTGTTAGAGTCTTTGAGATAAGGAATTCCCTTCTCCCATTTCAATCCTTGGTAAATCAGATGGGAGGACAAGGTAATCTCTTCAGATGCTATAATCGTGAGGTCCACACCTTTTAAGATGCAGGGAAGCTCTTCTTCTTGATACATGATGATCTCCTCCGCTGAGTCCACATACCCTCCACCTAGAGAATGGATCTTCCCATTGACAATGACTATACCCCTTGGAATGAACTCGTAGGAATGCAACTCCGAAGGCGTCCGGAAGATGCTCTTCCCTGCTTGGGGATTGAATTTCAAAATCCACTGCCCCTGTTCTGAAACAAACTTTATGACTTGAAAGTTATCCTGGATAGCGAGCACCATTTCATCTAAATCGCCTTGAACAAAAACGCCTCCCAATCCTAAATCATCTTCAATCAAATACACACCTAGTGGGACAGGCTCTGTGCCCGGCTTGAGCCCGAGAGCTGTCCGGAGTTTTGAGGGTGAAAGATCTTGAGGATGAAAAATTTTGATCTTTAATGCCTCAGCCAATTGCGAAAGCGCTTGCTCTGGGATGAGGTCATTATCAGAAAATGCTATTGGCATTGGAAGTTCGCTATGTTCGAGCGGCAGAATTTCAATCTGCTTCTCCTCGATGTAACGGTTCTTTTCCTCTGGACTCATTTTTTTATCCACAAGCACAGGGATAAGCGGAAGCGGGATGTGTCCAGCCAATACTTCCAAAGTGGAATCGAGATACGCATTTTTTGTGGGCTTGAAATGCTCCAATCGGCCTGATGAGGATGTCGTTCCCTTATATCTCACCCGAAAATAATCCTCCTCTTCGACAAGATGTTCGAACATAAAATCAGTCAGGCTTTCCCAGCTCATTCTTTCCCAACTATCCGCTGATGTCAGTGGAAGGCTGCATTCTAAAACCTGTTCAATGATGCTCTTTCCACCATCAGCAGCATCCAAATTGAAATCCATGGTCTCTTCATCCGTCAAGAGCATGGGTGAGGATCTTTTCGATAAAAGATCATGAAATTGATCAAATCCCTGTTTAATCCCGTTTTCTGATGCATATTCTAGGAGTATGGAATTCCTTCTGTAAGCCGATGTCTTTAGGTAGACTTGTGTAAGATACAGCATCCCTAATCCAAGGGTGGAAAATAAAAAAAAGATGAACACAGATAGAAGTGTTAAAGCTCCTTTTCTTGTCTGCGTACTATTTTCCTTGAAAAATAAGCATGGCAGTATTCTTTGGAAACACGACAGCTTCATGATTTTTCTCCTCGTCAATTTTTAATTTAAAATGAACTCTCAACAGGTTTGAATCTCTCATGTATTCAAAGCCAAAAAAGTTGACATTCTCTAATAAAGGCTGTGCTGGACTTGAGTTGACCTTCCTCCTGATTACACCTCTCCTGTCATCAAAAAAAAGGGATATCTTCCTCAATGAGATTACATCCGTATCCTTTTGCATATATTCAGAAGTCAAAGGGGACATCAAAACTATGCTGTCCTTATCCGCGGATGCTATGGAATGCATCTCTCCCCCAAATGAATCAAAAATACATATCTGATGTCCTCTCTTAACAAGCCTCGCGTTTTCGACCTCGATCCTTTGCTGTCCGCTGACCAAATCACATCTGAGAGATAAATCCTCTTCCTTGCTTAATAAAATCAAAGTCTCCCCCTCTTCACTGATTCCCGAAACAATATTTTGCCTGGTTGCATCTGTAAGGCCCCAACCAGCATCCTGTAGATCTCTTTTCATCCTATCTAGAGCCGCATAAGCAGCTGTGTTCCACTCCTCCGATGTTTTAAGCTCAAAAAAGTGGATTCTGACTGAATTGAAGCAATCAAAGCTAAAAAGGATAACCAGAAGGAACAAAAACAGACTAATCAAGCTTTCCATCAAGGAAAATCCCTTCTCCTTATACTTCTTTTCAATAAAGGACTTTCTCATGCTTCATCCTCCCTTAAGATCAAAATCCTAACTCTCTCGAACAGAAAAGAACCAATCGTACTCCCTTTTGTGGGCAGCTATCAGAGCTGCACTCTATTTCGATTCGCTTCAAGCGTGATGAAACCTCATCAATCTGCCATTTTATCTGGTAATTCACGCTTCCTGGAGAATCTTGAAGCCGATCAACCGAAAAACCCTGTCCAAGTTCCTCGCTTTCAAACGACAGAGCCTTTAGATACTCCAATTTAGAGGAAGCGAGTTCGGCCGACCGCACGGCAATGTCACTTCTCCTCTTCACAAATAGGGAATGGATGGTTAGCTGTGCAGCTCCCATAACTAATATAATAATGATTGTGAAAGATATCAGGAGTTCTATCAGGGTGAAACCTCTGATTTTCATTTTCTTCCTCACACCTTTCGGAATGCAGACTCTGTGCCACTTTCAGATTACTTTCTTCCTCGAAGAAGACAAATGACCTGAAATGAAGTGTAAACACCCGAAGACAATTCAAAGGAAATGGAGGCCTCTCAAGTTAACAAAAGTTGACGCTAGATCCTTTTGATCCCTATAGGGATGATACTTCCCGAGTCTGTATCCCCTATAAATTTGACTCTTTATACCTTAATTATTGTAAAATGAGTGATACAACAGCATTGCCCGATGAAATGTCCTAAATGTCGCCACGAAAATCCCGATAAAACTCGGTTCTGTGGAAACTGCGCCGCTCCTTTGCCCAATGCAATAGAAATCTCTCCAGCTCCTACTGAGACTTTTGAGCCGCCTCCCGAAGAACTATCCATAGGGAGTACTTTTGCCGGTCGATATCAGGTCATCGAAGAATTAGGCCGAGGCGGCATGGGCAGAGTTTACAAAGCACTGGATAACGAAGTCCAGGAAAAAATTGCCCTTAAAATCCTTAGACCTGAAATCGCTTCGAACAAAAAAACTATCCAGCGCTTCCGCAACGAGCTGAAACTCGCAAGAAGAATCTCGCACAAGCACGTTTGCCGGATGTTTGATCTCAGCAGAGAAGAAAATCTCTATTACATCACAATGGAATATGTATCAGGCGAAAACCTGAAGAGCATAATTCAGATGATGGGGCAGTTGAGTGTGGGAAAAACCATTTTTACTGCTAAACAGGTCTGTGAAGGCCTCGCTGAAGCGCATAGAATCGGAATCATACATCGTGACCTCAAGCCCAGCAACATCATGATTGATAAAGAAGGCAATACGCACATCATGGATTTTGGGATAGCCCGGTCTATCGAAACAGAGGACATCACTCGGACAGAAGCAAGGATCGGGACTCCTAAGTATATGTCACCGGAGCAAATGGGAGGAAGGGAACTGGACCAACGTTCCGATATCTATTCCTTTGGCGTCATTCTCTATGAGATGGTCACAGGTCGAGTCCCTTTTGACGGAGATACAGCCGCAGAGATCGCCGTTAAGCACGAACGTGAATCCCCTACGCCGCCGATAAAAATCAACCCACAAGTTCCACAAGATCTCAACCAGATGATTCTGAAGTGCATCCAAAAAGACAAGGACAAGAGGTTTAAAGGAGTTGAGGAAATCCTGGATGAATTATCCAAACTCGAACAAGAGATTCCGACCACAGACAGAATCTATGCCAAGAAAAAAACCGAGATGATCCTTCCAAAAAAAAGCGTTTTATCTTTAAGATTTCTGGGGATTCTTGCGATCATAGTATCTTTCTTGATCGCTGGATATATTTTGATAAAAAAAGAGCTTCTCAAACCAAAACCTGAGGCTGTATATACTGTACAATCCAAAGAATGGAAAAACTCGATCGCTGTGCTTCCCTTCAAGGATCTAAGCTTGGATAGGGACCAAGAACATTTTTGTATCGGTATGACCGAAGCTATCATCACCAAGCTGACGAGTATAGAAGGATTGAGAGTTGTTCCGTATCAAACAGCGAACCTCTACGCAGACACGGGAAAAAGCCTTGAACAAATCGGGAAGGAGCTAGGGGTAGAGACCATTTTGCTTCCAACCTTAAAAAAAGAGGATAGAAGAATCCGGGTCAGCGCCCAGCTCGCCAATGTAAAAGAGAACTACATCCTCGATGCCTATACATTCGAGGAAGAGCTTAACAGCGTATTTGAAGTCGAAGATAACATATCCAAATCAATCGCCGACGCATTAAGGGTTCATATTGAAGATGAAAAACTTCAAGCCATCAAACAGAGAGAGCCCAAGGAATTCGAAGCTTACGAGTCCTACATGAAAGGGAACTACTTCGAACGAAAATACAGAATGTCATCGAACCTTAAAGATTTTAATGACTCCATAAAAAACTACCAGAGTGCCATCTCGATAGATCCGGACTACGCCCTCGCTTATTGGGGATTGGGGAACACATATGAATCTGTTTATGCCGATTTTGGTAAAAAGGAAGATCTTGACCGAATGCTGGAAAATTACGAAAAAGCCTATGAAATCGACCCCCATCTCGCAGAAGCGAATGTGGGACTGGCCTGGGCTTATTTTTATACAACGGAATGGGGCAAAGCCTATTCCTTTTGCAAAAACGCAGCGAAACTTGATCCTAACAATCCCGAGGTCAACTTCAACATAGGGGCTATCCTGAGAAGTGTGGGATTATATACTCATGCTATCGAATTCTATTCCAAAGCCATCGAACTCAATCCTCTTTCTGTAAGTTATTTAGGACTTACTGCCAATTGTCACTCCCTTCTAGGAAAATATGATGAATCCATACAGCTTCTTGAAGAGGCTTTAGAACTGAATCCAGATAATGTCGAAATGCAGCTCTTTATCGCTCGACAATACATCATGATGAAAAAGTACGAGGAGGCAGAACGAATCATTTTTCAAGCAGAGAAAAAAGATCCCGAACTCCCAGATGTACAGTATACACGGGCCATGATTTATGCGGCGCATGGGGAAAGGGATAAAGCCTTAGATATAATTGAAGATCTCAATCCTTATCGCTTCACATATCTCCTATCTAGTGTTTATTCCGCATTAGGAATGAGAGATAAGGCAATCGAAGTCATCGAAACGGGCAGAGAGAGAGGATTTTACGAGATTAAGACCTATCTTTACTCTTACCCTTATCTGGTAAGTAACCATTTCTTTGATGCCATACGAAGTGATCCGCTTTTCCAGAGAATTGTCGAACAAGAAAAAAAGAGATATGAAAAAAAAATAAAGGAGTATGAGGAGGCTCAATCGACAAAATAAAAGGATGGAGGTAAAATAAGATAAAAAATGCAGAAATCAGGATTTATGAAAAGGCGCCTCGAAGACAGGGTTGACCCAGAAGAATCCACAGTGGCTCCGAGTACTAGATTCACCGGAACTATAACCGGGACCGAAGGCGTTCGTGTTTCCGGTCATCTCAAAGGGAATGTTCAGAGTGAGGGGCTGGTGTGGATCCAGAAGGGCGGAAAAATTGAGGGAAACATCAAGAGCAGCTCTGCGATCATCGAAGGAGAATTGAAAGGAAATATCAACTGTCCTGAGCAGGTGGAGCTCAGGTCAAAGGCCCATGTGACAGGCAACATCCAAACATCCAAAATCGCAATTGCCGAAGGAAGTTTTTTCCAGGGTGAAATTCTTATGCCTCGTAAAGATGACAAGCCTATAAGATTCGTGGAAAAACGAGAGAAATTAGGATAGAGGAAAGAAAATGGAAAGTTTCGATCAAGAACAAAAAGAAAAAAGCCTGGACCAAGAGGTCAAGGATCTGAAAGAAGAGATCAGCCTGCTGAGAGTGCGTATCAGCTCTCTTGAGGACGAAATGAGAAACGTCAAAGAGAAGTTGCGAAAAATGTCATTCACACCTGGCCTGTAGACATCCGTCTCTTACCGACAGCTTCTCTTTCAACTCTCTCCAACAAAGATTTTCAGTCCTTATTTTCTGGAAGAAATTCTACAAGACAGACCTCTTTATACCCCTATAAACGAGGCAAAATTTCAAAGCTGATTTATGTTTCGACCAATCTATCTGTCTTGTAATTCCTGTCAGCCTTTACGTCTAGGAATAAAACATGATAAAAATTGATCTTGATCCAATTCAAAGGAGGCGACAACATGTTACTCAAAAAGAACTTGTCTAAATCTGCCGTTTATATCTCAATCCTTATCTTCCTGGTCTTTTTTTCCACTAATTGTGCACTTCCGAAAAATACAGCGTATGAGCAGCTCAAAGGCTATATAGATACCATAAAAATCATTAACACACATGAGCACCAGAGGAGGTTTTCACAATATGAAGGTCATGACTATAACTTCTACACAATCCTATCCCATAGTTATCTTCAAGCCGATCTTATCTCGGCAGGAGCTCCTCCTTTTAACCCTGAAAGCATTAACAATGGTGACCTCGACTCCCTCTGGAAAGCCTATGGTCCTTCTCTTGATTTCTCTCGAAACACCAGCTACTACAGCCACTTCCTCAAGGGATTTAACATCCTTTATGGTTACGATGAACCCTACTTTACAAAAGAAGGAATACAATCCCTATCCGAAATGATTACAAAAAACTACAAAAACCAGGACTATTGGTATGCTGAGGCCTTCGATATGGCGGGATTTGAGATCATGTTCGTCGACCAGTATTGGTCTCCTTTCAACACAGATTTAGATCCAAAATATTTTGCTCTGGTATTTAATATCAACAATCTCGTCACTGCCACCACTCAAAGAACAACAAAATACGGAGAGGATGCGCCGCTCAGCAATAACCTGTACAAACTGGCTGATCATGAGGAATACTCGATCGAAACTTTTGATGAATATTTGGGCTTTGCCGATTATCTCTTCCAGAAATTCTTGGATAAAAAAGTTGTGTGTTTGAAAAACTCCATGGCTTACGGCCGAACCCTTACTTACGAGGATGTTCCCTATGCGCAAGCTGAAGCACTTTTCTCCCGTGATTCCTCCTCGCTCTCACCCGAAGAGAAAAAAGCACTGGAAGATTTCATGTTTCGCTGGATCATAAAAAAATCCATCGAACTTGACCTTCCCATCCAGATTCACACCGGCTATCTTGCAGGTAACGGCAACCATCTAGAAAATGGACGACCAACCAAACTCAACGATCTTTTCCTGAAATACAGAAAGGCTAAGTTCTCTCTATTTCACGGCGGATATCCATGGACTGGCGAGTTCGCTGCTCTCGGCAAGATGTTCCCGAACGTGTATCTTGATCTTGTCTGGCTGCCACAGATATCAAGAGAAGCCGCAGTCAGAGGACTGGATGAGATGTTCGACTGCATGCCGTACAATAAATTTTTCTGGGGAGGGGACTGCCACTTCATCGAAGAATCCACCGGATCTCTGGAATTCGGCAAAGACGTTGTGGCTGAAGTCTTAGCTAAACGAGTGGAGCGGGGATTGATGACAGAAGAGGTGGCAAAAGATGTGGCCCGCAAAATCTTCAGGGACAACGCCATACAATTCTTTAAACTCCAAGAAAAGCTCAATCTTTCAAAATAGGGATAAGACTTCGATAGATCTTATACCTGAACCTCTCTACTGAATGACAATCTCCTTAATGTCTGTTCCCGCCCTTTGAGTGTCAACGGATATCTTTAGTGCGGCTTTTTGCGTTGGATCCTTTACTCTGATGAGATAGGTCATCTCTTCACTCTCAGCATATCCGTCAATCTGCCCCAGTTTGACTTTCTCTTCCCCCAGCAGAATCTCAACATTCTCGTTTGGCTCAACCTTCAAGAGAACAGGATCGACCATATTCAATTCAACTGCCTGTTGTGTACCGGTGGGTAGAAATCCTGTGTTTTTCACATTAATGTCTATCTGATAAACACCACCCTTTTTATTAGTTATTTTGGCTTCCCCAATCATAATCTTTGGTGCCTGACCTGCAAGATAGATCACAAAATTATTTCCCATCTCACATTCCTTCTGGATGAGTTCTCCCTCAGGCGGGCTTGTTTTCCGCCGTTTCCAACCACCTATCTCAACCTCTCCAAGTGTGGGATGATCAAATTTATGCCAATCGATGTACAGCATCCCATCCATCTCTTCATCATTCCATTTCAAGCGCTCCTTATCTGTCACTCGTCCGTCTCTATCATAATCAGGGCTGGCCCAGTGTTCATCTCCTATCGAGAAAATGCCAAGTAAATCATACATGGTCTCGATTGAACTTCCCCAAGCATAATATCCGCGTTCAGATTCACACCCATCCTGCCATCCTGCAAAATCATACAGAGTTTCTGTTTCTTCGTCCTCGGGATACATACCTCTCGGAGCATTCCTTATCTTCCCCTCTTTATCCCGGAAAATCTGAGTCGGTTTTTTGTTTGGTGTACCAAAAGGCCAGTTCCAATCATAAACAGAGGTCGCCAAATCCCACCCCGAATGCTCGAGACACCTTGCACTGATGACTTTGTACAATTCAAGATCCCTTTGGTGTTTCACATCTTTATCTGGGTAAGTGGTTGGCGGACGCAGGATCACTCTCCCGCAGCAGTGGTGCTGGACGTAGATAGCGATGTTGGAATGAGTTGCAGCAAAGTCGACCTCGGCCCTGGTTATCCTTTCCTCCATCGGATATTTCCCTGCTCCACGCTGAATATTTTCGGGTCTCCAGTTACCTGGATAATTCCTGTTGGAGAGGAATCTCATCCTGAAGCTGTCTTCGTTGATTTTTTCATCTGCGTCATTGTCTAATCCTTCTGAGTAGAGTTTATAATATATTCCCCCAATTTCATCCGGCGCTTTTCTGATCATAATTCTCGGGTCCTGGTCAGAAATCTTCCACTCCCCCTCAGGATCTTTCTTTCTCATCTGCACGATGAATCCATCCCCGTCTATATCCTCAGGTGGATCTTCATCAAACTTGAAATCTTTGTCTTCATCCCTTGGATCAGGATCTTCGCCCGCAGGTTTTCCCGTTAAAAACGCCTCTGCACCATCCATGTCAAGCCTGGGGGCGATGTACCACACTAAATTGTCTACGGCTGCTGTGATCTCATCTTTTTTTCCATAGTTCTCGAGTAGATCCCAGATCGTATAGCAGCAGGACATGGCTGCAATCACCTCACTGGAGTGAATCTGATTCAAAAAAAATCCCGGTTTATCCTCTTCTGGCCCTGTCTCTGGATTGTTTATTACGAACATCCACACATCTCGTCCTAGGTCGGATTTACATAATGATCTGAGTTCTGATAACTCAGGATAAGCCTGATGCATATCCTTCAAATAGTTGGTGAGTTCATCATACTCGTAGTAGTGGTAAAAGTCGTATTTTCCCAGCGCATTTACTTTTTTCGTCTTTTTTTTAACGGAGGAAAAGGAAAGTGAACATATAAGACAAACTCCTAAGAAAAAGATAATCCCTCTTCGCATTGTGAACTCCTTTCTGTTAATGTTGAAATTTCCCTCCTGTGGGTAAGAAAAACTTAATGAAATTACCTGTCGAAGTCAAGAAAAAAAGACTAGAAATGTCCTTGACAAAGACTATGTTAAATAGAGTAAAATAAAGTATATTTTAGAAAACAAATAGATAAAAAAGTCTAAAAACAGAGGAAAATGAGAACAATATGGTTAGGAAGTAAGGTGATTCAGCAGTACAATCTCAAAGACATCCAGGAAAAGCTTCAGATCAGTCGAGTGACTGCTCTTAAACTTCTCGGTTCAGGAAAGATCAAAGCCCAGAAGATCGGCCGCCAATGGTGGATCAACGAAGAAGATTTGATTGCCTTCCTGGAAAGAAAATCTGAATCTACAGATTCTTAATTGGCTTCATCATTGCTCAGACAACTTCTTTTAACTATTTTGATTTAAAGGGAGGTTTTCGTATGGCCACGTACATCATTCTCAGTCGGATATCCCCAGAGGCTTTCAGCGATCCATATGAATTCAAGAAGATCGCAGAGAGAGTGGCTAAAAAAATTAAAAGCGAGTGCCCAGGCGTCGAATGGAAGCAGAGTTACTCGACAATGGGCAGGTTTGATGTCATCGATATCGTCGAATCTGAGGACCCAGACCAAATTGCCAAAGCTGCCATGATCATCCGTGCCTACGGACATTCGACGACAGAAACTCAGAGAGCTTTCCCGTGGCAGGAATTCCTAGACATGATGTAAAAAAAATCAGGATTAGCACAGCCTCAAAGGTCTAGCAACGAGAGATCGTATCGCTTCGCAGGCGATGATAGTTTCGCTTCATTCTTGGCGAGGACACGCGAATGCAGTGATTTCAGTTGTAGGGGAAAATCCTTGGTCTGATGAATCAACTTTCCTGCCTGTTGTTGGAATCACCACAGAATTGAAGATGTTCGGTACACAATGATGATAATTGCAATTGGAGATTGAATCGGATATATTAGTTTTTTCAGTGCTGCGGATTATTCAAGCATAAAATCATGCCTTAAGAAGGGAGAATCAATGAAAAAAACAACCTTATATGTATTTCTTACTCTTGTTTTGATCGCAGGGCTGGCTTTCACTCAGGCTCCGTATAAGCTGCCGCCAAAGGGGGTGGTAGACATCGTGAGCGCTCCCCTTCCCCCTCGCTCGAGTATCAGCCCGGATGGCGAAACTATGCTTTTGATCGAATACGAAGCCATGCCTTCGATCGCCTACATGGCCCAACCTCTGCATCGAATCGCAGGTATGAGGATTCTCCCTAAATACAATGCCCGTCAAACTACGACTTTCTACACCAGAATCATTATCCAAAAAATCAAAGAAGGCACCACTACAGAAGTCACCCTTCCCGATGGAGCAAAGCTAGGTTTTCCCCGATGGTCTCACGACAGTAAATGGTTTGCCTTTCTCAGGTACGGTGATAACGGCGTAGAACTCTGGGCAGCAGAAGCCAAAACCGGAAAAGCCAGGGCCTTGACCGGAGAAATTATTAATGCGACTCTGAACTCTGGCTTCACCTTGCTTCCCGATAATCGACACATCCTTGCTTTCAGCACTCCGGAGGGTCGTGGAGCCCCTCCCCCAGAACCTGAAGTTCCAAAAGGTCCCAACATCCAGGAGACTTCGGGAAAATTTGCCAAAGTGTGGACATACCAGGATCTTCTTCAATCTGCTTACGACGAGAGTCTGTTCGATTATTTCGCAACATCCCAAATCCTGGAGATCGATGTCGAAACTGGTGACAGCGAAAAAATTGGCACTCCAGGAATATACCAGCATGCCAATCCCTCTCCCGATGGAAAATTGCTGCTCGTATATAAAATAAAAAGACCGTATTCCTACATGGTTCCTTATTTCCGCTTTCCGCATTCCCTGGAAATCTGGAATAGAGACGGGGAGGTGGTCCATACTCTGGCCCATCTTCCTCTGGCTGACGAAGTCCCGATGAGAGGAGTTGCTAAAGGCATCAGAGATATCGAGTGGAGAGCCCTCAAGCCTTCCACTCTGGTCTGGGTCGAGGCGCTGGATGAAGGCGACCCAGAGAATGAGGCCCCCTACAGGGATAAACTGATGACTCTTTCCGCGCCCTTTAAGCAAGAGCCCAAGGAGGTCATGAAGATCAAGCATCGCTATTCCGGGATATCCTGGCTTCAGTCTGAAGGTTTAGGTTTTCTAACCGAGTACGATTGGAAGAGGAGGTGGAGAACGACATATCTCGTAAATGCCGATGATCCCAGTATGACTCCTCAGAAGATCATCGATCTCAGCATACATGATCGCTACAATGATCCAGGCCGTCCTGTCTATAAGATCACCTCCAAAGGAGAGGCGATCATCATGCAGGACAAGGATTGGATCTATCTTTCTGGAAGCGGTGCTTCTCCTCAAGGGGATAGGCCCTTTTTAGATAAGATGAACTTAAAGACAATGAAGTCAGAACGGGTGTTTCAGTGCGGAGAAAACAGCTATGAAAGTTTTGTTGACTTTGTGGGTAACAACAAGAAGCAAATCATAATCCAATCCGAGTCCAAGACAGAACCCCCCAATTATTATCTCCTCGACCTGAAGAAAAAGGAACGAACAGCGCTCACAGATTACAGTGATCCCGCTCCTCAGCTAACAGGATTAAAGAAGCAACTTGTGAAATACACAAGGGACGATGGAGTCGAGCTTTCAGGAACACTCTATTTGCCTCCGGACCATAAAGAAGGGGAAAGGCTGCCCTGTGTAATCTGGGCCTATCCGATCGAATTCAGCGATCCGGACATCGCTGGTCAGGTCAGAGGGTCTCCAGACCGATTCACATTCTTCAGGGGAACTTCCCAACTCTTGTTCCTTACCCAAGGGTATGCTCTTCTCGACGGAGCGCAGATGCCTGTTGTGGGAGATCCAAAAACAATGAATGATACATTCGTGGATCAGATTGTTGCCAACGTCAAAGCGGCCATTGACAAGTTAGATTCCATGGGAGTCATCGATCCTGAACGGGTTGGTGTTGGAGGCCACAGCTACGGTGCATTTATGACAGCAAATCTGCTGGCCCATTGTGACCTTCTTGCAGCAGGGATAGCCCGAAGCGGCGCCTACAACAGGACACTTACGCCATTTGGATTCCAGAATGAACGCCGGACTCTATGGGAAGACCCTGAAATTTATTTTAAGGTTTCTCCCTTTATGCATGCCCATAAGATTAACGAACCCATCCTCCTTATCCATGGCGAAGCGGATAACAATTCTGGAACCTTTCCGATTCAGTCGCAGAGACTCTATCATGCACTTAAAGGACATGGGGCCACTGCCAGATTGGTCATGCTGCCGCACGAAAGCCATGGCTATCGAGCCAAAGAATCCGTACTTCATGTATTGGCTGAGATGATTGAATGGTTTGACAGATATGTCAAAAACAAAAAGTAACAATCATATGACTCGAAGATGAGAAAAAAATTCAAGCGACAGAGCACCACCATCATTCTCCTCATCCTTCTGTTTTTCTTTGTCGTCCAGGCTGAACCACAGGAAGAAAAGGAGAAAACCATCGAACTGACCATATCCGAATGGATGTTTTTGGGCCCGTTTTCCAATCCTCTTCCCGCTTTAAGTGAAATACATATGAGAGACTCTGCCATCGAAGAACTGGTAACCTTCGAACAGATCGAAGAGGCTGACCTTAAACCCAAAACCAAAAAGACAGTGAAATGGCATGATGGGACCCAAAATAATTGGAGAGAATTTCATTCAGATAAAGAGGGCATTGTCCTTTTGGAAGACGATTCATATCCCAGTATTGCCTATTTCGGTGTCTATATAGAAGTAAAGAGATGGACAAGGGCAAGAGTGACCATACAGAGCACACAACCTTTTCGCCTCTGTGTGGATGGACACAGCTACGCCACCAAACTCAAGGCTGATCATGCTGACGAAAAGAATAAAACTTCGAATGGGGAAAAAAAATACGCAGACTTAAGCCTAGAAACAGGAAAACATTTGCTCCTCGTGAAATCCGTGTATATTCCTGAATCGAATGCGCAATGGTCCATAAAAGGAACGCTCTCCTTCGATGAAAAATACGCTTCTCCCTCTCCAACTCTCAGCCTATCTCCAGATCGATACATGACCGTATACCACCTGCTCGAAACACCTGAACTCTCGGATATTTCCATTTCTCCAGATGGCACTTTGGCTACTGTATCCTTACGCAAAGTGCTTCCTCCAAGTGATGACTCTGAAAGTTGGGTAGAACTGTATAATCTCTCCGAGAACCGCCTTGTTCAAACCTATCGAGGAGCAACCTCTATTTCCAGAGTCACGTGGTCACCAACAGGCAAGAAGTTCTCTTACACAGCTCGGGATAAATCAGGAGAAACCCTCTGGATTGTTGACTTAGAAAAAGGCACAACTCTTCCAATTCTGAAAAATGTGGCAGATTTAGGCACCCATACTTGGTCTCCCGATGGCAATTTCATCATCTACTCGATTGCTCAAAAAGGTAGCAATGATCTATCGGGATTCAAGCGGTTTCAGAATCTTTCCGATCGGCAGCCCTGGTGGAGGAACAAATCTTATCTCTATAAAGTCACTGTTCCTGAAGGCGTGAAAGAAAGATTAACAGCAGGTGACTTCTCTACTGCCCTCAACAGCATAAGCCAAGATGGTAAAAAGCTTCTGTTCACCCGTTCACTGATCGACTATTCGGAGAGACCTTTTGAAAAAACCGAACTCTATTCACTCGATCTCATAACCCTCAATCACAGACTGCTCTGGGAAGGAAAATGGATGGGCCAAGCCCAGTGGAGTCCTGACGGGACAAAAATTCTGATTCTCGGGGGGCCATCGGCATTCGGCGATATCGGAAAGAATGTTTCGAACGATGTGATTCCCAACGAGTTCGATATACAGGCTTATCTGTTCAATCCTGAAACGAAACAGGTGGCGTCGATATCGAAAGATTTCCATCCCGCAATAGTTGAGGCCTATTGGAGCCAAACAGAAAATGCCATATATTTTCTCACCATTAATCATTCATACCGCCGTCTCTACAGATTCGATCTGGAAAAAAAGGAGTATATCAACATTCCTGTTGCTGGAGTAGAAGTTATCGAACACATCGATATGGCCAAAAGCAAGCCTCTGGCAGTACTCACAGGATCAGGGGCTGCTAACCCGCCTAAAGCCTACAGTCTCAACCTCAAAAGCGTAAAGTCTCGTCTACTCTGCGATCCGGCGGAAAAGGAATTTGCCGATGTGAAATTCGGCACTGTAGAGCGCTGGACCTTCAACAACGAGCAAGGCCGTCTCATCGAAGGACGTATCTATTATCCTCCAGATTTCGATCCGAACAAGAAATATCCCTGTATTGTCTATTACTACGGCGGCACGACTCCTGTTACTCGCGAATTTGGCGGACGATATCCTAAAAACCTCTGGGCAGCACAGGGTTATGTGGTCTACATACTTCAGCCCAGCGGAGCCATAGGCTACGGACAGCAATTTTCAGCTCATCACGTCAACGACTGGGGCTTTATCGTTGCCGATGATATTATCTATGGCGTTAGGGAGTTTCTAGCAGCACATCCTTTTGTCGATCCAAAAAAGGTCGGATGTATCGGGGCATCATACGGGGGATTCATTACTATGCTTATCCAAACCCGAACCACTCTGTTCTCTGCAGCAGTGGCTCATGCAGGAATCAGCTCGATTGCCAGTTATTGGGGTGAAGGATACTGGGGATATTCGTATTCCGCCTATGCTGCTGCCAACAGTTACCCCTGGAATCGCAAAGATATTTATATCAATCAGAGTGCTTTATTCAGTGCTGATAAAATCACGACTCCTCTGCTTTTGCTTCACGGGTCCGAAGATACCAATGTCCCGCCAGGTGAGAGCACCCAGCTTTTTACAGCTCTGAAGATACTGGGGCGAGAGGTGGAGTACATCCAGATTCACGAACAAAACCATCACATTCTGGCCTTCAACAAGAGAAAAGTCTGGACAAAAACAATCATAGCCTGGTTTGACCGCTGGCTCAAGGACCAGCCAGAATGGTGGTATAGCCTCTATCCCAACAGATGACTTTTGTTATTCAGGATTCTAAAATTCAGCTAAAATTTTTTTTAGGATATAGGATAAAATGATGGACCCAAAATGTGCCCGATGTAAGCCTATGTATTGTCAAAAAGGGATAACAGAAGAAGCGAAACTCCCCTCCTTCTGTCCGATGAAAAATTTTCAAGATCTGATCCAAGAAGTCATGCAGAAGTACAGCGGAGAGGATATAAAAAGCTTTTTCCAAAATTCCGCCCTTATAGAGAAGGAAGCCTATGAGGAAAAGGCTGCAAGAGAAATAGGGAAGATAATTCCTATCCGACCAAGGATAAAAGAAATTGCTGAATTCGCCAAGAGGATCGAAGTAAACAAGCTGGGAATGGCCTTCTGCAGCGGACTGAGTGATGAAGCCTCCAGAGCTCAAACCATATTGGAGACACACGACTTAGAAATCGTATCTGTGATCTGTTCATGTGGGGCAGTTGATAAGGAGGAGTTAGGCATTCCCGCAGAGTATAAAATCAGAGATCCAGAAAAATTCGAAGCAGCCTGTAATCCTCTCCTCCAAGCGGCGCTACTGAACAAAGCCGGCACCAGTTTCAACATTCTGGTCGGGCTCTGTGTCGGACATGACATGCTCTTTACCAAACACTCTCATGCCCCAGTCACCACCCTAATAGTAAAAGACCGCTTCACTGGACACAATCCTCTCATCAGTCTTTATACCCGGTATCACAGAAACATCGTTTAGCCTGAATTATTCAAAGAGAGATGATTACCTTTTCCGATTTTTTGCCACTCAAATATTCGATATCGATCCTCCCGATCTGAACCTTAGCAAGGGATTTCTCTGAGAGCTGTGCCTCGATAACCTTGTCTGGATCATTTTCAAGAGCCTTGATCATGACTTCAAGTGCATATGCTTTTTCCTCTGGATCTTCTACAAAAGACACTCTTCCCCGGAATTGAGTCATTGCATATAAGTGGTCACACGCTTTCTGCACATATCCTTTGTCGATAAGTGCTTGTCCCCACACTCGGTTATGTCCCTTCAATATATCAATTTTCTTCCCTTCCTTTGTACAATGAAAATAGATGCAGTTGTTTTTTCTATCATACCCATGACTCAAAGTGACAAGGTAAGGCTCATTTTCTTTGCACATAGCGATAGTTATATACTTGGATTCTTCCAAAACAGCTATCATCTCTCCTTTGTCTTTTATTTCCTTTTCTTTGCGCCTTATGCTCTCCATTCTTTCTACTCTCCAATCAATGCTCGTTCGAATTTAGTATTGTGTCCCCAGAACTTTAAAAATGCAACTCAAATTCAATGAGCTTGCTTTAGGACAGTAGCTGTACTATTATTTCCTTGTACGACAAAATTAGGTGTGGGAAAACACATAAATCAGAGGAGGCAACAAGTGAGAAAAGTTATTCTGTTGATCATGACACTTATTATGGCTTTCACTTTCACTCAACATTCAATATTGGAAGGAGCGGTTTCCAGAGAAACAAAGGTGGAGGTTAAGGAAATTGATCCTTTTGTGTTCTGCAGCATCCGCCATACAGGACCATTCTCAGAAATCGAGCAAGTCATAAACAACCTCATCGCCACTATGCAGAGTCAAAACGTTCATCCCCAGGGTCCGATGTTTGGGATTTATCATACAATCCCAGGCCTAAATCCTCAAGAAAACATGAAAATGGAATGGGAAATCGGATTCCCGATTACCGAACAAACACTCGTCCAAGCACCCTTGGAAAGAAATATATGGAACTACACGACAGTGGCCACAGCCATACACACAGGACCCTATGAGGAAACTGGAGAAGCCATAACAGATATTTTTGAGTGGATGCAAGCCAATGGTTATGACAAAGTTGGTCCCGTGTTAGAGAAATACCTTGAAACAGGAACCCCAGATGCCCAAACCTCCAAAAAAACAGAGATCTGGATCCCTTGCAAAAAAAGAAGCCCTTAGCTTGTTACGAGCGACCTGAAGAAAAGCGGCACTCTCTGCTCTCCACCATGATGACCTACAAATCGCGTGAGTCTAGTTGACTAGCCGCAGATGGTGAGCCTTTTCATCTTAAAAGGTTAAAAACTTTTCTACAAAAACATCCTTTATATCATCTCCTAAGGCGATTTACATCTTCTCCGCCTTCTCCTATCCTTTCGGCAGCGAGGCTTATATAACTTAAATAAAGGACAGGGAATAAAAACATGGCTAGTCATGAAGATACACGATTTAATCCTGAGGGTGATGCTTCAAAGGAATTTACGCCCACTGTGGATTTGAGTGATTTCGATGTGAATTATCGGACACTCGTCGAAAACGCTCCAGACATATTTTTTCTCATTGACTTGAAAGGGAAATTTCTACTCCTTAATAAGGCCGCACAAAAGATTACAGGCCACTCCCCTACTGTCCTATTAGATAGCGACCTGCAAAGCCTCGTCGCTCCCGAGTACCAGGATACCGTGTATAGAATCCTCAACGAAGCGCCTCAAGGACTTATGAATCCTTACTTCGAAGCCGAAGTTGTTTCAGCCAACGGGAACAGGATTCCTCTCGAAATCCATGTTAGAACCATCAAAAACAAGAAGGGCAGAATAAGCGCTATAAGGGGAGTTGCTCGAGACATAACAGAGAGGAAAAAGATCGAAGCTGCACTAAAGGCCACTGAAAAAAAGTTCAGTGATTTATCAGCAGAGGCCAAAGACGGAGTGGTCATCGTTCAAGATGGAATCTGCAAATATGCCAACAACTCTACAGCAGAATTACTCGGATATGACTTTGAGGAATTCAAAGGCAAGCGCTTTTTCGATTATGTCCCTTCAAAAGATAAGGAAACCTTGGCTCAACTTCACAAGATTCGACTGGAAGAGGAAAATGTCCCATCAACATTTCAGACAAAATTTCTCCACAAAGATGGATCTACAAAGGATGTTGAGATTCATTCTTCAGTTATCCAATTCGAAGGTCGTCCGGCTGAAATGGGGATCCTCAAGGATATCTCTGAAATCAAGAAGCTCGAGGAAATCCTCCGAAGAACCGAAGATAAGTATCAAGCTCTTATCAATAACATAAACGAAATAATATTCATGATGGATCCAGGGGGAAAAATTACCTTTATCAGCCCTTCGGTCAGACACCATCTTGGCTATTTACCTGAAGATATCATCGGAAAAGATTTCTCTGCCCTCGTCCAACCTGAGCTTTTCCCTGACATAGAGACAAGTCTCAAAAGCATACTCGAGGGCAATAACAAACAGCAAGAACTCCCTCTTCTCGACAACACTGGGAATGTTCGCCATATCAGAATTTCCTCCTGCAAAATGATGGAGGATAATGCACCGGTCGGGACCCTGGCGATTTCATCCGACATCACCGAGAAAAAAAAGGCTCTTGAGGAACTCAACCAGATCTGCCAGGATGTGGAAAACTCTAGAACCCAGTTTAAGGCGATCATCGACCATGCACCCAATGTTGCCATACAGGGATTCAATAAAAATGGAGAAGTCCTCTTCTGGAATCAATATTCGGAAGAACTCCTGGGATTATCCGAGGGCCAAGTAAGGGGAAAGAGCCTAAAGGGCATTCTTATATCAGAGGCAGAAGAAGCAAAATTCAAAGAGCTTCTGGAAAAAGTCATCCGTACTAATAAGCCTTCCCCCCTTCTTGAATGGACGCATAACAAAAATTCTGGCAAAGAAAAACACATCCTAGCCTCTGTGTTTCCGATCATACTTGCCGGTCAGGAACCCATCGCTGTTGCCATGGATATGGACATCACTGATCGAAAAAGTGCAGAAGTAAAAATAAAAAAAATGAGCCGGCAGCTCGAAAGATTCACAAAAATTTCAGCTGCAATACTTGCAATCGAGGATGAAAAAGAACTCTTCGAGTATATAGCACAGGCTGTAGTAGACATCTCCGATTTCAGTCGAGTCCTCATTTCCTACTTCATCGAAAAATCCCCTTATCGAGAAATCATAGCCTACAGGGGAGTCAAGAAAGAAGTTGTGGATAAAGTTAAGAATGTAGAGATGTCTAAGGATAAGTACCTCGGTTATTTTGAAAAAGGAATAAAGCTTGGAAACCAATCCTGTTTCATTCCCCATCACCAAAAAGATATCTTGGACAAAAATGCTTTGATAACCAGTGAAAAAGCATATCCAGAAAAAGAGAATGCCTGGCAAAAAGATGACAATCTTCTTGTTTCAATGAGGGATACAACGGGTGAAGTCATCGGGATGATCTCGGTGGATGATTCAAAAAGTGGAGCAATCCCTACTGAAGAATCGGTCAGACCTCTGGAAATATTCGCTAATTTGATTTCTGAAATCCTCCAGAAACGCATACTTTCAAAAAAAATCAAGGAATCGGAGAAGAAGTACCGCGAGCTGGTCACCAATATTCAGATTGGTGTCCTCAGGGCCACTCCGGAGGGAAAGATTCTTGAAGCCAATCCTGCTGTTGTAGAGATGTTCGGTTTTAAAGATCCAAACAAGTTCCTTGAACTCAAAATGGCAGATTTGTACCAGAATCCGAACGACAGCGGTTTTTTTATGAAAGAGATAGAAGAAAATGGTCTCGTACAGAATAGAGATATCTTGATGAAGAAAGAGGACGGCAGGACTTTCTGGGCTTCGGTCACAGCCACCGCTGTCAGGGATGACGTAGGAAAAATTGTCCATTATGATGCTGTAGTCGAAGACATTACGGAACGAAAAAAACTCCAGGAAGAAGTCAAGCGCCTTTCAGTGACCGATGAGCTGTCTGGACTCTACAACAGGAGATATTTCAACAAAAAACTCCCTCTGATTATTAAGGCCACCGAGACCTTCCGAAGTTCCCTGGCGCTTGTCATGGTGGACATCGACGATTTTAAACCTTATAACGATACCTACCACCACCTGGAAGGGGATAAAGTCATAAAAGAGATCGCCCGGGTTATCCATCAAAACATTCGAGACTACAAGGATGATGGATGGACCGCAAAATTCGGTCACGATGATTATGCCCTCAATGATTGGGCGGCCCGGTTTGGGGGTGATGAGTTCATCATCGTTCTTCCAGGAGGGGATTCAAACGATGCAAAAGTAGTGGCTGAAAGAATAAGAGAAATTTTCCAGAAAATTGGCTTTGCTCCAAAGGGAAAAGCTATCAATAAAACCGTAAGTCTGGGTATTTCTCATTGTTATTATTCGCCAGACTATGAAAAAGCAGCTACAGAACTGACCAATCTGGCCGATAAAGCTCTTTATGATGCAAAAAAGGCCGGAAAAAACAAAACAGTGGTCTCAAAAATAGCGATCGAACTCACAAGGACTCCCCCCCAAGAACCAAAATCACAAAAATAACTCCCCTTTATTTGGGGCCCTTGCAGGCTCTTACGCACACGCCGCAGATGTACTGCCCTACAAGTCCCTGCCTTCGAAATTCCCTGAGCTTGTCATAACAGGCCAAATGGTCGAAGTCTTCCCGCTGTTCCTTAATTGCCTGTGCCGGACAAGTGGGGAGGCATGCTTGGCACTCACCGCAGTCCAGGTCCAGAGGTTCGTCTGGTTCGAGCGGCACGTCGGTCAGAATGGTCACCAACCGGAATCGTGATCCCAAATCAGAATTGACGAGAAGGTTGTTGCGCCCTATCCAACCCAGCCCTGCAAGCTGCCCGCAAGGTGTCTTTCCCAGTCTATGACCTGGGAGGCTGGAATGGGAAGGGCTTTAAATCCTTGTTCCTGGATATGAGAGGCAAGCAGGAAAGCTGCTCTATCAAGGAAAAAATTCAGTTGGCGGTAATGGTGGAAGTAAAGAGATGTGGGTTTGTCTTTAATGTCTTCGATGATGGGATCGAGCAGTTTCTTTGCCAGTGCAATCCCGCGATTGAACTGGATTACACAATCTAGGTCAAGATGGAACTCTTTTCTAACATCTGTTATATCGGCTACACCAAATAAAGAAAATCCTAGATCAAGGGCTAAGTTCTCGAGACTTTCTCTCTTTTGCTTTGCTGACATGAGAGCCCATTGTACAGTCCAACTCCTATCGAGTCAATCGGTTTAAATTGACTTGTCTTTTTCCCTTTGCTATAAGGTTTGTGATTAAACCCGAAGATAACTTATCGAAAGAGAAGAGGTCGAACATGTCGCCCTTCAAGGAATGGTTAGAGGACTCAACTGAAGAAATCAACCAACTCAAAAATAAATTTAGCAAACAGGAAGAAAGAAAATACAAGCTGCAATTGCTGGAAAAAGTCTCCAAAAGAGTTGCTGAATTTTCCTCCATGTGTGGAGAATGCTATCAATACAGAGGAGTCATCTCGAACCTTCTACAAAATCTGGGCGGGCTGGTGCAGCTTTCACCCACAGCAGGCCGGGATCACAATGACAAGATCAACAATATTGTGAAACACCTCCGCAAGAAACACAAACTGATCGCTGCAGGAGCTTACATGGCCATAGGAAATGGAGTCGGAGTCGCCTTGGGCGTTTCCATCGGTGCTGCCTTAGGAAATGTTGGCGCTGGAATAGGAATCGGCGCTGGACTGGGAGCCGCTATTGGAGCTGCACTCGAGGCTAAAGCGAAAAAAGATAAAAAAACCATTTAGCAATTGGTGTCATCCAAGTTAAGACTGATATTTTCTTCATCATAAAGGAGTTTCAATGGTGGAAAAAACGCTGGCTATCATCAAGCCCGATGCAGTAAAGAAAAAGGCTGTGGGCAAAATCATCCAAAGAATCGAGGAAGAAGATTTCAAGATCACCGGAATGAAACAGCTCCATCTCACAAAAAAGGAAGCTAAGGGTTTTTACATCGTGCACAAGAATAAACATTTCTACGAGAGCCTAACAGACTTCATGTCTTCTGGAGATATCATCGTTATGGTTCTAGAAAGAGAATCCGCGATAGCCCATTGGCGCAATGTAATGGGAGTCACAGATCCGGCTTTAGCAAAACCTGGGACCTTGCGTCATACATTTGGATTTTCTGTAGAGCGTAATGCTGTCCATGGATCGGATGCCTCTGAAACTGCCGAATGGGAAATCGACTACTTTTACAAGGTACAAGAATAGAAAAACTTTAGAATATTTATCGAACAAGCAATGGGATTTGCTGAAATCTTCGGACTTTTTATCCTTCCTGCAGCTATCATTCTTCTCTCCCTCATCCTTTACATATTTTTTAAAGAAGAAGGAGAGTAAATCTTATGGAAAATGCTGCGGGAATCACCATCCAAGCTGATCCCCTCGCTCTTCTGTCTTTTCTTCTCTACCTTCTCGTCATCATATTCATCGGGGTGTTTTCTGCGAAATATTCCTCTTCGGGTCTTCCAGAATTTTTTCTAGCGGGAAGAAAACTCAAAGAATTTGTAGTCGCCCTGAGTGCTGTCGTATCCGGACGATCGGCCTGGCTTCTGGTCGGTGTGACAGGGATGGCTTTCACGATCGGTGCTCCAGCAGTATGGGCTGTCACCGGATACATCACAGCTGAGGTATTTCTGTTCATCTTTGTGGGAAAGAGGCTCAGGAGATACACCGCAAAGATGGAAAACCTGACCTTGCCGGATTTTTTCGAATCCAGATTCAAGGACGAGTCAAGGATCCTAAGGATCCTTTCCGTTTTCATCATCCTCATCTTTATGATTTCCTATGTAGCATCCCAATTCCAGGCAGGAGGTAAGGCATTCAGCACAAGTTTTGGTGTCAGCGAAACAAGCGGTATCTTGGTTACTGCAGTCATTGTCTTGGTCTACACTGTACTCGGAGGATTTCTGGCTGTATCTCTTACTGATATGATCCAGGCCTTCTTCATGATCTTTGCCTTGCTCATTCTTCCTGTGATTGCCACAATCCATGCTGGAGGATGGGAGGAAATATTGACTATCCTCCAAAATTTCAATCCTAAATTCCTTAATCCTTTCGCCTTCTCGACCGGGGGAATCATCGGATTCCTGGGGATAGGATTGGGATCTCCCGGGAATCCCCACATTCTTGTTCGATACATGTCAATTGCAGATCCAAAAGCGCTTCGGAAATCCTGTGTGATCGGAACTGTATGGAATACTCTAATGGCATGGGGAGCAGTGTTTATAGGACTGGTAGGAAGAGCATACTATTTGAAACCCGAAGCGCTTCCTGGTGGGGATCCAGAGAATCTGTTTCCTTATCTTGCCTCTTCCCACCTTCATCCTTTGCTATTGGGTGTCATCACAGCTTCAATCCTGGCTGCCATCATGTCGACCGCCGATTCACAGCTACTCGTTGCTTCTTCTGGAATTGCCAGGGATATCTATCAAAAAACTGTTGCTAAAGACAAAACAGTCCCAGAAAAGAGGCTGGTCTCTATAAGCCGAATCACAGTTTTAAGCCTTGTGATTGCTTCCCTTGTGTTTGGCGTTCTGGCCAAGAAATTTGTGTTTTGGCTTGTACTGTTTGCATGGGGAGGACTAGGAGCATCTTTTGGCCCTACACTTCTTCTCTCCCTTTTCTGGAAAAGAACCACAAAAGCAGGAGTCATTACAGGTTTGGTAGCAGGGACTGTAGTCACCATCGTGTGGAATCAAGTAGCCTTTCTCAAAGACTTCTTATACGAACTGGTCCCTGCTTTTTTTGTCTCTTTTTTACTCACCTTTTTTGTGAGTCTGTTGACTTCACCTCCAGAAAATGCCGAATCAGAGCTCAAATCAATAGCAGCAAAATATAAACGATAGCCATAAAATCACTTATTTTGATCCATTTCGGCACTATATATTCGATTAAAAATCAAGATACCACTAGATTATGTGGATTTTCACTAAAATTTCTTTAATGATCAAGTTATAAAACAATTTTTTTTTAAAAAAAACCTTGACATTTCATTATCAATTACTTACATTTTTAGTGACGCCTTGGATGAGATGAGAGAAATAGCTTTCTATCTAAAGCCTATCTCTTAACATCCTTCTATTTCTAAACATCTCTGTGCAAGGTGCCTCATCTTAAGGAGGTTGCTATGCGCAAAAGAGCCATTACCAAAGCAGTCGCACTCACATCGATCGTTGCTATCCTCTCTTTATCCGCTCCTGGTCTTTTTGCTAAAGGTTTTGACAAGCCCTTCTCATACTTCAAAACGTTCTTGAAAAAACCGGTCGTATTCCTGTACGTACTCATTTCTCTATTTCGTCCCCATCTATGATGTCGGAAAATACATTGATCCCCCCGCTATGGATAATAGCCAGGTGAAACGGATTAAAATTAACGGATTATTGGATAGCGGTGTAAAGCCAAGCGACGATGACTAAGTAGTTTTTCCTATAACTAAAAAATAAATATAAAAGACAGCGAGATCAAAACCTCCAAAATTTTCTAGATACACAAAAAAAGTTATCACTCCAAAACCGAACAAAAGTCTAAATCACCCCCTCATTCACCTTAAAGGGCGATTGATTCTCCTTTAAGGCCCTGTCACAATTTTCTTGCCATTTGCCAGCAGAATTTTGCAATGAATACTCTTCAAAGGATCAGAAAGTTAGAAAAATTATTTCTTTCTATTTTTCTGCTTATTCACTTTCAGACTCCAGTAACATTCGCAATGTTAGACAAAACTCTTTTTTCCTTTTCAGAACAATTCTTAAGTCTTTCAAAGGAAGCAGAAAGATTCAAATCAGATGGTGATTATGAAAAAGCAATCGAACTACTCGAGAAATCGTTGGAATATGCAAAAAAAATACCTGATGGGGAAAAAGAATGCACTACACTCCTCAATTTGGG
>SMTZ1_10003256_pt1 | contig 76244 bp, 69 predicted proteins | sample DeeMarSWOR136_30_FD_25667 | JGI IMG/M metagenome (IMG submission 25667) | reverse complement strand
GGAGTTACAGACCAATGCCCTGTCGCATATGGTCCGGTAAAAAGTTGAGAGTCAGCTTTTTTCGGGCAAGTCTTCCAGTATCTCTTTTCTCAGCTCCCTTTTCAGGACCTTTCCGGCAGGGCTCCTCGGAAGGTCCTTGACCACCCGATATTCCTTGGGAACCTTGAAAGAGGAAAGTCGAGACTTGAGATAGGTCCGGATTTTTTCCTTGTCGAATGTTTTGCGGGGCCGGGGTATGATGAAGGCGCACACCCGTTCTCCCCATTCCGGGTCGGGGATGCCAATGACCGCACATTCCTCAACCTCTTCTCTGGTATACAGAACGTCCTCCACTTCCTTCGGATAGACGTTCTCCCCGCCTGTGATAATCATATCTTTCAAGCGATCGACAATGTAGAGATACCCGTCATCATCGAAAACACCAATGTCCCCTGAGCGAAACCATCCCCCCTTCCAAAAAGCGGCTTCGGTCCCTTCCGGGTTATCCAAATATCCTCTCATGATGTTGGGGCCTCGTACGCAGATTTCCCCCTCTTTGCCAAATTCGAGACGATTGCCGGACTGGTCCCTGATTTGAATCTCCACACCCGGGACTTCCGTCCCAACCGATCCGATGACGTGGCGATAGTAGTGGTTGTAAGTGACCGTGGGGGCCGCTTCAGTCATACCATATCCTTCATAGATCGCGAGATCCGTTCTGTCCTTCCATTGACGAACCAGCTCTGCGGCCATACTGGCGGCAGCCGAAAAGCAATAATTCACGGACCCAAGCCTCTCTTTCAGTCGATTCAGAGAAAGGAGGCGGACATAGATTGTGGGTACGGCATAGAATTTGGTTACCCGTCCGGCAGTCAACAATTCCAAGACTCGATCCATATCAAAGCCCGGCATCAACTCGAGGCATCCTGCACTCAGGATGGTGGCGTTCATGATATGCATCTGTCCGAACACATGGTTAAAGGGCAAAAAACACAGAGCCCTATCCTCCGGCCTTGACCGCTCATTGAAAACCACAGTGTGGATAGCCGCGTTGATGTTCTCGTGGCTGAGCATGACCCCCTTCGGAATGCCTGTGGTTCCGCCTGTATAGAGAATGGCCGCGGTGTCTGAGCGGTCACGGTCTAGCGTCTTGAACGAGCTGTCTCCCTTTTCCAGCAGCTTGTGAAAGTCAAGGTCGCCCCCACGACTGATGACGGTTTCCAGCCCTCCCGAGCCTCGTTGCTCTGTCAAATCATCAAGCTTCTCATCAAAGGTGAAGAGGATCTTGGGCCGAGCATGGTGCAGCAAGAGTTCCAGTTCATCCTTTTTCAAAAGACTCGAAAGGGCTACGGCCACCCCCCCTGCCTTGATCACACCGAAGTAGAAGGCAAGCCAGCCTGCCGAATTCGGGGCGCAAAGCCCAACGTGGTCCCCTGGTCGAATACCCATTCTTGTCAGTGCAGACGCCACCTGGTTCGACTGGTGATTGAGCTGGCCGTAGCTGGTCACGGTTTCTCCCTCGCTCACCGCTGGCCGATCTGGAAAAAAGAAACCGGCACGTTCAAGATTCTTTGCAATATTCATCTCCGGACTCCTCTCCTGAGACCATCACGGGCTGTTGCCCAAATCTGTTTTCATATGATGGCCCTGATAGCTTTCCTCTAATAGAGACTTGGGAATTGCTCTCCTGCCCCGTTGATGAGGACCCGACCCCGGAGGCGAAGTGTCGCTAGAGGAAAGACGCCAGCAGATCGCGAGCCACCATACCCTCCCTCAAGATCACCGGTGGTTCGACGGTCACGTCAAGAACTGTTGACCCCTTCCCGCCGGCCGCCTTGCCCGCATCCAGGATAAGATCAATCTCCTCGCCCAGCGAGCGAAGGACCTCTTCCGCGTCCTGGCACGGTGGTTTCCCTGAAATATTGGCACTCGTGCCGGTGATGGGGACACCTGCAGCACGGGCCAATCCGGTGGGAATAGGGTGACTTGAAAGACGGATCCCGATCTTGTCTGTACCGCCGGTCAGCAAGGGGGTAACCCTCGGCCCGGCCTTGAAAACGAGGGTGAGACCGCCGGGCCAAAAGGCCTCCATGATCTCCCACGCCGTCCGCGGAATATCCTTCACAAGGTCTTTTAGCGCATCAGTCGAAGCAATCAGGATGAGAATGGGATGGTGCTCGTGCCTCTTCTTGACACGCAGCAGACGCTCTATGGCCTTCTCATCGGTGCCGTTGGCCGCAAGGCCATAAAAAGACTCGGTTGGAACGGCGATTAAGCCGCCTGAGAGGATGGCCCGAGCAGCTTGGCTTATAGCCTCGGCCAAATCTCCCGCTCCATAAACTTTAATAATTTTACTGGCCACTGTCCATAATACCGTCGCATTCGTGATGGGCACAAGCCACAAAATCCGAAACACGAACTCCGGAATGGTTCGACAATCTTACCATCCTGAGCCAAGTCGAAGGACAAATTCGAAATTCAAATTCTCTCATGATCAAAAGGCAAGAAGGTTGTACGCCGCACAAGGGATCCCGCACATTGACACAGAGATTGCGGAAAAGGGCCATTTTTGAATAGAAATGATCTAGGGATTCCAGCTCTGGTCTTTCGCCAACGCCTCCTGGGTCAGCCTGTCCCGATAGAGCTTCAACTGTTGCGCAATCGCAGGGTACTTCAAAGCGAGTATTTCTGCTGCCAGAACCGCTGCGTTTTTGGCGCCCCCTTTTCCCAGAGCGACCGTGGCAACGGGGATACCGGGCGGCATTTGCACCGTGGAAAGCAGCGCATCCATGCCTTTCAATGGTGATGAATCAATGGGCACACCAATCACTGGCAAGGTGGTGTGGGCGGCCAGGAATCCCGCCAAATGGGCTGCCCAGCCTGCACCGGCGATGATCACTTTAATACCCCGCTCTGCAGCGGCCTCCGCATATTCCCTGGCTTGTTGCGGTGTCCGATGCGCTGAAATGACCCGGATTTCGCAGGGGATCATGAGCTCTTTAAGCGTTCCTGTGCAGCTTTCCATGACCTCGCGATCCGATGTGCTGCCCATGACAACACCGACAAGTGGCGTTTCATTCCCCATGTCATGCTCCTGTTCTCCGATCTTTATCAGTCAAAATCTGTCGTCGCACGCAAAGACACACCTTTCATTTGCTCCGATGTTTCATCGGGACAAATGAAAGATTTGAATTCCTCTGTGCCCTCCGCGTCTCTGTGGTAACCTTAGCCGCCTCCAGCAGCCATCTTCCTTGTGTTTATGCCCTCTTGGCCATGCCAATGAGCGGATACACAACCATGCCTGCCAGCCAGGCCACATCCTCGGCAGACAGAATCTTGGAAATGCTCCGATCAAAGAGAATGTTGCCTTCAGGCGAGAATTCCTCATCCCCTCGCCACAAAACCAGGGCGATAGGGACAAGGGGCAGTGCTTCGATAACGACCGAAAAATCACCCCGATCGAAGGGCGTTGCCCCAAAGGATGCTATGGCCAGTTCCACGAGGCGTTCAGGTTCATGGCCAAAGGTGTGTACCAAAGGATTCTTAGCCCGTCTTTGGAAAGCGTCCAGGTAAAACCGCCCATCCGGTATTTCCTGAAAGGCTATCCATTCACCCTCCGTGCCTGCGCCGCCGGACGACCAAGCGCCGTTCAGATAGTGAAGGAGCAGTATCTCCTGCTGAATGGGCACGGGCTCATAAGATTTTTCGGCATAGAAATCCAAATCAGGCCATACAATGGTCACGCCTTGATTCAAGAATTTCAGAGAAAGGATTGCCCGGCCTTCTCCCTCTCTGGCAATTTCCGCGCCTGCACAACCGGCGACCAAATCAGGATTCTTCCCCGCCAAAGCCTCTTTTCCAAGCTGCGATGCTTGCCTGTAATCATCTATTCTTGCCATAACCTCCCCGAAGGATTGTTTTTGGCCCTTCTCATTGTTATGTTATAATAGATTCAATTGGATAGATTCAAGCCAAAATAGCCTTTTCGGGTGCCCCCGCGGAGAGAGGCCATGAAAAAGAACAAGAAAGACCTCTTTAATCCCGCCTTTGAAAATCTCGATGAAATGATTGAGCACACTCGCCAATCAGCCGAGCAGACCGAATCAGTATGGCCTGAAGACCCTGAAGAGCCGGATGAGAGGGGCCATTTCTTGGAAGCCGTGTCCGATGTGACCCCTCTTCCCAAGGGTAGACGGAGAGAGGCGCGCAGGCGAGGCGCTCTCAAGAAACCTTCACATCCCGCCCCGGATGCTGAAAGAGAAGCGATAGCCCACCTGCGGGGTTTGGTTAAAGGCGCCATAGAATTGGACATCACTTTCAGCGATGAATATATCGAGGGCTCCGTGAAAGGATTCAGCCGGAAGCTCATGCGGCGTCTGAAGAGGGGGGAGTTTCCGGTCCAAGATTATACCGATCTCCATGGGCTCACAAGGCGTGAGGCGAAAGAAACGGTTAAAGACTTTCTGCTCCGCAGCCACAAACGAGGCCTGAGGTGCGTTCTCATTGTTCATGGCAGAGGGCTCAATTCTCCGGACAGTTTTCCCGTTCTGAAGGAGGGCTTGCCGGTGTGGTTGGGTCGCGGGTCGGTGAGAAAGATCGTCCTTGCTTTTGCGACAGCAAGGCCTTACGATGGGGGCACCGGCGCGATATACGTCCTACTCAGGAACCGCTAGATTTTCCCGACCCCCAAGGTGCTTTCCGTCGATTCCTCCTTCAGTTCTTCCAATTTGTTCAGGATGGTTTTCGCCTTGTGAATGTAGTAGTCCACCCTCTTGTAATCCGGGTCCAGACGCTTCACCAACTCCCACTCTGTAATAGCCTCCACCAGTTGCTCTTGACCGTAGTACTGAATGCCTTTCTTGTAATGGTGTTCTTTGTACAGGTCCTCGCTCTTTTTGATATAGGCACGGCATAAATGGCAGTTTCTTTTGTATCGGAGTGATGCGTTAAACTGCTCTCTTGCCCCAAGGTAATCTTGTTTTTCAAAAAGAGCCATCCCGATCCGGTAACAAGCCTTGTAACTGTATTCCAAGGCGATGGTCTCATTGGGGTAGACGCCCAGCACCTTATTGAATTCGAGAATCGCCTCTTGGTATCTCCGCTGGTTGAAGAGCTCAAGGCCGTGCTCGAGATAAAAGGCAACCTGATCGCTTTCCTCTTCCCTCTGCTTTTCTTCTTCCCCTGTCGTAAAATCCAAATCCTGATCAACCAGGCCCACCCAATCCCAGAATTCTTGGGAGCCCAATTGCTCCTCTTCTATTCTTGCCTGCGGCGTCTCCTCCGGAAAGACCCTGCCCTCTATCTCGGGAATTCTGATCTCCTGTCCAACCCGCACCCGCGTTGCATCCGTAAGGTTGTTGTACGCCGCGATGATAGAAAATTTGCGGTAGTCTCCGTAATAAAGCATGGCAAGCTCTGAAAGACTCTCTCCAGATTTTATCCGGTGGACAACATACTTCTTCGTGGACATCCTTTTTCGGGTGGTGAGTATTTTGATCACTTCAGGATACTCGGGTCTAAGTCTCAAGGCAGTCAAGAACTGTTGACGCGCTTCTCCGTACTTCCCTTCCTTCCGAAGTCTCAGACCGGCCAAGTAATGGGTCCTCGCCTTGCGATGGATGGCCCTCTCAACCCTGCTCCGGCCGTCGAGGATCTCTTGGTTGGTGGGGTTCACAGCCTCCGCGATCTTGTAATGCTCCAAGGCTGCAACGAGCTCCCCTTGTTTCTCACAAGCCAGAGCCTTGCTGAAATGATTCTGCTCGAACGCTTCCCTAGACTGAAGCGTCTGAGTTGGCCGGCTTTCCAGCAATGACGCACAACCCGAAAAGGACGACACAAAAACAACCACAAAGGCAATATGAGCCCAACCCTTAGAAACCATTCTCTATCCCGTTATCTGAAAACATGGATGCACCCATTCCGGCGCTACCTGAGAGAGACGTGGTGAAACGTCGTCAACCTTGACACAAAGCTTCGCATATCCTTTCTCAGTATCTGGTTTCTCCTGAGCGTCAGGGGATCAGAAAAGAAAGGGTTGCCCCCCTTTCTCACGGAAAAACCCATTTTGTAGCCAACCTCTTCACAGAGATTAAGAACACGCTGATTGTGTTCTCCATAGGGGAAAGCCAAGTAACTGGTGTCTTGATTTAGCTGATCATCAATAATCTCTTTGGAGAGACGGAGTTCTTTCACGATCCTGGCCAAATAAGCCTCCATCTCCTCGCCCTCCCTTCTCTTTGTCAGGTCGCAGTGGGAGAGTGTATGAGATCCCACCTCAAAGCCGCCATCCTTCATGGCTCTGATGTGATCCCAAGTGAGGGCGCTCGTGGAAGCCTCTATAAAATCCGTATAGATGAAAAGGGTTGCCGTGAATCCGTATTTTTTCAAAATCGGAAAGGCTATGTCATAAGCCGACCGATATCCGTCATCAATCGTGAGGATTACCGCCTTCTGAGGCAGCGCATTGCGGTAGTTCAAAAACCCCAGCAGCGCTCTCATAGGGATGACCCGGTATCCCTTATCTTTCAAGTACCGCATCTGCTCTTCAAAGAGAGAAACGGGCGTACAGAGAGAAGAGTGGCAATCTTCATCAAAATGATGATAGCACAGCACCGGTACCGTTTGATAACCCTGATCTTTGAGCCCACCCCGATTTTCCTCTTTAAGAGGAATGATGACCATTTGACCCTTCTCAAAGGGAGTGCCTTCATTGGCATCCTCAATGACCCACGATAGACCGCTGTCCTTCAAGAATCTCTCCGCCAGCATGGGGGGACTCTCGTTCCCTTCCAGCCTGTAGACGATGTAGTCCTCTGATTCCAAGACCACCGATCTCATGGACTTGTCTCCCAGACTTCCCTTACCGGCTGAGCTAAAAACAGGGCTCAGCCCTGCACAGGATGAGGTCATCATGACGACAAGCATGAGGATGAGGATTGCAGTGCTACGCTTGTATGGTTTCTTCTTTGGGTTCATCATAATGCGCCTCATCGAGATGAATAACTCTGTAGATGGCAATCTGTCTTCTTCTCCCCTTAACAGGCACCTTGCCTCTTTCTTCCACTTCGAGTCTGTTCTTGTCCCGGACAGCGTCGTACGTTTTTTTGCTGATGAGAATCTCGCCACCTTTTGCCAGCGATGTCAATCTGGAAGCAACATTCACATTGTCCCCGATAACAGTATACTCCATCCGTCTTTGAGAACCGAGATTACCGGCCACCATTTCACCGGAATTCACGCCCACACCCACGCCGATGGTCACATCGCCTAAGAGCCTGGTGCGGTTGAGTTCAACAATCTGCCCCTGAATCTCCAAGGCTGCTCTGACGGCCGACTCAGCATGGGAGGAATTGGGGATGGGCGCGCCAAAAACAGCCATCACCTCGTCGCCCACAAACTTGTTGATGTGTCCACCGTACTTGATGACCGAGTCCGTCACCCGAGTGAGATAGTCGTTCAGCAGTTCCACAACAACCTCAGCATCCTTGTTTTCTGAAAGGGTTGTGAAACCTCGAATATCCACAAAGAGCACCGTGGCTTCCGCTTTAGAGCCTTTCATCCAGAGCTTGTCCGGATTTGAAAGGATCATGTCCACTATTTCAGGGGCCACGTATCGACCGAAGGAATCTTTGATCTTCTCTTTGAGCTCGAGATCCTCCGCCATCCTGTTGAAGGCATAAGCAAGATCTCCGAATTCATCGTTTCGATTGACGTTGATCCGGCAGTTGAACGCTCCCATGCCCAAAGCCTTGGTGATTTCCCCGAGTTTTCTGATGGGACGTGAAAAATACATGCTCAACACCAGGCTCAAAAGGATCCCCACAAGGGTCATCATAATGGCTAAAATGACAAAATAGACTTTGGCTTCGCCTATGTTCTGAGAGATCTTTCCTTTGGAAATAGCCAGCCGAAACGCGCCGACACTGAGGTCCTGATAGGTCATGGGCGCTTCTAAAAACAGCATCTCTTCTTCGCTATGGATGATCGTACTGATGGTCACATCCCCTTCCCTCCGGACAAGACGAATCTTGTCCGGTGCAAAATAGCGTTCCCCCACTTCCTCAATACGGCTGTGAGCCCTGATTATATTCTTGTGATCCGTGATGAGGGCGTAGATGACCTGCTCATTCTTGGTGATGTCATCCACCAATTGAAAGAGCGCCAGATCTTCCTCCCCCAGCATCTTGTCCGGGGCATTGTTCCTCACGATGCGAACCATACTTTGCCCCAGACTGATCAACTGCTCCGTAAACTGTGTTTTCTGCCTTCTCAAGGTTGAGAAACTGATCGTTGAGACAACCAAAAAGATGAGCAAGGTGGACAGGGCTGCCAGCTTGATGAAGATGGGAATTCTGAGACGTCTTGCTCTGCGTTCACCTCCTCTTCGATCCAAACCGCTTCTTCGATCCGGCCCGCTAAAGGGTTCCTGCCTTATCCGCCGGTCCTTTCCGCTCCGTCGATCCCTTCCGGACCGCCTGTCGGGATACCCATTAAACCGGACGTAGAAAAGCCGCTCGAAGAGACCAATCGACCTCGGATCGGGAGGACTTTTCCCCTTTATGTCATGGTCAGACATCTCGCTCACCGAACACACGCACTATGGATCTGCATTGCAAACGAGGATATGATCGTGCTGAATCCGCCGAATGGGTTTTGATCCGGCATCCTCCAGGGCATCTCCCGTGGGCAGTAAGACTCACACCCCTTTCCACAATTGGGCTCCCCCCAAAAAAAAAGAGCCCGCCCCCACGGCGAAAGACCATGAGCCCTTTGCGAATTCTTCTGGAACCTCTCCCCAGATGTCCCGTCTAAAGGGACCAATTCCCGGCTGGAAACCCCCTTGTCCCTGGAAAAAGGCATCCTCTAAAAATCGCCCTTCTTGGCCCCCTTAGCCAATAGGTATCTTTAATTACTGTAATTTTAGAGTATAAAGGAAAAAGTGTCAATCTTAAGATATTGCTTTGCACCCCAACTCCCCATCCTTTCCTTTCAGCAATAACCCAGAGGATACAATGGAGACAACTCTCTCATAGAAAGAAACCGAGAGGAGCAGTCGACTTTTTTTTCTTGACCCTGCGGGATTCTTAGGGTATTAACCATTTGAACAAACCAACCGGTTAGTTAACGCCACGGGGGAAAACGCCATGCCGGTAACACGAAAATCCAAATACGCTGCCGCTGAAGAACGTATCCTGGCGGCGGCAACAGAGGCGTTCGCGGCCCAAGGATATTTTGGAGCACGCACCCAGACCATCGCTGATGCTGCCGGGGTGAACAAAGCGATGCTCCATTACTACTTTCGTTCGAAAGAGAACCTTTACGGTCATGTCATCAAAGCCGCCTTTATGCGAATCTTAACCCAGGTTGGCGAGGCGTGGCTTCACAAAGGCCCCCTAGAAACCCGTTTGCGGGGCGTTGTGGACTCTTACATGGACAACTATGAGAAAAACCCCGGCTTTCTCAAGATTATTCTGAGAGAAGTGGTGGACGGTGGCGAGAGGTTTCGGAAAATCTTTCGGGAGATGAAGGACATAGAGACCCTAACGTCCGATTTTACACCGGTCGATTTGGTCCATCGCGTTGCCGATGAATTGGGTCTTAGCCCCAGCGAGGCTGTTCATCTTATAATCAACCTCATCGGCATGTGCGTCATCAGTTTTACCAGCCCGCCCCTATTGGAATCTCTGTTGAATTTCGACGTCTCCGACTTTCAGAGTTTCCTTAAGGAGCGCCGGGTTGCCATTAAGGCCATGATACTGGCCTATGTCGGTGCCATCATAGGCCCTTCCACAGAGGAGTGAAACATGAAGCGACGCCGGATACCGGTTTTCATTGTGCTCTTTTTGGTGGCTGCTGCATTGATTGCCTATTTCGGTTACTGCCGCAATAGATCGAATGACGGCGCGATTATGGCCTCGGGCCATATCGAAGTCACTGAAGTGGACATGAGTTTCCGTCTCCCTGGACACGTGGCCCGCTTACCCGTGGCTGAAGGAGAACAGATAAAAGAGGGAAGCCTTCTGGCTGAGCTTGAGCAGGACGTTCTCAAGGCTCGACGAGATCAGGCTGCGGCCCAGGTCAACGAACTCGAAGCCAAAGAGGCCGCATTGGCCCTCTCAATCCAAATCAAGGAGGATGTCTTGAATGCGGAAGTCAGGCGGGCCGCAGCGGGGGTATCCGCCGCTGACGCCCGTTACCGCAGTCTCAAAACCGGCTCCAGGCAAGAAGAGATTCGCGAGGCCGCGGCAGCTCGTGACAGGGCCAAAACAGAATGGGAAAACCGCAAGCGGGATCTTCTCAGGATGAAGCGTCTCTACGAACGCCGAATCATATCGGTCAGCCAGTATGATACCGCCGTTACCGGCGAAGAGGCGGCCCGGGCCGCGTACGAGGCGGCCCAGGAACATTACAACCTTGTCAAGGCCGGGCCTCGTGAGGAGATGGTTTTGGAAGGAGAGGCGAACCTCGCCGGATCCGATGCCGCGCTCAGCGCTGCTGAAGCGGCACGCCGGGAAATCGATAAATTGAAACTGGACCTGAAGGCCCTTCGGGCCCAAGTCGAACAGGCTCGGGCTTTGCTCGCTATTGCGGAGGATGATTTGGCCAATGCCCGCATCTACGCCCCTTTTGACGGGTTCGTCACGGTTAAGGATGTGGAGCAAGGGGAATTTGTTCAGGCGGGCAGCCCGGTTCTAACATTGGCCCAGCTGGAAACGGTCTGGGTCAAAACTTACGTTCCCGAGACACAACTGGGGCGCGTGTTTTTAGGCCAAAAGGCAGAGGTCATGTCAGATACTTTTCCCAATAAGCTTTATCCGGGCACAGTGACCTTCATCTCGCCGGAGGCTGAATTCACGCCGAAAAATGTTCAAACCAAGGAGGAGCGGGTAAAACTGGTCTACCGCATCAAAGTTACCTTGGAGAATCCCAATCAAGAACTCAAGGCAGGCATGCCTGTGGACGTTGTTTTGAGGTAGAGCTCGTGGCTATCGTCGAAGTGAAGGCCTTGTCCCGCACTTTCGGTACAACCAGAGCCTTGGATGGCCTCACTTTCTCTGTGGATGAGGGGGAAATATTCGGCCTGGTTGGTCCGGACGGCTCAGGAAAGACCACTTGTCTGCGAATTCTCTGCGGTCTCATGAAACCAACGGACGGACAGGCACTGGTTCTGGGTCATGATGTGGGGGACGATCCCGAGGCCATTAAATCCCGTATCGGTTACATGGCCCAGCCTGCAGGCCTTTATGAAGACCTGACTGTGGGCGAGAACATCGCCTTCTATGCCGATCTGTATGAAGTCCCCCGTTCCTTTTATGAACAGCGCATGAAGCGCCTCCTCGCCTTCTCAGGTTTGGGACCTTTCACAGACCGCCTTTTTCGGAATCTCTCCGGCGGAATGAAGCAGAAAGTCGGATTGACTTGCGCCCTCATTCACACGCCCGCGGTGCTCTTTTTAGACGAGCCCACAAACGGTGTTGATCCCGTATCGCGCCGTGACTTCTGGAAGATCCTCTACGAACTGAGGCGGGAAAAGGTGACCATCGTTGTCGCCTCAACGTACCTCGACGAGGCGGACCGTTGCCATCGCGTGGCTCTCTTTGATCAGGGCCGGGTTCGTTTGGTCAGCGAACCCGTGGCCATGCGACAGCTGATGCGGGGCCAGCTTTACAGCCTCGTCCTCCCTGACCGTCGCAAGGCACTCAGGTATCTCAGAGATGAGCCGCTCGTTCTTAATCCCAGCGTGTTCGGCGCAGGCATCCATTTCACCCTTGCTGAGGCGTCTGCTCTCAAAGCGGTGGAAAACGGTTTGGTCTCTGCCGGCCTGAGCGACTTTCAAATAGAACCCATACAGCCCAGTTTGGAAGACGTTTACCTTTCTCTCACTGATCGCCAAGACAGAGACGGGACCCCATGAAGACCGCTGTTTATTTGAAAGATGTGGTGAAACGTTTTGGAGATTTCACGGCTGTGGACCACATTTCCCTGGACATAGGGGGCGGCGAGATTTTCGGTTTTCTCGGACCGAACGGAGCCGGCAAGTCAACCACCATTCGAATGCTCTGCGGCCTCCTGAAGCCGAGCTCCGGAGAAGGGACCGTTTACGGGTTGGATATCATCAGCCACTCCGAACAGATCAAGGCCAGGATAGGCTATATGTCACAGAGATTTTCCCTCTATCAGGACTTGCGAGTCGAAGAGAATATGTTGTTTTTCGGAGGCATTTACGGTTTGGACGCCAAAACCTGCAAAAAGCGGGCGGAGGAAGCACTTGCCCTCACAGGGCTCCAAACACGCCGCCACTCTCTAACCCGGGAGTTGCCAGGAGGCCTTAAGCAGCGCTTGGCCCTCGGCTGTGCCCTCCTCCATCAGCCACCCATTATCTTTCTCGATGAACCCACATCAGGGGTCGACCCTGGCACGAGACGCAACTTCTGGGATCTTATCTATTCCCTTGCCGACCAGGGGGTCACTGTCTTTGTGACGACCCATTACATGGAAGAGGCTGAATACTGCAACAGAATCGGACTGATCGACCGAGGGAAACTCATTGCTTCCGGTTCGCCATCAGCACTGAAACGCAGGCACTTATCAGGAAAAATCTACGAAATAACCACAACAGATGTTTTGGCCGCCGTGGAGATGCTCCAAAAGATGCCCCACGTCCTTGATGCTGCGGTTTTTGGCCGAGCGCTTCATGTGCGATTGGCCCCGGACGTGGATGCAGCCCAGGTCGTGGTGCCGGTCCTGTCCACATCCGGCCTTTCAGTTCAGCAAATCAAGGCCATCGAGCCGACTCTGGAGGATGTCTTTGTGGCCCTGGTGGGCCCCAGACCCGGAGAGAACCCATGAGCATTCGAAGAATCAGAGCGCCTGGGGGGAGCCCTATTCATTCCCCTGCTCATGATTTTTCTCTTTGGATATGCTTTGAGCCTGGATGTGGATCGAATTCCAATGCTCGTCCTGGACCGGGATTTGACGCCTGCATCCCGCGAATTCATCCACCGTCTCGCGGACTCCAGGTATTTTACGTTGGTCCGTTACCTCAAGCGCGATTCAGAGATCGACGATGCCATGGCCCGGGGCAAAGCCCTCATGGTATTGGTCATCCCCAACGGCTTTGCCTCCCAAGTGAAGAAAGGGCTGAAAGCGCCCGTGCAGGCTGTGTTCGACGGTTCCGACGCCAATACGGCCACCATCGCCGTAGGCTATCTCAAGGCCGTGGCTGCGGGTTTCGACTTAAACCTACAGGAAAAGCGCTTGCGGCGAGCGGGCCTAAAAATGGTGGATATGCCTCTTGAGGCGCGCATCAGAGTGTGGTTCAACCCGGAGCTGAAGAGCAAAAACTTCATCATACCGGGACTCACCGCGGTCATTATGATGGCTATCTGTTCTCTTATGACGGCCCTGAGTGTCTCCAGGGAAAAAGAGACCGGCACCTTGGAACAACTCATTTCCACGCCCATCTCAAGCTTTGAACTTCTTGTGGGAAAACTCCTGCCTTATCTGGCTGTCGGCCTGGTTGATCTTGCCCTCGTGGTCGGCGCAGGCGTTCTTATCTTTGGGGTCCCCTTTCGCGGGAGTTATCTGCAGCTTTTGGTGATAGCCCTTATCTTTCTCATCGGCACCCTGTCCTGGGGACTCTTTATCTCGGTCATCTCCAAGAGCCAACTTCAGGCCAGTCAACTCGCAGTGCTCAGCGCTTTTCTGCCCTCCTTTCTTCTTTCAGGCTTTATCTATCCTATCGAAAACATGCCCCTGATCCTTCAGTTGATTACATTTGTTGTTCCAGCGCGTTATTTCGTGGAAATCCTCAAGGGGCTTTTTCTCCAGGGTGTCGGTCTAGCGGTTCTCTGGCCGCAAGTGCTGGCCCTCGTCATCTATGCGGTGTTGATTCTGAATTTGGCCAGAAAGCGATTCACCAAGAGGCTCCTCTAATGCGATTGGTGCTCATCAGAGTGCGGGTTCTTCTCTTCAAAGAACTGCTCCAAGCGGTACGGGATCCCCGTTTGAGATTCCTCATGATACTGCCACCCCTAATCCAACTGGTCGCTTTTGGCTATGCCGCCAACCTGGACCTCAAGAATATCCCTATGGCATTGTATGATGAAGATCGCACGCCCCTTTCCCGGGAAATTGCCTTCGCCTTTTCTTCTTCTGGATACTTCAGGTTCATCGAGGCTGTTGACGATACCGGCAAGATGACTGAACTCATCGATAAAGGGACAGTGAAGGCCGTCTTGCACTTCGGCCCTGATTTGGCCGCCCGCGTGAAAAGCGGGCGCACTGCGCTGGTCCAGGTCATTGTGGCGGGAACCAATTCGAACACCGCCTCTTTGGTGCAGAGCTATTCCTTGCAGATCATCGAGAGGTTCAACCGCACCCGGCTGAAGACGCGTCTCGATCGCAATCCTTCTCTGAAAAAAATCATCCCCGCGGGGCCGGAAGGCATCGTTCGGCCCGAGATCAGGGTTTGGTACAACACCTCTCTGGTCTCCAGGAACTTCTACGTTCCCGGTATCATCGCCTTGGTCATCATGGTGTCCACATTAAATCTCACCGCCATGGCGGTGGTTCGCGAAAAAGAAGTCGGCACCATGGAGCAGATCATGGTCACACCTATTAGGCCGGCCGAGTTCATCCTCGGCAAAACCATCCCTTTTGCGCTGATCGGGGTCTTTCAAGTCGCTCTTGTCACCACCGTCGGCGTATTCTGGTTTGGTGTGCCTATGCGCGGTAGCCTGACTCTCCTTTTCTTCTGCCTCCTCGTCTTTCTCCTGTCATTGCTTGCCCTAGGGCTGTTCATTTCTACTGTCAGCCGGAATCAGCAACAGGCGCTTGTGACCACGTTTTTTTTCACTTTTCCGATTATCCTCCTTTCCGGCTTCATCTTTCCGATTGCCAATATGCCCCGGGTGATCCAGTTTGTGACCTATGTGAACCCTCTCCGCTACTTCCTCGTCATTATCCGAGACATATTTCTTAAAGGCTCAGGGCTGGAGATCCTCTGGCCCCAGATCGCCGCGCTTTTGACTATCGGCTTGGGGGTCATCATCCTGGCGGTGCGGCGGGTAGGAAAGACGCTGGATTAGGGCCGCCATGTAAACGCCTCTGGCGGGGCTTACACCCTATTTGCACACCCAATTGGGATGTGCTAAAGTGGGCTGGCCGTTGGGCTCATCAATTCTTCACCGAATGGATGAATCGAAGCACTCAGCCATCAGTGCGACAGGGGGTGGTGGTTATGAAGCTGGGTATCATCGGACTGCCTCAGTCGGGGAAATCGACCATATTCGGTGCCCTCACCGGAGCGAGGGGAGAGGATGACGGCGTCAGGGCATCCCGCATGGATCAAAAAATCGGTACAGTGCGGGTCGCTGATGACCGGGTTGACGTCCTCAAGGAAATCTACAAGCCGAAAAAAACAACTTACGCCCAGGTGGAGTATCTCCTCCCTTCCCAAACCGCCACTTCCGGGGCATCCAAGTCCGAGAGTGTGTTCTGGAACCAAGTCCGCGTGAGCGACGCCCTGATACATGTGATTCGAAATTTCGTAGCCCCCGGCGGCATTGCTCCCGATTCGGAAAGGGATTTCTGGCGCCTTGAAGAGGAGATGATTTTGAGTGACTTGGTGGTAGCGGAAAAAAGGCTGGAACGGATACAGACGGAAAGCAAAAAAGGCAAAAAGCCCACGGAGGAGGAACAGGCGCTTATAGAATCGTCTAAGGCCCTTCTCGATGAGGGTCAGCCGCTCCGTGCAAATCCGGAACTCGCATCGGCGCCGGTGCTGAAGGGGTTCACTTTTCTATCCGCCAAGCCGGAGCTTTTGATCATCAACAATGATGACGAGGATGAATCCCTACCCGAATGGCGAGCAACGCCCGAACATCTGGAAAGGATGGTGGTCAGAGGCCGACTCGAAATGGACATTGCGTCCATGTCCCCTGAAGAGGCAGAGGAATTTCTTGATGCCTATCACATTGACAGCTTTGCTCTTGACCGGGTCATCAAAAACTCTTATAAACTGCTCGACCTTATCTCCTTTTTCACGGTTCTTAACGAGGAAGTCAGGGCCTGGAATATATCAGCCGGGTCCCCGGCTCTAGAGGCTGCCGGCGCCGTGCATTCGGACATGAAGAAGGGATTTATTCGGGCGGAGGTTCTTGCCTTCGAAGATCTGAAAACCCACGGCTCATTCCAGGAAGCAAAGCAGAAAGGCCTTGTTCGCTTGGAAGGAAAGGATTACTTGGTCCAAGATGGAGACATTATCAACTTCAGATTCAACATCTAGTAATGAAGAAATGGAGTGTTGGAGTAATAGATCAAAGGAATATTGGAATGATGGAATGATGGGGTCGAAGAAATGGCGTTTGGCAAAGTAGGTGTGTATTAATGCCAAATGCCAAAATCCAAATGTCAAATGAATGTCAAAATCCCAAATCCAAAAATGCGATAACTCGCTCCTTTTTGTCATTTGACATTTTCAATCTGTGTCAGCCGTTGTTTTTTTCATTGGCCAGTACTCCAACACTCCAGTACTCCTTTCGCCCAGTAACTTAGCGCAAAGCGCTATTTCTTAGGAGAACACATCCATGGGCAAAATTCGGGTTGGCATTGTTGGTGCCGGTGGTTACGGTGGCTGTGGAGCCATCGAGATCCTCCTCGCTCATCCGCTTGCGGACATTGCCGTTCTCATAGACAAGCAGGACGTGGGAAAACCGATCAGCGATCTTTATCCCCATTTGAAAGGCTTCTGTGATCTGCCGCTCCTGGATCCAGCAGATCCAAATCGCCCTGATGATCTGGATGTGGTCTTCTTTGCCACGCCTGACGGCGTGGGCCAGAGGGAAGCACGCCCATGGCTTGACAGGGGTGTCAAGGTCATCGACTACAGTGGTGATTTTCGCTTCAATGACTTGGTGACCTACCAGGGGTATGCAGCCAGAATCGGAAAACCACAGGAACATGGGTCTCCTGATTTACTTCCCCAGTCCGTTTATGGTCTGGCGGAGATCCACCGCAAAGACATTGCCCGTTCAAATCTGGTGGGCAATCCCGGCTGTTTTGCCGTAAGCTGCATTCTCGGGTTGGCTCCCGCCCTCAAATACGGCATGGTCAAGACCGCGTCCCTCATCTGTGATGCCAAAACCGGGGTTTCGGGCGCGGGAAAAAGTCCCTCCCCTGCTTTTCACTATCCGGCCCGCTATGACGCCATGAATGCTTACAAGGTCTCCGGTCACCAACATGTTTATGAGATCGAAACAGAACTTGGTCTTTTGGCGGGAAAGGAGATCCGGATCACATTCACACCCCATGTCGTGCCCTTGTGCAGAGGCATCCTCACCACGATTTATGGCGACCTTAGCCCAGGCCAAGACATTGAAGCCGTTGAAGGTGCCTATCGATCATTTTACAGGGACGAGGCCTTTATCCGCATATTTGGTCCGGGGAAGCCTTTGACAAGCGCAGATGTTCGGGGAAGCAACTTCTGCAACCTCTCGCTAAATGTGGATGACCGAACAGGGAAGCTTATTGTGGTGAGCCTGATCGACAACCTTGTGAAGGGCCAGGCGGGCAGCGCTGTTCAAAACATGAACATTCTTTTTGGCCTGGAAGAGACGGCCGGCCTTTTGCGGCCGGGCCAGTATCCCTAACAACGGCAAAAGGCGCAAGGCTCATGGCTAAAGGCAAAAGCACGTTCTCAGCGCCGGCAACGGAAAGAGATCGTTTCGAATTCTGCCTTACACCTTGAGCCCTGCGCCTTGGGCCTTGTTTATTTGATACACACCTTTCTGACCTGGATCAGGTCTGTCTCGCCACGCAGGGTCTTACGAATACCGTCCTGCATCAGCGTCGTCATGCCTTCTTTGATGGCCTGATGCCGGATCTCCTCCATCTTGGCCCGGCCTTGTATCAAAGACTTGAGTTCATCCGTTCCGACCAACAGTTCATGAATTCCTGTTCGACCCCTGTAACCGATATTACCGCACGCGGGGCATCCCTTGGGTCGGTAAAGGAATAGATCATCGTTGTATGTGTACCCAAGGGAATCAAAATCTCCCTCATAAGCCCTGGCCAAGGTGTCGAATTCGTCCCTTGTGGGATGGTATTTTTCCTTGCAATCCTTGCAGAGGGTTCGGACCAGCCGCTGAGCAAGCACGCCCAGAATGGCATCGGCGAAGTTGAAGGGATCCATCCCCATATCCAGGAGTCGCGTAATCGTTTCAGGTGCACTGTTCGTATGGAGCGTGCTGAAGACAAGGTGCCCTGTGAGCGATGCTTCTATTCCCATGGAAACGGTCTCATGGTCACGCATCTCACCGACCATGATCACATCCGGATCGGCCCGCAAAAAAGCCCGCATAGCCGTGGCAAAGTCAAAGCCGATTTTGGGATGGACCTGGACCTGGCGCAAACCATCCTGACTAATTTCTACAGGATCCTCGGCAGTCCAGATCTTGGTTTCCGGTCTGTTAATATACCGCAAAGCGGCATGGAGGGTTGTGGTCTTCCCACTTCCAGTGGGTCCGACCACCAGCGCGATGCCGTAAGGCTTCATGATCATGCTGATGAAGGCTTCATAATTCCTCTCACTCATGCCCATCTTGTCCAGAGGAATCGGCTCTCCTGTTGCTAAAAGACGGAGAACCACGTCTTCGTTTCCACCCGCAGTGGGTACGGTAGCCACGCGCAGTTCGATATCCAGCGGCGCATACCTTCTGAACTTGATCTTTCCATCCTGAGGGAGCCGTCTTTCCGAGATATCCAGGTCTGCCATGATTTTTAGGCGGGACACAACGGCCCGCTTGAAGGTAAAGGGGATGGTCTGGTACAGTTGGCAAGCGCCGTCTATCCTGTACCGGATGTGGGCATTCGCTTTGCCCGACCGCGGCTCGACGTGGATATCGGAGGCGTTTCGGTTGTAAGCGTCAATGATCATCTTGTTCACAAGCTGAACGATGGCGCCGTCTTCTTCCGTCACCCTCTCCAGCTCTTCATCGTAGCTTTCATCATTCGTTTCGAGCTGCCCAAGAATATCCTCGATGCTCCCTGACTCGTTCATAAGTTCCGATCGCTTCACATCAAAGAAGTGATCAATCATCTTGAAAATATCATCCCTCAGGGCAACACAGTATTCGAACTCCTTACCTGGAATCAGCCTCCGGATGGTATCCCTAGCCGGCAGATAGTCGGGATTCTCCATAGCAATCACCACCTTGTTGCCTGATTCCGACACAGGAACAAAGACGTTGCTCTTGAGAAACCCCGCTCTGAGTCCCTTAAGCACCCCTCCGGGGATCACCATTTTTTCATCGTATGGAATGAACCGTGTCTTGTAGTAGGCGGCCAGGGACTTCCCGATGTCCTCCTTTGAGACCTGCAAATCGCTCATGAGCACGGACTCGACCGGCTTCTTCGATTTCCGTGCCCCGGAGATGGCTTGCTCCAAGTCTTTGTCGGTAATGATATTGTTGGTGATGAGATAGTCGAACTTTGTCGGTCGTCGCCGCTGAGCCAGCTTCTGGTTGTTGAAAAAGGCGATACCGAGAACCTTGGAAATTTCCTGGACGGAGGTATGGTCTTCGGCGGTAAACTGGCCTCCGTTCTTCTTGTTGATGATCTGAATGACGCCTAGCAAATACTTGTTGTATGAAATGGGCGCTGCGAGGACCTGGGCCGTTTTGAATCCGGTCTTTTCGTCGACACTCTTGTTGAAGTTGAGTTGCGGGTTGATCCGCTTGAGCTCATCGGCATCATAAGCGTTCGCAACATTGAGCACCCTACCGGATACGGCACAATAACCGGCTATACTGTCGTTGCTGATAGGGACCCGAATCTCACCGATCTCATCGCCGGTTTTTACCTTGGATGGTTAACCTCTGCGCATTAAAGACGGCCAAGATCTCATCTTGGAGGCTGAGGAGGATCTCGTTGGTGTCCTTGGCAGAATGGATCTTGTTGGTGATATTGTTGAGCTTTTTTTGAAACTGAAGCTCATCCTCAAGCGTTTTTTCTTTCAATCCCGTTCGCTCACTCCCTCTTGCTATGGCAGCCATATGTAAGACACCAACCCATTCAAAGTTGTCATAGACTACTTATTTTACTTTTTTTTTGGAAATTTGCAACCTATTATTTGCCAAAACGGGATGGATCCCATAAGATACTTAAACCCAATTGATAGAAAAAATAATAACTTGGGCCCACACGTATGCTCGTAGACAGCCACGCACACCTTGAGATGACCGACTTTGACGGCGACCGCGACGAAGTGCTCCGCAGAGCTGTGCAAGGGGGCGTCAGCCAGATCATTACCATCGGAATTGATCGGTTAAGCTCCTACAAGTCTCTCGAACTGGCCAAGAAGTATGATTTCATCTTCTCCACCGTGGGGTATCACCCCCACAATGCGAAGGACATGGACGATCCTGTCTGGGATGAATTGACCCGGCTGGCGGTGGAGCCGGAGACGGTGGCCTGGGGAGAGATCGGGCTCGATTTCTATCGCCGCCATTCGCCACCGGCAAAACAGATCGAGGTGTTCGAACGCCAGCTGGATCTGGCCTCGAGCCTGAACTTGCCTGTAATCATCCACAGCCGGGATGCAAACCCTGAGGTATTTGAAATTCTTAAGAAAAGAAAGGGTAGACTGGGAGGAGTGATCCACTGCTTCTCAGGCGGTGTTGACCTCGCCTTCGCTTTTATTGAGTTGGGTTATTATATCTCCATACCCGGTACCGTGACCTACAAAAACGCCCCACTGGTGCGAGAGGTCGCGGCCAGCATCCCCCTTGAGCGCTTGCTTCTGGAAACGGATGCCCCTTTTCTCGCACCCGTTCCCAAAAGGGGAAAAAGGAATGAGCCGGTATTCATGGTTCACACGGCGCAAAGAATCGCCCAACTTAGAAATCTGGATTTCGAAGCGGTTGCTTCCCAAACCGCTGAAAATACGCGGAAACTTTTTGCCCTGCCCACTTTGTGATGACCTTTCAAAGGATCAGTGAAACCTATCCTCTAGTTCTGGCTTCCGCCTCTCCCAGAAGGAAGCGCTTATTGGGGCAAATTGGCCTGCCTTTTCGCGCATTAACCAGCCACATTGATGAAGATCATCCCCTTGGCAACCCTGTTTCAACCACACAACGGTTGGCTGAAGGGAAGGCCGAGGCCGTACACAGCAGGTTGCACCAACATTGGATACTTGGGGCCGACACCGTTGTCGTGCTTGGAAATACCATGCTGGGAAAACCGAGAGATTTTGCAGACGCGCAATCGATGCTCCTCAGTCTGAGCGGAAAAAACCACCGGGTCATTACAGGATTTTGCCTCCTGGATCCGTCAGGGCAGAGGGCACACTGCGAAGCGGTCATAACGCGGGTTCACATGAAGAAACTGGGTGAGAAGGAGATTACAGCTTACATTGCCACCGGCGAGCCGTTCGGCAAGGCTGGCGGCTACGCGATCCAAGGTGTAGGGGCCTTCATGATCGAGGAAATATTCGGCTCTTATACGAATGTGGTGGGACTGCCTGTGTGCGCTCTGATCAAAGCCCTTCTCAAAACCGGCGCCCTAGAGAACTTCCCGCTGCCTGCCTTTGCCGCAGTATCTCGGCAAGAATGATCCCGCCGGCCACAGAGACATTGAGGGCGGATACGTGGCCTGAGCCCGGAATGCGAACGGTTTGGTGACAGCGCTCTCTGATGGAGCGGCTCAGCCCTTTCTCTTCGCTTCCCAAGACCAAAACCAGGTCCCTGTTCCAGTCAAATTCATAGATAGATACTCGGGCTTCCCCGGCGGTGCCAATAATCCAGAATCCTTCTTCTCTCAGCCGATCGAGACTCCGCCCCAAATTGACCACCTGCGCGATGGGTAGATGCGCACAGGCACCAGAGGATCTCTTGATCACTTTCCCTGTGACCTTTGCCGACCGATCTCGGGGCAAAATGAGACCGTGGATGCCGAAAAAAGCTGCCGTTCTGATGAGGGCCCCCAGATTTCCTTCATCCGTGATGTGATCAGCGGCAACAAGGAGCCCCTGTTCAGAATGCTGGGAGTGTCGATCAACGAGCTCTGTCAAACCAGAATAGGCAAAGCCGCCCATGAGAGCAGCAATCCCTTGATGGGAAACACCAGGGAGGTGGCGGTCCAAATCGTGACCTTCTTTGAACAGGACGGGGATTCCTTTCCCATGCGCCATTTCGAGGATCTCCCGCACTCTTTCCCGTCCTCTGCCTTTTGCTACCCAAACCGCTTCGATCTTGGTCTCCTCTCTGAGAAGAGTCTCTCTCACGGCATGAAACCCCGGAATCAAAATCCTCTTTTCCCGTGTCGCAGAACCTCTGCTCATCGTTGACTCCTGAAAGCGGTGCCGTTTCTTGCTTCAAGAGCATATACACTATGTTTGAGGGAGGAGGTCAAATCTTTGAGGGTTTAATGTGAAAAATAGTTTCAGCTTTGGGAAGCTGGCGGGATCTCCGGCATCGCTCTGAGACAATGATGCATTTCGCTTCTTCCACCGCTTTTTGAAGATCGGCGTTGAAAATGAGGTAGTCATACAGGACACAATTTTTTATTTCCTGAGCGGCTTCTTCAATTCTCTTCTTTATCGCCTCTTCATCATCTGTTTCTCTCTCCCGAAGCCGTTTTTCCAGAATCTCAAAGTCAGGAGGCAAGACATAGATCAGGGCGCAGTCCTTGAAATGTTCTCTCAGGTTCCTGGCGCCCTGGACATCCAAATCCAGAACCACGTCGATGCCTTTGGCTGTCTGACTTCGCAGGCTGGAAAATGAAGTCCCATAGAGATCGTTGTAAACCTCCGCCCACTCTACAAACCCCCCCTCCTTGATCATTCTCTGGAAACGCTCTCTGTCCACGAAATGGTAATCGATGCCATTCACCTCCCGACCTCTTGGCTTTCGCGTTGTGTGGGAGACACTGTATCCCAAATCTGGCAAGATCTCCCTCAGTCCGCTGATGAGGGAGGACTTCCCTGCGCCAGATGGTCCGGATATGACGTAGATACCACCCGACATGGCTATTCTTCGAGATCCTCTGGAGTCAAACGGCAGTCTGGACTGAACCGCTGGGCGATCGTCTCCGACTGGATAGCCGACAAGATGACGTGGTTGCTGTCTGTGACGATGACCGATCTCGTCTTTCTCCCCTGTGTGGCGTCAATGAGTCTTTTCTCTTCACGCGCTTCATCGCGCAGCCGTTTGATAGGCGCCGCATTGGGAGAGATGATGGCAACCACTCTTCTGGAAACCACCGAGTTTCCAAACCCGATATTGATAAGCTTGTGACCCATACCCCTTCTCCTTTCTTCTCCCGATCGGAAACCCAGCCCTGCCCGTGCCACAAAATGAGGCTGTGCTATAGAGACAACGCTGACACGGCCACACCCGTTTGTTCCAAGCCACCCCGCTCAGGCGGGGTTTCCTGAGTGAGAGGTGCTTTGCATTCGGATTCCTTACTCAACGTTCTGGGCCTGTTCTCTCAGTTTTTCCAGCTCAGCCTTGATCTCCACCGCCTTCGCAGAGATGGATGAATCAGAGGCTTTCGCACTGATGGTATTAACCTCCCTGTGAATCTCCTGCAACAAAAAATCCAACCTTCGACCGACGGCATCATCGACAGACAAATACTGCCTAAATTGCCCCACGTGGCTTCTTGTGCGAACGGTTTCCTCGGTAATGTCACACTTGTCCGAGAAAATCACAACTTCCTGAAGTACCCGGTTTTCATCCAATTCAATGTCAGGGGAAATACGAGAGATTTTGTCTTGGAGCCTTTTCTTGTATTCTTCAACCACGAGGGGAGCCCTCTCCTCAATTTCCTGGAGGTGGCCTTCTATCAGGGTGAGTCGCTTCAGAAAATCCTCTTCAATCGCTCTCCCCTCCGCTATCTTCATCATATCACAGGAATCAAGGGCCAGTGACAAGGCCTCTTGCAGACCGCGCCGCACCCCCTCCATGTCCACCTCTTCAGGTTTCACGAGAACCACATCTTTCATCTGACAGAGTTGGTCAGGCCTTGCGCTCTCATGAACCCCGAATTCCTCCCTCAGTTGCTTGAATATACGGAAATAGGATCTCACCAAGGGGAGGTTCAGCTCCAAGTCAAAATTGGTTTCCTCCGGACCCTTTTCCATCTGAAGGGTAACGTCAATGCGGCCCCTTCTGAACCGGGATGCAACCTGGGAGCGCATCTCCTCTTCAATAGCCTGCAAGGTCTTGGGAAGTCGAATTGTCACGTCGCGATAGCGGTAATTGACCGACTTCACTTCAGCGACAAACTTCTTTTCCCCCATGGTATACTCACCTTGCCCATAACCGGTCATACTCCTAATCAAGGCTCACCTTCTCCCTAATCCTCGATGCTCGCACGGCGGTCGGGGGGTGGTCGTCCAGATCGCAACCCAAATTTCCTCGGAGCATGTTGGACGCCCCCATGATGGCCGACAAAGAAGCCGTGACGATAGGTTGTTCAAAAAAGTTCACGGACTTTATACAACAAGGACCCCACATCCCTTCCCCTGTTGGACGGGGATGTGTTCAAGACAGCCCTTTGGCTGTGGAAATGCCACATTTCCCTTTCTCGAGAATGATTGAATGAACTTCCGTGACACGATAATACGAGAGCAGACCCCCCGGACCTGTCAATATCCAGGTTTTTTTCAAGGGGCCGTCGATCGTCCAGCCTAACTTCAATCTCCTCTGTCCTCAATCCCTCTTAACTGCTTCTTGTATTTGGCTCTCAGCGCATTGAAGAGACCGATGATTTCAGGGTCAGCGTAATCTTTGTAGGACCATTGAAGGGGTCTAAAGCTGCCCCTCTTGAAGATGAGAGTCAGATCTGCATAGATACCCCTTGAGAGATAGATTCGATGGGCGTAGTTCTTACCCGTAGCGAGAACAAGCCGTTCAAGGGAAATATATCCGGGATCAATGTTAACCTTTCTCTTCCCATCTTGAAGGTGCCGGTTCTCCAAGTCATTGGTCATGTGCTTGATGTCCACAAGACGTTCAGGCGGAATGAGTTGCTCAAAAGCCGCGAACCGGCGGTGAAGCGGCCAGCCCATCTCTTTTTCATAGAACCGGGTCCTGTCAAAAAACAGTTTCGGACTTACCCAGTCCTTTGGCCCGAACAAGCCTTCCAGTTCAGCGATGACGCGATCAATGAGCGCCTCCTGAGGAGAAAAGAGACTGCTCACCAATTTCACTTCTTCTGGGTCATAGGGGGCACTCATGGGAACCGGCCTCAGATCGGAAACACCGTATTATCGGGGCTGGCTTCTCAAGCTACCGGCATTCAAATGGCTCTCACCCTTGGCAAGTATTGTCCGTGCGCTTAAAAAATGGATGAGAATGATCACTTGAGACGATCCTGAAGGACCTTCTTCAGTTCTTCAACTTTGACGCTTGACGTCCCCACCTCGCCCACCACAATGCCGGCGGCAATATTCGAGATGACCGCGGCGGATTTCATATCCATACCCGATGCGAGACCGAGGCAAAAGGTACTGATCACCGTGTCACCCGCTCCCGTCACATCAAAAACCTTCTTGGCAACCGTGGGAATGTGGCTTATTTCACCGTTTTTTTCAAAGAGGGTCATTCCATCTTTTCCCTGTGTAACGAGAACGGTGCCACAGGCCAGTTCCTCCTGCATTTGCCTTCCAGCCCTTATCAGGGTTTCCTGATCGACAATTTCTATGCGGCTGAAAGCCCCGGCTTCATGATGATTCGGGGTGATCACATGAACACCGTGGTAGCAGTCGAAGTTTCCGGTCTTTGGATCTACGGCCAGTGAGACCTCTGTGTCTTGCAGAAGATTTCTCAGGCCTTTCATCAATGGGGCAGAAATAACCCCTTTGCCATAATCCGCAACCACGATAGAACCGATCTCCTCACGGCGTTCTTGAACAATGCGGAGAAGCTTTTCTATGCTTTCATCCCGGATCGGTTGTCGACTCTCCCGGTCAAACCGAACCACCTGCTGGTTGTGGGCAATGATTCTTGTTTTGATACTCGTGGGTCTGCCCGCCTCCACAATGATCCCGTCCGTTATGGCGCCCACAGGTCTCAGTCGATCGAGAATCTCCGAGCCCGTCGGGTCATCGCCAATAACACCGCAAAGAATGGCTTTCCCGCCCAGGGACACGATATTGTTAATCACATTGGCGGCACCCCCCAGCATCTTGGTCTCCTCCCGGACATCCACCACGGGCACGGGGGCTTCCGGAGAAATGCGCGACACATCCCCCCAAATATACTCGTCCATGATGATATCCCCAATGACCAAGATGCGCGTCCCGGGGAATTTATCAATGTATCTGGACAGTTCACTCGCGTAATCCACAACAGCGATTTCCTGCATCATCGTCTTCTGGCGGCTCCTGTTAATCCCTTGTCCACAGGGCCCGTTCCGGGCCAAGTCGGCGGTTACCTTATCACCGTGGCCCCCACGTTGTCCACTGAAATTCAAAGACGACCCGGCGGGCAAAAAATCTACAACAGGGTTTATGACCGTTTCAGGGACCAAACTGGATTCCCCATCTCGGAGAAAGCATCACGAAGGGAGGCATGGGTAACACAGGCCCCGGCTTCTACGGGAAGGAGACAGGGCAGAGATATTGACTTTTTGGCCTCTCTTCGCTAAAGAGGTTGTCGGAAGATTCGGGCTCTTGTTTGGCTGAGGGCCATTGCCGGGGAGACAGAGCTGTGAAGATCATTATCGTTGGTGCGGGCGAGGTTGGTTACCACATTGCACAGAAACTTTCTGAGGAAAACCAAGACGTTTTCCTCATCGACAAAGATCCGGAGAAAATCAGACGGATTACAGAGAATCTGGATGTCCAGGCTATTCTGGGTTCGGGAACCAGCCCTGAGATGCTGAAGACCTCAGGCATCAAAGAGGCAGATATGCTGGTTGCAGCCACCGACAGCGACGAGGTCAATCTGTTCGCCTGTCTCCTTGCAAAAAACCTGAATGCCTACATCCTAAAGGTCGCACGTGTTCGCAGCCAGGAGTATCTCAGAGAGAAAGAGCTCTTCGGTCAGGACCTTCTGGCCATTGACCAAATTATAAACCCGGAATCCGTGATGGTTGAAACCATCCGCAATCTGATGATGGTTCCGGGAGCTTCTGATGTGATCGACTTTGTAGAGGGACGGGTTAAACTGATCGGCATTACCGTCAAGCCTGACTCTCCCTACGCCGGACGTCAGCTCCTCTCCTTCAAAGGCATGGAGGAGAAAGTCCTCGTGGGCGCTATTGTAAGGGGGGAACAGGTTTTTATACCCCACGGAGAAGACAAGATTCAGGCCAACGACTTGGTCTATTTGGTCCTCCGAGCCGAAGATCTCCCCCATGAACTGGGCTTTTTCAACCTGAATGAGAAAGAGGTCAGAAGGGTCATTATCATCGGCGCCGGTGAGACTGGAAGCGCCTTGGCCCAGGCCTTGGATCAAACCAAGCTTAACGTCAAGATTATCGACAAAGACAGCCACAAATGCGCCACCCTTGCTGAGAGATTGGAAAGGGTCATCGTCATCAATGGCGACGGCACAGACAGGGACCTCCTTCAGGAAGAAAATATCAACGATGTGGATTTCATGGTGGCCGTCACGGGAGACGAAGAGAGCAATGTTCTCATTTCCCTTTTGGCTAAAGGGCTGGGCGCGAAGAAGAACATTACCCGCATCAACAAGCTAAGTTACATCCCTTTGGTCTCAGCTATCGGCATCGATACGGTGGTGAGCTCAAGGCTCTCTGCGATCAGGGCCATACTTCAATATATCCGAAGAGGAAAGATCATCTCTGTGGCCCCTCTGAAAGGGGAGCATGCAGAGGCCATCGAAGCAGAGGCCCTTGAAACCTCGGATATTGTAAACAACCCGCTGTCCAGGGTCAGTTTTCCCAAAGGGGCCCTGGTAGGGGCTGTTGTTCGGGGCGAAGACATTATCATTCCTCGTGGTGACACTGTGATCAGGCCGAAAGATCGTCTCATTATCTTTGCTCTTCAGAAAGTGGTTCCAAAGTTGGAAAAGCTCCTTACCGTGAAACTGGACTACTTCTAATGCATATCCAACGTGTGCTTCGGTTTATCGGGATTCTCATTTTCTTCTTGGGTGTGTCCATGGCGGTTCCGCTCCTGGTTTCTCTCCTTTACAAGGACGGGAGCACACGGGCGATTTACTCCGCCATGCTCATAACCGCGGGCTTTGGGCTTCTTCTGTACATAACCACACGCCGTGACAGGGAGACCCACCTCAACCATCGCGACGGGGTCGCCATCGTCACCCTAGGTTGGATTGCGGCGGCTCTGGCCGGTTCCATCCCCTTCTTGCTCTCCGGTTCCATAACCAATTTCACGGATGCCTATTTTGAATCCATCTCCGGCTTTACCACCACCGGCGCCTCTATCCTGTCTGATATCGAAAAACTGCCCCAGGGCATTCTCATTTGGCGGAGCATTACCCAGTGGCTCGGCGGTATGGGGATCATCGTTCTCTCCATCGCTATCCTTCCTTTTCTCGGCATTGGTGGCATGCAATTATACAAGGCCGAAATACCCAGTCCGGTGGTGGACAAACTGAAGCCGAACGGCGAAGACGCTGTGGAAAGTCTATATATTGATTACAAGCTTGGAGATCCTGCTGCTCATTAGCGGGGGGATGCCCCTTTTCGAGGCCGTTTGTCACACTTTCTGTACCATGCCCACCGGCGGCTTCTCTCCAAAGAATGCCAGTATCGCCCATTACAACAACCCCTATTTCGACGGGGTCATTATCCTCTTCATGCTCCTGGCCGGCATCAATTTCGCCCTTCACTATAAGTTGATCAAAGGGGACCTCAGCATCTTTGCCAAAGACCCGGAGTGCCGCTTCTTCCTTATCACGGTCGGGCTTTTCGTTTTGGTCGTCACCTTGAATATCCACGGCACGGTTTACGATTCATTAGGAAAGGCCTTCCGCTACGCCTTTTTTCAAGTAACCTCCCTCATGACCACTACAGGTTTCGTCACAGCCGATTATGACAAGTGGCCCTCCTTTTCTCGAAGCCTCCTCTTGCTTTGCATGTTCTTAGGGGGTATGGCCGGTTCGACTGGCGGGGGCATGAAAACGATGCGGATTATGCTCCTGGCCAAGCACGCCTACCAAGAGATTTTCAGGATTATCCACCCCCATGCCATAACCACCGTCAAATTGGGGGGCAAAGGCGTGCCTTCGGATATATTGAGCAGCATTTGGGGCTTTTTCATTCTCTACCTCGGATTGTTTGTGGTCTCAACCCTGATCATGGCCTCCCTCGGCCTGGACCTCATATCCGCCTTTGCTTCCGTGGCGGCCTGCATTTTCAATGTCGGACCCGGGCTCGGGTTGGTGGGTCCGGTGAGCAACTATGTGACGGTACCTCTGGTCGGGAAATGGGTCTTGATTTTCTGTATGCTCCTGGGGCGGCTGGAGATTTACACGGTGATCGTCCTCTTGATTCCGGAATACTGGCGAAAATAGGTCCGCTTGATCCGGCTGGAATTGCTCGAGGCCATACGAAGGATCTTGGGATAGATTCTCCCGCCCCTTTATGCCAACACCTTTAGCATGAGTGGAATAGCCACGAAAGTTCCCAAGGCGCTCCCTACATTGGTGAACACAACAACCATCAAAACCCGGGTAATCTTGTTTCTCCAAAATCCCTTCAATGACACGATGTCCTCGGGAAGACTTTCAAAATCCTTAACCTTCGGTTTTCCAAGCAAGGCCTCCACCACGCCGGCGACCCATCCTGCGGCAATCATGGGGTTCAGCGATGTGAGAGGCGAGGCCACAATGGCAGAAAGCACCGTGAGGGGGTGGCCGAGCGCAATGGCTGCCCCCAGACCAGCCAGAGAGGCATTGGCCAGAAACCACCATGTAATCATGCGGGCTGCTGTGACCTTTCCGGCAGTAAAAAACCCCAGGATGATCAAACCAATAATCAAGGCGGGAATGGCCCATTTTAGAGAAGAGGAAACCCTTCCTCTGGGCGGCATCTGCTCTAGAGATTCTATATCGACACTTTTTTCCCAGTATTGCTGGATGCCGGGAACATGGCCGGCTCCAACCACCGCCACCACCCTTTTCCCTGGAGCTGTTCTAATCTTGTAAGCCAAATACTGATCCCGCTCGTCGATCAAGATGCGCCTCACTTCAGGCAAAGACTCCCCGATTTCTTCAAGGAGCGCCTCAAGCACATCTCTCTCTTTTAACTTCTCAATGTCCTCCTCAGTGAGCTCTTCCAACTCACCCACCGACGTCAGAAATTCGCCAAAGAGCTTCATCTTTGTCCACAATCCCATAAGCCGCCAAGTCCTGGCCAGGGTAATGCGAATCTCTCTGTCCGAAAGATGAATCCCCGCGCCTACCTCTTCAGCGGTTTCAAGAGCCTGTAGGATTTCCTGACCCGGTTTGATGCCCAGCTTCTGTCCTATTCTCTTCTGAAAGCTGGCGAGCATCAGATTTGACAACAGGAGAAAGGCCTTCCTTTCTTTGATCACTTTGAGAAGGTCCGTATCTTGCCAAGCCTTCCTTTGCGTCATGGATTCATAACGGGACTGACAGAGCTCCACACACACTGTGTCGGGCCGCTCCTCTTCGATGACACGCTTTACGAGCTCGGCGCTTTCTTTGGAGATGTGGGCGGTTCCAATGAGGATAACCTTCTTGTCTTGGAAAGCCAGTCGATGGATTTGGCCGTTCTTTGTCATTTCTTTTCCGACTCCGAGTTCATCTTTGTCACAAACTTTTTCAACTGCTCCTCATAGTATGATCTTCCTTCAGGTGCCAACGATAGGGCTTGTTTAATGGTTTCTATCGCTTCAGGAAGCATGTCATTGGCAAAATACGCTTCTGCCAGGGTGTCCAGAAACACAGGAGATCTCTCCAAGGCCACGGCCCTTTTGGCCAGACGAAGTCCCCTCTCCTTGTCTCTCAAAGACCGATCCTGCACCGTAACGAGGAGCCATGCCAGGTTGTTCAAGGCCATAGCCTGGTCTTGGTCCATATTGATGATCTCCTCGTACATTTCTATCGCCTCATCGTACTTTCCAGCCTCTTGATAGTTGGCTGCCGACTGATAATAATGAATCGTCTTTCCGAACAAAAGGAGCGTGAAGGAATCCCTCACAGGGGTAAAGTTCAGAACGTACCCAAGGGCCCCCGCCCCGACAAGATAGAGACAGAGGCAAAAGGCGATGAGTGTATTGTGCTTTCTGATCAGCTTTGAATCGGTCACCATGCGCCGCAGGCAATCGACCCGCTCCCTAATGCTGAAGTGATGCCAGCTCGGCAAATTCCTGATCTTTCCGCTGAGCAAGGCGATCTTTTCCAGGGAAAGAATGGTTGGCAGAGGACTCCCAATGATGACCGCGGAGTAGAGATCCGCCTGGCGTTCGAAATGGCGCATGAAGAATCCCATCACAAATCGAAGGTAAATCAGGACGGTTGCGACCAAGATGAAAAGAAGAAAAATGATGTAGATCTTGGTGAGCCCTTCGGGTTGGCCCTTCCCAAACACGCTGAGGAAGAAGGGTTTGGTGGCCAAAAAAGAGAAGAAGACATCATAAAGATCGACCAGTCCAGGCAGTATGAATACATATCCAAGAATGAAAAGAACGTACAAGAGCATGTGGCGATACTTGGCATGCCCCATTTCGTGGGCCATGACAGCCTCAAGTTCCTCAACCGAAAGCATTTCCATAAGGGCGTCCGTCACCAGAATATAGCGGTATCTGGGGACAATACCCATAATTCCTGCCGTCAACATGCGTCCCTGAAAGATATTCCATCGGAGAAGTTTTCGGTACTTGAAACCCTTTTCTTGAAAAAACCTCTCCAGTCTCCTTGCCTTCTCTGTCGGGCTAAAGGGCTCACACTCCCACCAGTATTGAATAAAGCGCGGCAAGAAGATCATCAAAATGAGCAAAAAGCCCGCGAACAACACAATCTGACCTTCGGGCTCGTTCAACGGACGCCATGACCTGGTCCAAGGCGTCAGGGAAATGAGATCATAGATCAAGGAAAGGGTCACCCAGGGAAAAAGGATGGGGACGTTCAGCTTCACGTTCGAGATGATAAAAGCCCTTCTCGAGACTCTCCCTTGGAAAGCAGCAACGTAGGCTGCGTGGGAGAAGTACCATATGGTCCCTAAGTAGACCATGAAGACGCCCACAGCCAAAATCCCTTGCGCGGCGGTGACATATTTCAATCCGGGGATGTTGTGCAGCCAGTACCTCAGGTGAAAAAGGTAAACGTCCACGGCGAATAGCAAAATGGCCAGAATCGCGTATCTCAAGACCAGCCGGTGGTAATTTGCTGCTAAGGCGCCTTCTCCCTCTTGCCCTTCCCCGGAGCGATAGAGGAGACGCTGAAAGCCGAATCGGCACAATGCGGCGAACACCAGCCAAGTGAGAAACAGCATGGCGAGGGTATAGATTAAGGGATCTTCAGGGGGGGTCTTTTGATAGCTGACGTTAAAGATGAGCAGAACAACGATGAAATAGATAATGTTATTAAACATACGACCTCGACGGGCTTGGACGACATTCCGCTCGTGCAATCGCTGTGTGGGGAGGGGTTGCAACCCCTGACATTAACTTTCATTTCCTTCAATAAAATCAAGCTTGCCTGAACCGGGTGTCAAGGTGGGGTCACCGCTTAGGATAATCGGGACCCCATACCGTCTTTCAATATCAGCCAATTCTTTCCTTTTCCTGTTCTGAAGGTAAGTCGCAACCTCCATGGGCAAAGTCCCTGTGACTCTGCTCACATTACCCTTAGACACGCCCATCCAGATCCGACGGAGGAAGGAGACTGCCGAAGACTCTACAGACATCACCATCCCCCTGCCATTACAAAAAGGGCAGGTCTGATAGCTTCTGAATTCGATAGAAGGTCTCAGCCTCTGCCTTGACAGCTCCATCAGGCCGAATTTGGATATGTGGGAGGTATCGATTTTGGCGCGGTCTTTTCTCAGCTCCTCGCGCAGCACCCTTGCCACCTGCCTCATATGATGACGCTCTTTCATGTCAATGAAATCGACGACAATGAGTCCTCCCATATCGCGCAGCCGGAGTTGCCTGGCAATTTCAGTCGCAGCCTCGAGATTTGTCTTGTAGGCCATGCTCTCAACGTCTTTTCCTGCCCTGCCCCTGCCTGAGTTCACGTCAATGGATATCAAGGCCTCCGTCGTATCAATGACGATAGATCCGCCCGATTTCAGGAAGACCTTATTGCGGTAGATACTCTCTATCTGTTCCTCGATGCTGTATTGGTCAAAGATAGGGCGCTTGTCCTTATAGAGCCTAACCTTCCTCTGATCTCTTGGTGAGACAATCCTCATATATTCCTTGATCTTGATAAACGTCTCTTTGTCGTCAACAAGAATCTCGGAAACATCGCTCGTGTAATAATCCCGCAGTGTGGTCAGACAGATGTCCTGCTCTTTGTGGATCAGCGACAGCAGGGGGGCTTCACCTACTCGATTTCTGATGTTTTTCCAAATCCTCAACAAACGGTTCAGATCCTTTGAAAGCTCCCTTTTCCCCTGACCAGCAGCCATGGTTCTCACAATGCAGCCCACATCCTCAGGAAGTTTCAATTTGGCCGTAATGGATTTGAGCCTCTGCCGCTCCTCCTCATCTTCTATCTTTCGGGATACCCCTCTGAGACTCCGGCCCGGCGTGAGCACCGTAAACCTTCCGGCCAAGGAGATGTAAGTTGTCAGCTGAGCCCCCTTTTTTCCCGGCATCTCCCTGGTGACCTGGACCAAAAGCTCTTGACCTTTTTTCAAAACCTTCTCAATAGGAGGAATTCCCTGGTCTTTAGAAAGGGGTGTTTTCGTTTGATAGTATTCAGGATGAATATCTCCAGCTGAGAGAAAGCCGTTTCTTTCAGACCCGAAGTTGACAAAACAGGCCTGCAACCTCGGTTCAATCCGTTCCACCACCCCTTTGTAAAGGTTTCCCACCCGCTGCTCGACGGTTGAGGTTTCTATCTGAAATCCATCGAGCAGGCCGTCCTTGATAAAGGCTACCCTGTATTCTTCAGGGTCCACAGCATTGATCAACATCTTCGTCTTCATCGGCTTCCTTCAGGGCAACTCAACGGCACGAATCCTTCAATTCCTCAATTCCTCAATCCCTAAATTCCTGCATTCCTGTTATCCATGCCCTTCCGAGTTCTCTCGGCCGTTTCGCTTAAAATGCTGCTGCGCCTGATACATGAAGGTCCTTATAGCAGCCTCTCTTCCCGGTTGGTAGGTGCCATCGTAGGGGGTATCCAGGTAGGGAACTTTCATGCGGTTCACGATAGGCTTTATAATGGATGACGTAATGGTGCTCGGCATGCACGTAAAAGGGTAGACATTCACCACGCCGTTAAATCCTTCGCGCACGTATTCAATAATGCCGGGAATGCTGAGACAGGCCTCTGTTCCCACATCAAAAGAATAAAGATCTTCTTCTTTGAGAATGCCCTCCAGGTGACTCACCTGATGATCGTCCTGGAGATCAATGAGGCCCTTTACGCGCTTATATACCTGCTTTTGCCGGAACTGCTGGTAAGAGAGATCCAGACCATAACCCAAGATCTTCTTGACATACTCTTTTGCCTCTCTGGCCCTCAATTGTTTAAGATGAAGACGGAGTCCTATTTTCGCCTCTCTCATCCGGTCGTAGGTGGTGTAGTTCACCCATTCCGCAATGGAAGCATTCACCACCTCGGCCCCATATTTCTCTAGCAGGCGGATTACGTCCTGGTTCGCATGGACATGGGTTCTCAGGTAGATCTCTCCTACGATCCCGATCAGCGGCTTGCGCGCAATGGCGGGATTCATGATCCTTTTGCCTTCCTCGATCACCTCCTCGAGCTTTTCGAGGATCACATCAAAATCCTTCCGAGGGCCCAACTCTTCAAAAATCCGGGACATGGTCTGCATGGCTTTCTCTATGAATTCATCTGCCGCTCCCGGCTGCCGCTCGTAAGGCCGTATTCTCCACAAAAGTCTGTCAAGCACATCAGCGACCACCACGGAAAAATAGGCCACTTTGCGCAGTTCCCTGCTCTGCTCCTCATCAAACATGCCCTCCAAGGAATAGGAATTCTTGGATGTGAGTGCTCCAATTTTCAATCTCTGCAACTCAGGGAAGGTATCCAGCACGATCCGCTGATACTTATTGTACATGCCGAAGCGACAAGGGCCTTCAGCCTCCGGCATGAAATAGATGTAGTTCTCAGCATTGAAACGATCGCCCAGTCTTTCCTTTTCCTTTTTCATGAAAAGGAGGATATCGCCCGTGGTAACTTGGCAAGGAAAGCATTCCTTACCAGAGGTAAATTCTTTGCCCAAATCGAGGCCTTCATAGGTTCCCATGACCATGGCGTTCACGCCAAAACCCCGGAAAGTTCCGGCAAGCAGGTGTCCTCCTATCCGATTCATCTCTGGAATGAGAAAGATCTTGTTCCGAAGCTTGAATTGGCCCACATTTTCAGAAAGGGACTGAAAGGTTTTGCTTCTATCGGTCTCCATAATCACCTCAATTGGATACGTCTTTATACATGTCTGCCTTCAGCTTCTGCATGGTGTTCTCAATGACGTTCTTGAAGGCCTCCAACCGGGTCATCATACCGGCCACGGCGCTGTGCTCATCCATTTCAAGAATAAGATAGGGTCTGTCCCCCATGATGAATTTGTAGAAATGCTCAATGAAGGAATCGGCGCCACAGCTAAAATTGGTCATGTGAAGGCCAAAGAGATTAGAACGGCTTTTAATGAACTTGGCCGTCCTCAGGATCTGGGCTCCCATCCCCCAGTACATGGCCGGAAAATCAGACAGATCCACCGCCGAGACATCGATGAAATCCATAGGCAAAGCGACGACGCTGATCTTTGCCAGGTTTTGCCCCAACCTTAAGTTCAATCTTTCGTCATAGAGGTTGTAGGATCGGCCGGTGACGACCACCAACGGTCTTTCAGGATCATGGGCGTCCAAGATCTCCTTTCCTCTGTGAAACATCTCGCTCATGAATTGCCTCTCCCTCTCCAAGGCGTACACCAGAGCCTCCCGTATCTGGCGCCTGCTCCTGCCGAGCTTCCCGGATATTTGCTCGCTGAGCTCCACTGCCAAGGTCGAGGCGTCGTATTTGAGATGAATAATCGGACTGAGCAGATTATCCTTATCCAGGTCCAGGGCAACACGCAGCATATACTGGTTGGCTTGCACCATGGGACAATAAAAACCTGTTTCATCCTTCACGGGCGTGGGCATGGTAATAATGCTCGGGAGAAACAGATATTTGGTCTTTCCCATAAGCTCGATAACGTGGCCATGGGAAACCTTGACGGGATAACAGGTCTCCGCCGTCATGGCTTCGATGCCTGAACTCGAAATCTGGCTGTTAGTCGGTGGCGTTAGGACGAGTCTGAAACCTAGCCTGTCAAAAAAATGGGCCCACAGCACACCCGTTTGAAGGGTGTAGAGCGATCTTTGCATCCCCACCGTCGGTCGGCCGTCCACTTCCAGGAGAGGTTGCCCCTTGAGCTCTTCATAGAGTCCGGAAATATGGTTCAGCCAAACCTGTTCTCGCAACTTGAAATAGTTCTCTTCTCGCGGTCCCTTTCCCCTGATCAGTTCGTAACGGCCGCATTCCCCGCCCCATATGCTCTTGCGGCCGTCGAAGTCGTAAACTTTCAGTTTACACTGGTCTCTCCAACCCCCTGAAGGTGATTGCCCTGTCGCCTTCCAACATCCTTTTCTCCTGCAAACTGATGGCGGCTCCAAAGGCACCCAGGACCTCGCGATGTTTGGGAACAACCAGGCCGCGGCCGAGAACATCTTCAAAAGCAGCCACAACCCCTTTGTTGAGAGAAGGCCCTCCAAGGAACATCACCCTCTGGCCGATCTTCCTCTTTCCCACCACCCGGTTGAGATAGTTGTGCACAATGGCATAGCAGAGGCCGGCGATCAGGTCCTCCTGGGAGACACCCTTTTGATGGTATGACACCAGGTCGGACTCCATAAAAACAGTGCATCTCTCCGCCAGCTTTACAGGCTTATCCGAGGAGAGGGCAATGCGCTGAAATTCTCCCACAATGTTGATGCCATATTTATTCGCCAGCTCGTGGAGGAAACTACCCGTTCCGGCAGCGCAGACTTTGTTCATGTCAAAATCCAGGGGATAGGCGTTCGAGATGTAAATGTATTTTGAATCCTGTCCCCCAATTTCAAAGATGGTGTCGATCGTGGGATCGATCTCCACAGCCCCGCGGGCGTGCGCTGTTATCTCATCGATGATCAAGTCGGCATTCAGAAAGTCCCCCACCACATTTCTGCCAGAGCCGGTGGTCGCCACACCGAGTATAGCAATCTTGTCCCCCACATCGTCCGCAATAACCTCGAGGAGATTCTGCGTCACCTCAATCGGCTTTCCTTGGGTGTGCACGTAGCTCTTGTGGATAATTTCACGCTCCTCCGTGATCAGGGCATATTTCGTTGTGGTAGAACCGATATCAATTCCAAGATAGACCGGCACCTTATCGTCAAAGCGCCACTTTCGCACCGCATTATCCTCCGGGAACGGTGTCTGTCTGATTTGGAGTTTTCGAGCAACCGGCAAACTGGAAACATCATAACTTTTCAGGCTCTTCAATGCGTCGAGGTTCGGTTGATTCTCAATGCCAGAATCCAAGGCCTGCAAAGCAACACCCAGCGCCCCTACAGAGGTGTTGCGTTCCGGAACAATGAGTTCAGAAAAATAGGCCTTGAAAGCGCGGACCTGGAGCTGATTCAATGACAATCCACCGACGAAAAGAATGGGCGGCTCCAGGATGCGGTTGGATACAATGGTGCTCATGTAGTTCCTGGCATTTCCCACGTGAAGACCGTAGATGATGTCTTCGAGTCGCTCCCCTTTGTTTTGCAGATGAATCATGTCTGACTTTGTAAAAACCGTGCAACGGCAGGCCACATTGGACGGTTTCGGGCTCTTGAGACCCAAGGTGATGAAATCAACCAGTATCCTATCGACCTGGTCCTGCGAGGTATCTATTTCGGATGCATATATGGCTGTTGCGAGTCGCTGGGCCTGCTGGTCGATGAAAGACCCTGTACCGGAGGCGCACGGGCCATTGGTGTTAAAATACTCCAATTCCCATCCCTCATCGGCATGGTTAATCTGGAAAAGGGCGGTGTCCTGCCCCCCCATACTGATGATCGTTCGCGCATCGGGACATACGGTTAATGAACCGAGGACTTGGCTGATGGTCTCAAACTCGTAGAAACCGCCAACCTTCTGGCTAACTTTTTGCCCGTGGTTCCCCGTAAAAGCGATCGCCTTGACGTGCTCCTCCCCGAATCGCGCGTAGATGTCTTGTGTCAACCTGAGGACCTCTTCCTCCACCTTACCCAAGTGCCGCCTATACGGAGACTCGTAAACGACCTTTCTGTCTTGGTCGATAACGATGCAGTTGATGCTTACCGATCCCGCATCAATGCCGACGATGTATTGCCCCTTCTCTTTGGTCATTGAATCGCTCATAGTCGCTTCTTCATCCTTTGTTCGAGTAAAAGGTCTCACCCAAATGCTCCTGGTGACGAAGGTGTCCCTTGATTACAAGGCCTTTGACCAGGCTTTCCACTTCTTGCAGAGACCGGTTCAGGGCATTCGCAATGTCCCGTGCCGTCACGGGCCTCCGCCTTGCCATCTCGAGGATAGAAACCGATAGGGCATCGTACGCCCTCTCTTGGCGAAGCGCTGCTGCGTCCGCAACGATTTCCGCCCTAGGTCCAAAGAAATTCTTTATATCTTCCATCCTTTTTCTGTCAAGAGGCAAGGCTCTAGAATCAGAGGGGGGGCGCACAACGGTGTTCAACTGGATTTTGTCCGGGCCGATCTGTTCAATCTCGCGTCTCAGGGCCTGGATCTCGCCTTCCGTATCATTGATTCCTGCTAAAAGGACGACCTCTATCCACAACTGACCATGATATCGCGCACGCAAACGCTTCAAACCCCCTAGGATCTCCGGCAAATGCAAATCCGGGTGGGGACGATGAATGATTCGGAAGGATTTCTCCATGACGGTCGAGAGGGTCGGCATGATCGCGTCAGCGTGCAAGACCCGCTCTATGACGTCCTCCCTCCAGAAAAGAGACCCGTTCGTCAAGACCGCTGTTTTTATGTCCGTCGTCTCTTTGATGAATTCTATCGCCCGGTCGATTTGGGAGTGAAGGGTAGGTTCCCCGGAACCTGAAAACGTAATGAAGTCGGGCCGTTCTCTCTCCAGCCGCATCCTGAGCGCCTCGATGACCTCTTGGATAGGCACAAAGGCTTTTGGCTCTATGGTCTTCGCCGTCGTTTTCCCCACCTGACAGTACAAACAGTCAAAGGTGCAGGTTTTCATGGGGATGAGATCAACACCAAGAGAAAGCCCCAGTCTCCGTGATGGCACAGGCCCGAAAAGATAAGACATGAAAGGCAGCCTCCTTATTTGGTCGTTGCTGCAAAATCAACTTTAGCCATTTCAATGCGCTTCATCCCAATTTTTGCCTATGCTCACATCAACCTTCAGAGGCACGGCCAGAGGGTACACCCCTTCCATTTCCTCTTTGACCATTTGGGGGAGGCTGTGCGTTTCGTCCTCCGGCATCTCAAAAACCAGTTCGTCGTGCACCTGCAAGAGCATCCTCGTCTTCAGCCCTTCCGTCTGCAGCCTGTCGTGAATGCTGATCATAGCCTTCTTAATCAAATCTGCAGCCGTACCCTGGATAGGCGTGTTAATCGCCATACGTTCAGCCTCTGCGCGCATGACCCTATTCTTATGATTAATGTCCGGCAGATAGCGCCTTCGATTAAAAAGGGTGGTCACATAGCCCTTCTCCCGGGCGGAGGCAATCGTCTCTTCGCGATATCTCACCACGCCCTGATAGCGGTCATAGTACGTGGAGATATAGTCCTTGGCAGTCTTCAAATCGATGCCCAGTTCTTCACCCAGCTTCTGAGCGCCCATGCCGTATATGATCCCGAAGTTGATCGCCTTTGCAATACGCCTCATGTCGGGCGTCACGGCTTGGATGGGGACGCCGAGTATTTCCGATGCCGTTCTTGCGTGGATATCTTCGTCCCCTCCAAAAGCCTCGATGAAGGCGGGGTCTCCGGAATAATGGGCAAATACCCTGAGTTCCACCTGGCTGTAGTCACCCGACCCTCTTCGCCCCTTATGGGGATGTTTTGCAAATTGGGCTCGCTGCTGCTCAGACGTCCGGTGGCTGTAACCGTCTGGTTGAAGGACGTGTGAATTCGCCCGGTCGATGGATCGACCATCTTGACCAAAGCATCCAGATAGGTGGATTTCAATTTGGACAGGGTCCTGTACCGCAGCAGCAGTTTCGGAATCCTGTGGGGCAAGCTCGCGAGTTTGGTCAGGACCTTCACGTCTGTGGAATAGGCCTTCGTTTTCGTGGTCCTCTTTTGCACGGGCAGCTGGAGTTTCTCGAAAAGGACGAAGCCGAGCTGTTGGGGAGAGTTGATATTGAATTCCATGCCAGCCTCGGCATAGATCTCCTTTTCCATCTCCTTGAGTTGCTCTGAAAAACGGTTCGACATTTTTTTGAAGAAAGGCACATCAATTTTGATGCCTTTCCACTCCATGTCAATGAGAACAGGGATGAGCTTCATCTCCAATTCATGAAAAAGCTCCTGATTCATATCCGACCGGAGCTTCTCCTCCATCACGTTCATCAGCCTCAGGGTCATGTCCGCGTCCTCGCACGAATAGGCCGTAGCCTTCTCCACGTCCACTTCTGAGAAATTACCCGCACCCCTTCCTTTTCCCACCACCTCAGTGTAGGAAAGCATCTTGTGGCCGAAGAAGTGCTGTGCAAGATTGTCCAGATTGTGCTGCCGGAGGCTGGGATTGATCACGTAGGAAGCGACCATGGTGTCGAAATCGATGCCCTTGAGTTCTATCCCGTAGCGTCTTAACACGAGGGCGTCATACTTGATGTTCTGCCCCACCTTTCTAATCGATTCGTCTTCCAGAATCCCTTTCACCATCTCAAGGGCGGTGTGTAGATCCAGCTGCTTCGGTGCCCCCAGATAGCGGTGGCCGAGGGGCAGATAGGCGGCGTTGTGGCTTTCACAAGAGAAAGAGATGCCCACCAGCTCTGCCTGGTGAGGATCAGGGCTGGTCGTCTCCGTGTCGACCGAGACCCGTCCTTTTTCTTTGATCAGCGTTAGGAGTGTCCGGAGCGTCTCTTCGGAAAGACAGGTCTGGTAGGCTTTTTCAGCGCCTTCCTCCCGCTGGGCAAATTGTTCCCACAATTCTCTGAATTCCATTTCTCTAAAGACTTCGGACAGCACTTTCCTGTTTGGTTCTCCAACTTCGAGGTCTTCGACCTTGTCATCCAAGGGCACAAAACGATCAATGGTGACCAGTTTCTTGCTCAGGATGGCATCTTCACGGGCCTTCTCAAGATTCTCTCTCAGCCGCTTCTTTGTGATTTCATCGAGATTCTCATAAACCCCTTCGAGGCTGCCGAACTGTTTGACCAGGTCTGCACCGGTCTTTTCTCCCACGCCCGGAACCCCTGGAATGTTGTCTGAAGTATCTCCGGAGAGTCCCATGAGGTCTACAAACTGCTCTGGCTGTAGCCCATAGGCCTCCACGAGACTGTCGAAGTCGGTGGACTTATCCTTCATGGTATCCCAGAGGGAAACCCGCGGAGAGACAATCTGCCTGAAATCCTTGTCACCCGTAACGACGACTACCATAAAATCTGCCTCTTCGGCCCTCCGGGCTAGGGTACCAATCAAGTCGTCCGCCTCGAAGCCCTCTTTTTCGATGGCACGCAGGTTCAAACCCTTCAAAATCGCCTTGATGTGGGGAATCTGGATAGCCAGATCTTCGGGCATAGGGGGCCTCGTCGCCTTGTAGCCCTCATAGAGCGCATGCCTGAACGTGGGGCCCTTCGCATCGAAAACCACGGCAAGGTAGGTGGGCTCCCTTTCGCTCATGAGTTTCAGAACCATTTTGACGAAACCGAAGATGGCATTTGTTGGAAAACCCTTCGAGTTCGAGAGATTTCTGATAGCGTGGTAGGCCCGATGGATATACGAACTCCCGTCCACCAGATACAAGGTCTTCTGTTGTCGGACGTTCATTAAGGGTCCTCTATTGGGTGACACGCTGAAGCAAGTCGGACTACGGTATAGGCAGGCATCTTTTGGTGCGAGGCCACGATACGGTTTATTCCTCGGCAGCTTCCGGTAAGACCTCGCCCTTTTCTGAAATGACTTGACCTTCCTTCAGGAGATCCGCCAAGTCTTGTCTGGCCGGTTTGTAACCGAATTTCGGTAGCTTAGGGGCTTTCCATCTCGGCCGGATCTCTTCCGGAGGTGCTTTCTTTTTCTTTGGTGCACCCTTGGCTATGCCAACAGGACAGGTGATGTAAGTGAATCCCGCTCTCTCACCATCGTTGTTGTACACAATATCATCTCGGAACCACCCAAGGTGCCGGCCATTGATCCCATAGACGTGCTGCTCCTCATAGAGGTAGGCGAGAGGGAGCCCCTCCCAAAGATAAATCGTCTGCTGGTAATCCGAGGCGATATAAGCAACGGGCTCTCCCTTGGTGTTGTAGAGGGTCATTTCCATCAGAAAAACACTTCTCAGGGAAGAGGGTTTTCAGGGCAATCCACCCTACGAAAGTCTCAAACTTCACTCAATTTACCAGCAATTAGCGGGTAACACAACCCCAAAGTAACCCCCTGGCCCGGTCCTCACCAATGGGGGCAGGTGAGCAATTGTGAAGTGTCTCCAGAGGCCTCTGTTGCTGCTATGAAATTGATTCGCTGAAGTGAGGTCCGGGAACAGCGGAGGGGGGAGGCTAGCCCGCCTTGGTTCTTGGCGGGCTTGTCCGCCTCGATTTTTGGCGGGCTTCACCCGTTCGTAACGCCTTGAAATGACCAGCCCGCCCGAGGCGGGCAAGGCCGTGAGCCATGGAATCGAAAAAAAACCTCCATGGGCTTCATATCCGTGATTCATTCGAAGCGCTTTAACGATCCCTACTCATTTGCCGGAAATCCCGGAACAGGCGGCGGATTTTTGACCGTTGTGCTTATCTGGCGTAATCCACGGCTCTTGTCTCACGTATAACAGTCACCTTGATTTGTCCGGGGTAGCTCAACTCCTTTTCTATTTTCTTAGCAATATCACGGCAAAGAACGAAAGACTGATCGTCGTCAACGATCTTGCCTTCCACGATGATTCTGATTTCGCGACCCGCCTGAATGGCATACGACTTCGTGACCCCTTCAAAGCACATGGCGACCTTCTCGAGTTCCTCCAGCCTTTTAACGTAAGACTCCAACATTTCCTGCCGAGCGCCGGGCCGGGCACCGGAGAGGGTATCCGCAGCCTGCACAAGCGCCGCCAAACTGGACTCCGGCGGGACCTCCTCGTGATGGGCCATAATGGCGTGAACCACTTCAGGCGACTCCCCATATTTCTTGGCCAATTCCGCTCCGATCAAGGCGTGGGGCCCCTCCACCTCGTGGTCTACGGATTTGCCGATGTCATGGAGCAAGCCGGCCCTCTTGGCCTGCTTGACATCCAAGCCCAGTTCGGATGCCATCACGCCGCAAATAAAACCGACCTCTCTTGAATGTTGAAGCACATTCTGGGCATAGCTCGAGCGGTACTTCAGGCGACCGATCAGCTTCACGACCTCAGGATCTATACCGTGCACGCCCATATCGAAGGTGGCCTGTTCTCCAGCCTCTTTGATGCTTGCTTCAATCTCCTGGTTCACCTTCTCGACGATTTCCTCAATTCGGGCAGGATGAATTCGGCCGTCATCGATGAGTCGCTCTAAGGCGATCTTGGCCACTTCTCGACGAACCGGGTTGAACCCCGACAAGATAACGGCTTCCGGCGTATCGTCGATAATGATATCAATTCCAGTGGCTGCCTCGATCGCTCGAATATTGCGGCCTTCTCTTCCGATAATCCGCCCTTTCATTTCCTCATTGGGCAAATTGACCACAGAGACCGTTTTCTCGGTCACATAATCTCCGGCATACCTCTTGACGGCCAGGGCCAGAATCTCCTGGGACTTTCGATGGGCGATCTCCCGGGTCTCGTTTTCAATCTTCCGAATGAGTTTCGCCCCATCATGCTTGGCCTCGGCTTCCATAGATGCGATGAGCATCGCCTTTGCTTCCTCAGAGGATATATTCGCCACCCTTTCCAGTTCCTGCCGCTGGTGTACGAGGAGCTGCTCATAATCCGTCTGCTTTGCCGTCACATCCCTTTCGATCGCCTCAATGTCCTTTTCCCTCTTGGGCTTTCCTCTTTATGAAAAAGCCGCCTCTCCTGGGCCTGCAGCTGCTCCCGCTTCTCCTTTGTCTCCCTCTCAAAATCCAATTTCATCTGATAAAAGGTGTCTTTCGCCCTGAGGGCAGCCTCCTTCTTGATGGTTTTGGCCTTTTTGTGCGCTTCATTGATGATCTTTTTTGAATAGTTTCTTATGGAGTCAAATTGGTTTTCTACGATTCTTTTTCGCGTCCAGAAACCAATCAACAGACCTAGAACGATTCCGCCCACCGCGGCGCCGATGATCTGAATCAGTGTCATAGCGAACACCATCCTTTGCTGAATATGCACAGCACCAGTGCACACAATGCCTGGGCTCACCCAAATGGCTTACCAACGCCCAGAAGTATGCAAGGATCCTCAGGATCTGGTCTGATGCGTCACGCGGATATAGACGCTGTAGAGAGGGAGGAAGTTTTGAAGGACTAATCGTGAGGAAGCGTGGAGGTGATAGGGAAAAGATTTAAATGAAAATATATCAAAGCTTGTTGGCCTATTCTCCATTGCTTTTCATATAATGACTATAAGATCTTAAGATAATATAACAAAGCCATATTCTCTTAAACTCTACTCAGCTGTATTAGTCCTCTTCTGCTTCGACCCCTCTCTCGTCTATACGCACTGAACCAAAAGCTCATGCTTAAAGTGGCGCGTCTTCTTCCCGATTCAACCAAATCTTTCGAGATCTTTGCACGGGATGCACCACTTGCCTTTCGACGAATACAACCATCTTCCTAACGCATCGCCGTATCAATACTAAGAATCAACGCCTGCGTTCTTTCTCGGATCTTGGTCTGCAGCTCCTCTTGCTCTTTGAGCGCCTGGAAATAGTCGCCGGCAATGTTCAAGGCTGCCAGAATGACCGTTTTCTTTTCCGACAGGTCTTGCGTATTCTGCTCAACCTCTCTCAGTTTATCGTTCACGTACTCAGCGATCTTGTGAATCTGATCCGCCTCTTCATCACTCTGGATGAGGTACTCATGGTTCCGCATCCTAACCCTAATCGGTTCCATTGAATCCTTGACTCCTCTGGCTGCTCCGGCAAATGCGGAGCAACTCGAAAAGGCATGACACCGTTGTGTCAAAGCTCTAACTGCTCGATCTTTTCGAGCAGGGAAAATATCCTCTGTTTTGCTTTATCGCGACCCGCTTTCAAGTTTTCCAGTTCGCCGGTCAGATCCGCTATCCTCTCCTCCTGAATCTGTAATTTCTCAAGCAGGGATTCCTTCTCTCTCTTGAATGAACTGACGGACTTTATGAGCGCATCCACCTTCTCCTCAAGGACCTGAAACTGGTCCATCTCGTCCGATTTCTGCATAGCACTCCTTCATCACCCTGTTGGGGGTCAAACCGGCTCAAATCCGGATTCATTGTCCACTGAAATTGAAGGTAGTCTAGCCTCTGGGGCGTAAAAGGTCAATAAAAAAGACAAGCCGGTTGCTTGCCTCTTTTACTTGAAACTCCAAATAGTTAAGAAAAGATTACCCTCCCTTTTCTGCCACCTTGAGCCTGACCAAGGCCCTTTGAAGAGCAGCCTCGGCACGCTTGAAATCGATATCGCCTTTCTCTCTGTCTTTCGCCAATCTCTCTTTTGCCCTATCCAAAGCGCTCTTCGCCCTGTCCACATCGATATCCTCTGCTTTTTCTGCAGCGTCAACCAGGATGGACACCCTGTTGTTGGATACTTCAGCGAAACCGCTGGTTACGACCAGAAACTCTCTCTCCGTGCCCACCGTGTAGCGCAGCTCTCCCGGCACGATACCGGACAAAAAAAGCACATGCTCCGGCAACACGCCGAATTCACCCTCAGTTCCGGGCGCAACCACCATGTCCACTTCCGCCTTGACCACCACCTTGGCAGGCGTAACGACTTCAAGCTGCAATTTTTCCATGGATTTATCACCCCATCCTAGGCCGATGCCATTCTCTCAGCCTTGGCCATCGCGTCCTCTATGGTGCCCACCATGTAGAAAGCCGCCTCGGGCAGTTCATCGTGCTTGCCTTCAATGATCTCCTTGAAACCTTTGATCGTCTCTGCCACCGGCACGTACACACCCTTTGTCCCTGTAAAGGTCTCGGCCACGTGGAAGGGCTGGGACAGGAATCTTTGGATTCTACGGGCCCTGGCCACAGTCAGTTTGTCCTCGTCCGAGAGTTCATCCATGCCCAGGATGGCAATGATATCCTGGAGGTCCTTATATTTCTGAAGAATCTGCTGCGTCTGCCTGGCCACCTGATAATGGTCCTCTCCAAGCACGTTGGGATCAAGAATCCTGGAAGTCGAATCGAGGGGGTCCACCGCCGGATAGATTCCCAACTCGGCTATGGGCCTTGCGAGAACCACGGTGCCGTCCAAGTGGGCAAAGGTCGTTGCCGGTGCCGGGTCCGTGAGGTCGTCTGCAGGCACGTAGACGCACTGCACTGAGGTAATCGAGCCCTTTGTCGTGGACGTAATCCTTTCCTGAAGCTCACCCAGGTCCGTGCCCAAAGTGGGCTGATACCCCACCGCCGAGGGGATGCGCCCCAGCAGGGCGGAGACTTCCGAGCCCGCCTGGGTAAAACGGAATATATTATCGATAAAGAGAAGCACGTCCTGGCCCCGTTCATCTCGATAGTATTCTGCTGCGGTCAGGGCGGACAGGGCCACCCTTGCTCGAGCCCCTGGGGGTTCGGTCATTTGCCCGTAAATCAGGGCCGCCTTGTTGATAACGCCCGACTCCTTCATCTCCAGATACAGGTCGTTGCCTTCTCTGGTTCTCTCTCCAACGCCTGCAAAAACGCTAATGCCGCCGTGCTCCATGGCGATGTTGTGGATCATCTCCATCATGACGACGGTTTTGCCCACACCGGCGCCTCCAAACATACCCATCTTGCCGCCGCGGGGGAACGGCACCAGGAGATCGATGACCTTCACCCCCGTCTCCAGAACCTTCACGCTGGTATCCTGTTCAACGAATTCGGGGGCATGGCGATGGATGGGCAAATACTCTGTAGCCTCTACCGGGCCCAATCCGTCCACCGGTCTGCCCACCACGTTGAGAACGCGACCGAGGGTCGGGTCCCCGGCAGGCATCATGATCTGATTGCCCGTGTTCTTTACCTTCATGCCGCGAACGAGACCATCCGTGGTGTCCATGGCGATCGTTCGAACCACATTGTCCCCCAAATGCTGCGCAACCTCCACAACAAGATTATCCTCTCTATCATCAATCGTGGGGTTTGTAATGAAGAGCGCCGTAAAAATGGCCGGCAGCTCACCCTCCGGAAATTCCGCGTCAACAACGGGACCCATGACCTGGATTACTTTCCCATCATTCATGATTCGATCAAGTCCTCCTGTATTTATGAAATCACTGCGCGATTTCATGTAACGTCCCGCTTCGCGGGACTCTCAAAACAGCGCAGCCAGAATACCCCGTGCTGTGCAGGGGGATGAATGGCTTAATTTGGGTTTCCTTTCTGATGCCCCGCCTTGTAAGCAGCTCGGTTGACTCAAAATTTCCTTCTGTACTACCTGTGCTACCAATGCTCGATTTCTTGAAATTTTGTTACCCATTTTTGTCTGGAAGCCCCCTCTCCCTTACCCTCTCCCCCGTTTTCGGGGGAAGAGGGATGGGGTGAGGGGGTCCCGACGATCCTGCTTGCGGCCAGGCTGCACTGCGTTCCCAGAAACCCTCTAACGGAGTGCTTCTGCGCCGCCGACAATGTCCATCAATTCTGCCGTGATGGCCGCCTGTCTCGCCTTGTTATAGACCAAGGTCAAGTTTTCCAACATCTCGGTACAGTTCTTTGTTGCGTTGTCCATCGCAGCCATGCGGGCGGCATGTTCGCTGGTCTCCTGCTGCAAAAAGGCGTTGTAGATCTGGACACCGATGTGCTTGGGGAGCAGTTCAATGAGCAGCGCTTCTGCACTCGGCTCACAAAGGTAGTCCACCATTCCCTCATCCTCCTCCTCGGCTCGGGGAGGCTCAATGGGAATGAGCTTGACCAAGGTCGGCTCCTGTTTGGCCATGCCGAGGAAGCGGGAGTAGATCATATAGACTTCATCCACCTCATCTTTCAGGAACCGATCCATAAAACCCTGGGTCATTTGATTGACAAAAGCGATGTCAATGGTGTCATAGATGTTTGCGTAGCTGGTGGTGATATTGTAGTTCCGCCTCCTGAAAAAGTCCCTGCCCTTCTTTCCAACCAGGGTCAGACTGTAATCAACGCCTTTGGATTGCTGATCTCTGATCCATTTCTCGGCCGTGGCAATAGAGTTCACGTTGAAACTTCCGCACAAACCACGATCCGCCGTGAAATGGAGCAGCTCCACTTTTGAGACCACTTCCCTCCTCATGAGAAGGGGATGTATTTCGGGATCGATCCGGCTGGCCAGATTCTCCAGGACCTCCGCGAACTTATCGGCATAGGGCTCGAAATTTTCCATCCTCCCCTGGGTGTTCCGCAATCTAGCTGCTGCCACCATGTTCATCGCCCGCGTAATTTGCCGGGTCTTCTTAACAGCCCCTATTTTCCTCTGGATATCCCTTAGCGTTGCCATCTATTCGTTCACCCTTAATTCGGTCACAAGGCGGTGGGTTGGAAAAGAGTCTTGAACTCGTCCAAGGCCCCTTTCAACTTCTCTTCAAGCGCATCGTCGATATCCCGCTTTTCCTTGATCTCATTCAAGAGTTCTGTGTGTTTGCTTCCCATGTACTCCAGCATCTGTTTCTCGTACTCACCGACTGCGTCTACGGGCCATTGGTCGAGATAGCCGTAAGCGCCTGCAAAAAGGATCATCACCTGACTCTCCGCCGCCATCGGCTGGTACTGAGGCTGTTTTAGGATCTCAACCAGCCTGCGGCCCCTTTCAAGCTGGCGCTGCGTCGCCTTGTCCAAGTCACTACCGAACTGGGCAAAAGCTTCCAACTCGCGGTACTGAGCCATGTCAAGGCGCAAGCTTCCAGCCACCTTTCTCATGGCCTTGGTCTGCGCTGAGCCGCCCACACGAGACACAGAGAGACCCACATTGATGGCCGGCCGAACGCCGGAGAAGAAGAGACCAGGCTCCAAATACACCTGACCATCGGTAATGGAGATCACGTTCGTGGGAATGTATGCGGACACGTCGCCTGCTTGGGTCTCTATGATGGGGAGGGCTGTCAGGGAACCGCCTCCCAGTTCGTCATTCAACTTGGCCGCCCGCTCCAAGAGCCTCGAATGGTTGTAGAAGATGTCGCCCGGGAAGGCCTCCCGTCCCGGGGGTCGTCTCAGCAGCAGAGATACCTGACGGTAGGCAGCGGCCTGCTTCGACAAGTCATCATAGATGATGAGGGCGTGTTGCCCTTTGTCCCGATAGTATTCTCCGATTGCACAGCCGGCGTAGGGAGCGATATATTGCTGGGTCGCGGGATCGCTCGCGCAGGCGGCCACCACGGTTGTATTGTCCATAGCCCCGTGGCGCCTCAGGATATCCACCACCTGCGCCACAGTGGATTTCTTCTGACCAACCGCCACGTAGATGCAAAAAACGTCCGTATCCTTTTGATTGATAATCGCATCAACGCACACAGCCGTTTTTCCGATCTGCCTGTCCCCAATGATCAGCTCGCGCTGGCCCCTGCCGATGGGTGTCATGGCGTCGATCGCTTTGATCCCTGTGTACATCGGTTCTTTCACGGGCTGCCGGGCCACGACGCCGGGGGCCACCACTTCGATTCGATGGGTTTCTCGGGTATCGATAGGTCCCTTGCCATCCAAGGGATTGCCTACCGCGTCGATAACCCGACCCTGAACCGCCTCTCCCACTGGTATTTCAGCAATTCGGCCGGTTCGCTTGACGGTGTCCCCTTCCTTGATCTGGGTATCATCCCCCATGATGGCAACACCCACGTTGTCTTCTTCCAGATTAAGGCAAAGGCCAAAGATGCCGCCCGGAAATTCAAGCATCTCCATGGCCATGGCGTTTTCCACGCCGTAAACGCGAGCAACACCGTCCCCCACAGATAGGACTGTCCCGGTCTCGCTCATTTCAACCTTTCTTTCGTAGTCTTTAATCTGGCCCCGGATGACCTGACTGATCTCTTCCGCTCTAATCTCCATTATCTGTATTCACCCCTTTTCAGTGATTCTTTGAGCCCTTCCAGTTGGGCTCGGATACTCCCGTCCAAAACCAAATCACCCACTTTGACGATGATGCCCCCGATGAGGCCCTCATCCTCTTTGACTTGCATCTTGACCTTTTTCGAGGTCAAGTCTTCGAGAACCTTTTCAAGCCTGTTCTGGGCTTCCTCTCTCAGAGGCCTCGGCGTGATCACCTCTGCACGGGCAATATTTGAAACCTCGTCGGTGAGCCGCTCGTAGTAGTCGTTGATCGCCTCGATGGCCCCGATCCGATCCTTGTCCATCAGCAAATTCAGGAAACTCCTCATAATATCCGAGTAATGGCTCTTTTCGAGTATCGCGCCGAGGATCTTCTTTCGATTTTCCAGGGGAAAGATCCGATTGGAAATCGCCTTGAGCAATTCCGGATTACCCAAACAAAACTCCGTGAAATCAGAGAGTTCCTGGCCATATTGTTCAAAACGGCCATCCTCCTGTCCGATGCTCAGCAGGGCCTTTGCGTACCGTTTGGAAACCTTCGAACCAATCAATGTCTCTTCCCCACCCTTTCTATGAACTCATCGACCAAGTTTTCCTGATCCCTCTCGGTGATTTCATTGGAAATGATCTCTTGGGCCTTTTCGGCAGCTAGGCTGAACACCTCTGTCTTCAGTCGGTCCTTGGCGGCTTGCATCTCCTGCTGAATGGACCGTTCCCCCTGTTGGATGATCTGTTCAACCCTCTTTCTTGCTTCGGCAAGGATCTTTTCTTTTTCGGCAAGTCCCTCTTTCCGAAACTGCTCAATAATGTTTTGTCGTTCCTCACCGAACGCTTTGAGCTCTCTTTCAATCTCCTGGTACTTCTTTTCCGCCTCTTCTTTCCCCTTTTTCAAGTCCTCAAGCCTCTGCCTGATCTCCTCGCTCCGGGTGGTGAAAAATCCCTTGATGCCCACCTTTTTGAGAGCCCAAAAAAGAATAATCGCCAGGAGGGCGAAATTTATAAAGCGATAAAAGAGGTCTTTAAGGTCTCCGCTGCGGTCTGCACCCTCGTGCCCACCAACGTTCTCTCCGGCGGAGAAGACAACACCACAAAAGAGGAAGAGGGCAATACCCAGAAGGGAAAACAAGAGCAGTAGGTTATGACGCTTTCCATGCCGTCTGAGCATCAAATGTTCCTTCCCAGGATCTTTTCAGCCAACTCTTTTGAGAAAAAAGCCAGTTCCTTTTCTAAGGATTGGTGGGCACTGACCAAGGAACGGGTGATTTCATCTCGAGCCTGATCCACTTTTTCGGACGCTTGAGAAGTCGCATCCTTGATCATAGCCTTTTCCTGTTCTGAGCCTGCTCCTTTGAGCGCTTCTTTTTCTTTCAGCCCCTCTTTCCTCGCTCCAACCTCATTCTTTTCGAGTGCTTTTCCGGACTCGTTAGACTTCTCCTCAAACTCGCTGATCATCCCCTCGAAAGAGAGCATCTCCTCTCTTCTTTGGCTCAATATCTTGCGGATCGGTCTGTAAAGGATAATGTTCAGGATGAATAGAAGGAAGAGAAAATTCACGATCTGAATAATCAGCGTATAATCAATATTCAGCATGCGGCCCCCTTCCGCATTAACCCCTTCCTTATCAGGGTATGGCTTTTATAAAATGTGGAATCCTTTTGTCAAAGCTTTTTTGCTCAACCTTCCAAATTTTTCACCGGATTCTGACTCAATGCAGCCCGTGTCTGGTCTTGAGATCCACCCTCCTGGTGCATGCGGCAATGGCCCTCAAAAGTGACCCCTTCATCAATCACCACCGTAGGAGACTGCATATTTCCGAAGACCTTTCCCGGTGCATGTATCTCAATTCTCTCGGTCGCCACGATATTGCCCCGCACTTCTCCGCTGACGATGATATGGGATACATACACATCCGACTGAACCGACGCCGTCTCACCGACGATCAGGGTGCCCTCGGAGTGAATTTCTCCCTGGAAATGGCCGTCCATTCTCACAGCCCCTTTGAAGGATAGCTTCCCCTCAAAATCGGTGTTCCTACCCAGAAATGCGTTGATCTCATCTGTCTTTTTCATCCATAAACCCCTGATTTTTGAACGCACTTGCTTATCATAAGGAAATCCCTAATGCAAGCAAAAACACAGAGACGGCCCCTCCAAAGAGTGGGAAACGGGCAGGAGATGTGTCACTGGAACATAAAACGGCGCATGCTGATGTTCATCAAAAGCCCCATCGCGGCCATGGTTGTAACAACAGAGGAACCGCCATAGCTGAACATCACCAAGGGAATGCCGACCACCGGCAGCAGCCCTGTGGCCATGCTGACATTGATGACCAGTTGCCAGAAAATGATGGCCACGATTCCCAATGCAATGAGAGCCCCAAATTTGTCTTTAGAGGTTTTCGCGATGTTGACGCCCCAGAGCATGAGAAAAAGGTAGAGAAGAAGCAGGAATACGGAACCAGCAAAACCCCACTCTTCCGCCAGCACTGAAAAGGCGAAATCCGTATGCTGCTCCGGCAAAAAATGCAGTCTTGTCTGCGTGCCTTTCAAAAAACCTTTCCCCCAGAACATGCCGGAGCCAATCGCTATTTTGGATTGGTTGATGTGATAACCCGCGCCCAGGGGATCCATCTCGGGGCTGAGGAAAGTCAAAATGCGCTTCTGCTGATACGCCTCCAGGTTCGACCAAATGAAGGGCACTGCTGCAATGGCGGTGAGCAACAAAATCAGGAGGGACTGCCACTTAACCTTCACGAAGAGAATGATAGAGAAACAGACCACCGCAATGGTCAAGGCGGTCCCGAGATCCGGTTCTTTGACAATAAGAAAACAAGGGACAGCGATAAGCATAAAGGGCCGCCATAAATCCCTCAGCCTGTATTCGTTCACCTGACCGTGCTCGTTGAAAAACCGCGCCAGGGTGATGACCAGAACAATTTTCACGAACTCCGACGGTTGAAACGAAAAGCCACCGAGGCTCAACCACCTTTGCGAACCGGATCGGACATCGCCAACGACAAATACCAGGACAAGCAACGCCACGGAGAAAAAATAGGCTGGATAGGCAAGCCTTTCCAAGACATGATAGTCAAAGGCGGTCATCATCAACAAAACGGCAAATCCCACCAAAAACCAGTAGATCTGCTTCATGAAGATCTGGGATCCGCCGTGATCCCTGATCGGATAGGTGGCACTGTATAGGTTGAGAACACTGATGGTCCCAATAAGAAGCAAAAGAAGGAGAAGGATCCAGTCGAAATTTTGAACCAGTCGCCGATCGAACATGCTTAACCCCTAAAGACGAAATCCCCCTCGATCCCCCTTCACAAAGGGGGAAGAGGACTTGTTTGTCCGTGACATGGTGTTAGGTGACGCCCCCCTTTCGGAAACTGATCTTTACCCATAACCTGGGTCGCTGGACACCGAGGGCAGACTTGCTTTGTGAATCCCTGAGCGTTGTGGAGCCTGGGGACAGGAAGGCTTTTCTGAAGTGACTGGTGGGAGGGCGCCGTCCTTTCATGACTTATCCATGGGGGGGGAAACCGCAGCCCCGAGCCGTTCGGCCACGAGCTCACGGCCGAGGGGCTTGTCGAGGGGAATGTGGAGGGGGCAGAACTCCCCCGTGGATAAGTCATCGGAAAAGACCAGCCCGGGAGCCTTGGAACGTAAGAAAAATTTTCTTGTCCCCAACAAATCATCAGAACGATCCTTTCACCCCCGGTGTCCAGCTAGATATGTGGGGCATGTTCAGTTTCGGAAAGGGGCCCCGAGGGGTCATGGCTACTGAGCAGCCCTTTGCTCCTGATAGTGAGATACTATCAGCTTTTGGCCATCCCTGACTCGGTCCGATCCCTTCCCCAGGTAGGCCTGAATCAGTTGCTTGGCAATTGGCGCCGCCGCGCTTCCCCCGTGTCCACCATGCTCAATCAAGATGGCAATGGCCAACGCCGGGTTCTCCACCGGTGCGATGGCCACGAACCAGGCATGGTCTACGAACTCAGGGGGCAGTTCATCGCCGTTTTCGTAGGCTTTTTCCTTCTCCAGCCCAATCACTTGGGCGGTCCCTGTTTTCCCTGCCACGGTGAAACCCTTGACCCTCGATTTCGAACCTGTGCCATGGGGCTCATTGACAACCCCCACGAGCGCCTGCCTGATGAGCGCCAGATTTTCCTCTTTCACCGCCATGCGGCTCGTGGACTGAGGGGTAAACCCGTAGATATGATTCCCGTTTTTGCCCACACGCAGAATGACCTTCGGCTCATAAAGGACGCCCCCATTGAAGATAGCTGAAATGAGTCCAGCCATTTGTAACGGGGTGACCAGCAGAAAGCTCTGTCCAATCGCCATGGAAATGGTCTCTCCAGTCTGCCAAGGAACACCCCATCTCTTCAGCTTCCATTCGCTGGTTGGGACGAGCCCTGCTTTCTCTGAGCCCAGCTCAAATCCCGACAACCGGCCCAGGCCGCACATTTTCGCGTAACGGGCAATTGTGTCAACACCCAGACGCTTCCCCAGTTTGTAAAAATAGACATCGCAGGACTCCACCAAACCTCGATGGAGGGCGACTTTTCCGTGCCCGTATCTCTTCCAGCACCTGTACGTGTGATTTCCCAGCGTGTACCTCCCGTTACACACCACTTCTTCTTCAGGGTCAAGTATTCCCTCCTCCAGCCCTGCCAATGCCACCACGACCTTGAACACCGAACCAGGAGGATATAACCCCGATATCGCCCTGTTCTGGAGTGGGTAGTCCTTGCTGGAGGCGATTTTGATCCACTCTGATCGTTCGATGCCCCCAATGAACAAATTGGGATCAAACACGGGGCTGCTGGCCATGGCGAGGATCTCCCCATTGTTGGGATTCAGGGCCACGATAGCGCCTTTTTTGCCCTTGAGCCCTTTCTCGGCCAATAACTGAAGATCCTTGTCAATGGTTAAAACGATATTTTGGCCGGGAACAGGCGGCTTTCTGGTGATTACCTTGAGCTTGCGCCCTGCCGCATCGACCTCGACCTGTTCACCGCCTCTCATCCCGTTCAAATGCTTGTCCCATGTCCTTTCAACGCCGTACTTGCCTATGAGGTCCCCGGGCTTGTTGTCGGAATACTTTCCGCTCTCCAATTGATCCTCGCTGATCTCGCCGAGATAACCAATCAGATGAGAGGCGAATTCTTTTAAAATATAGTGTCTCTGAGGTTTTACTTGGATCAGGACGCCAGCAAGATTGTAAAGATGGGTTTCAATGACGGCCAACTCCTCACGGCTCATGTTCTTCTTGATCAAAACCGGCTTAAAAGGGTGTTTCTCCGCATTTTGATTCAGTCTGCCTTCTATGTTTTTCGGAGCCAGGCCGATCAACCCCTCCAGGCTTTCCAGTAGTCGCTTCCGGTTTTGAATGTCTTCGGGGATGATAAACATATCGAAGGAGGGCCGGTTGTCCACGAGCAATTCACCATAGCGGTCGAATATCATCCCTCTGAAGGGAGCAATATCCTGAAGGTGGATGCGGTTGCTCTCGGACTGGATTCTATAAGTCGGGCCGGCGGCGATCTGCAGTAACCAGAGCCTCATAACCAAGGCGACAAAGGCCCCTATACAGATGAAGATCACCCATCTCACACGCTTGCTGAATATTTCTGCAGAGACCGGGTCAAATCCTGAACTTAGCAAGAAAAGGCTCCTTTTTAAACAGTGACCGCGCCCAGAGGCGTGGTATGAGGAAGGCCCCTAGATTGAGCCCCGGAAACAGTTCCCGGCAACTTGTTAATCCGAATCCCCGCCTGCCTTGCCTGGATTGACAGCTTCTTGGACGCGATCCGCCAGAAAGCAAGATGGGGCCTCTTGCCAAGGGAATCGAAAAGTGGCCTGGCGGGCAGGTCGAAATCCGAAATTCGAATTTGTCCCTCGACTTGGCTCAGGATGGTGAGCTTGTCGAACCATTTCGGATTTCGTGCTTCGGGTTTCGGATTTTGCGGTTTGTACACTTCTCGCACGCAACGGTGGAACCTTATTTACCCTCACCGGTAAAACCGGTGGATTAACGATAACTTAGCCGAAGCCCTCTTCCTTTCAAGAACCCTCTTGGAGCCCCCCCACGGATGCGCCTTCTATTCTGCGGAAAATGTAAAAGAAAAACGGCGCAACCAGGCCGGTCGCTATCGCCGACACGGCGAAGCCCAAAAACGAAGGAGAGGAGAGGGCGACCACCATCGGGAAGGCCTGCAAAAACGCTACGAAAAGAACATGTTTAAGAAAAACCGCAATGGCTATCAGAATGACCTGCCCTTTTGGAGAGAGAATGTCGAAAAAAAGGGATCCAAAATGGACGGTCAAAAAAGCGACCAGATAAAGTAAGGTAAACAGCCCGAGAACCCCCGCCGAGAAAAGATCAACCACGAAACCCTGAACAAAAACGAAAACGGCCGCGCCCGCTGTCCCCTGCCGTATCAGGATGTACGCCATGGCCACGATGACGAGATCCACATCCAAAGCCTCGGGCATGATCCGTGTCATCAAGCTCCCCTTGGTCAATACGTATAACAGGGAGACCAACCATGCCAGGATGTATGAAACTAGCCGGTTTCTTTCGGTTGACTTAATAGGGGGTCCTCCTTCAGTATAACCAGCACTTCTTCCAATTTGGTGAAGTCAACCATGGGACGGACATGAATATCCTTGAACAGTTTCCATGGAATATTGGACACTTCCAACACCTTCCCCACGGGGAGCCCCTTTGGAAAGACACGTCCCATGCCTGATGTGACCACAAGATCTCCTTGGGCGATATCGCTGGTCTTGACCACGTAATCAAGCTTACACAGCTCGGTGGATAGCCCCTTGAGGATTCCCTTCTCCCGAGAGCGCTGAACCAGAGAGTCCACGGCACTGTTTTGATCGATGATCAACAGGACCTTGGCATAATTGGGTGAGACGGAAACCAAAGTCCTGAGTTTGTTCCCTTGTCTATGATCACGGACTCAAACCACCCAGAGGGATCCCGACCAATGACTTGGGCGGCCAATACAGGCCAGTTTATCGTTTTCTTAAACTTCAGGAGTTTTTGTAAGCGTTCATTTGTGGCAACCAACTCACGGTACTGTGCATTCTCCATGCGCAGCGCATTGATCTCGCTCTGCAACCGCACGTTCTCACCCCGAAGGTGGACCAGGGCAAAGTACTTCAGCCAAATCCCTTCAATCGCATTCACTGTCTGAGTGATGAGCCTCTGAATGGGTGCGGTGATTTCAATGATGATCTGCTCAGCAGGATTCCAGGTGCGGCGCTCACCCAGATTGGAGGAGATCAAAAGGAGAGCGATAAAAATGAAGACCACCCATATCCAAAATGTTCTAATCCGTCTTAGATTCAGCAATGACTGTATGTATTCCTCGACGACAGGGGTTATTTGATGGCGACCTCTCTAAGAATGTGGAGATTGTCCAGCGCCTTTCCGGAGCCAAGCACAACCGCAGAAAGGGGGTCCTCGGTGATGGTTATGGGGAGTTTCGTCTCCTCTCTGAGAAGAATATCCAGATTCTTGAGAAGCGATCCACCGCCTGTCAGAACAATTCCGGTGTCTACGATATCTGCCGCCAACTCGGGAGGGGTCTGCTCGAGGGCAATGCGGACGGTTTCTATGATCGTTTCCACTTGTTCCGAGATGGACTTTCTTATCTCGTCAGAGTCGATGGTCAAGATTTTCGGAATACCGGTAACCAGGTCCCTTCCTTTGACCTCTATGGTCTCCACCTGGTCTGTCGGATAGGCATTCCCGACGGTGGTCTTGATGATCTCGGATGTGGACAGACCGATGAGAAGATTATATTTTCGCTTGATATGCTGCAATATGGCCTCGTCCATTTTGTCCCCGGCAACCCGCACGGACTTGCTGTACACAATGCCTGCCAGTGAAATGACGGCAACCTCGGTGGTACCCCCGCCGATGTCGACGACCATGTTGGCTTTGGGTTCTGTAATGGGCAGGCCGGCCCCGATGGCGGCAGCCATCGGTTCCTCTATAAGATAGACCTCTCTGGCGCCCGCAGATTCTGCGGATTCGCGAACCGCTCTCTTTTCCACCTGCGTGATTCCGGAAGGGACACAGATGATGATCCGGGGTCGAACAAGGCTTCTGCGGTTGTGCACCTTGCGAATGAAATGCCGGAGCATCGCCTCTGTAATTTCAAAATCCGCGATCACACCGTCTTTCATGGGGCGAATAGCCACAATGTTTCCAGGCGTTCGGCCGAGCATCATTTTCGCCTCTTTGCCCACGGCCAGAACCTTGTTGCCGCCTTTGGCGTCTTTTCTCACGGCAACCACAGATGGCTCGCTCAGAACGATCCCCCTTCCCTTCACATAGACCAACGTGTTTGCTGTGCCCAGGTCGATGGCCAAGTCATTCGAAAATAGACCCAGTATGGGATCTAAGAGCATAACGGGTGTCTCCTTTCAAAGCGATTGGGCTGTCTAATCCATTATCCTGAATTATCCCGGGTAAAGTCAACAAGATAGATTTCATCGCTTGACAAAATCAGAAAATTTTGTCTAATAGAAGATTCATTAAAATTCTTGCAAAGCATAAGGTTGATTTATTATGAAAAGAACTTTCCAGCCAAGCAATATTAAAAGGGCACGTACACACGGATTTCGGGCAAGAATGCGTTCGAAAGGGGGTATAAAGGTCTTAAAGCGAAGAAGGGCCCGGGGGCGAAAACGCCTGACCGTATAATGACTCCCTCAACCGTCCGAAACGATTGCGGTGACTGAATGCGTTCTTTCACTTTTCCAAAAAGTGGAAGGTTATTGAATCGAAAGGACTTTGTCAATGTAAATCGATTGGGAAAAAGAGATCATACGGCCCATTTCACCATCCTTTGTTTGGGCAACAGGCTGGGCATCACGAGACTGGGAATCACGGTAGGTAAACGGACAGGGAACGCCGTAAGGAGAAACAGAATCAAACGGCTCATCAGAGAATTTTACAGACTCCACAAGGCCCATTTACCTCGGGGCTATGATATTGTGATCGTCGCAAAGAAGGGTGCCGATCGTTTGGACTTCTGGAGAATCAAAGAGGAACTTGGTGAATTTTTCCTGGATAAAAACCGCCGCGTATCATCTTAGATATATACCCATAGGATTCATCGGTATATACCAAAAGTTGATTTCCCCTTTCATTTTCCCTTCCTGCCGTTTTTACCCCACATGCTCCTCCTATGCCCGCCTGGCCTTTGAAAAGTATGGAATTTTCAAGGGAGGCATTATATCATTGATCAGGATTTGCAAATGCCATCCCTTTCATCCTGGAGGATATGATCCCCTCAAATAGAGCCCCTTCACCACCCTGTGAAGGGGAAAACTCCCGATCTATCTTCCTTACTGGACCCAGGTTTTTTCTATGGAAAAACGGACAATAAATGGGCCGCCCCCAAAGAGGTGGAAAAAGCGGTCCCGCAACCCCAGCCCACGGTCCTTCAAGAGAAGCAGGAGCCGACTCCCGCTGGGCCGGTCTTCGAAGAGGAGAAAGAAATCCTCGTTGAAACGCCGCTCTACAAGGCGATCTTTAGCACGGCAGGGGCCTCCATCAAGAGTTACAAACTCAAGAACTACCGTGAAACGGCCGATCCTCACTCGCCTTTGGTTGAACTGGCTACGACGCAAGACGGGCAAAACCTTCTCGAGATCACCTTCGAGAGCCAGTTAAGCGAAAATCCGGACGGAACCCTCTATCAGGTCAGCGATCAGGCTTTGATCCTTGATCCCGGCGCCTCGCCCCGGGATCTCACCTTCCAGGCGGTCACCTCGAACGGCCTGTCCATCCAGAAAACCTATCGTATTCATCCGGACAAATATCCCATCGACGTGCTGGTCAGCCTTTCAAATCAAACAGAAAAGAACATCGAGGGACATATCCAAGCATTCATAGCGAATCTGCCGCCGGAAAAGAAAAAAAGCTATTACTCCTTTGCTGGGCTGTCCCTTCTTCTGAACGACGAACTGGAGGAGATTAAGCCCAAGGACCTGAAGAAAGAGGAAAAGCGGTTTACAGGTCAGATCGGATGGATCGCTTATGAGGAGGACTACTTTCTCACCGCCCTCGTCCCGGAGGATCAAGAAGAGGAGGCCAGGTTCCTGGGGCGTGCCTTGCCCTCAGGAATTCTGAAGGCCACCTATTTGGCTCCCCCCGTGGCCTTGCCGGCGCAAAACCAGCTGAACGCGCGATTTACACTCTACTTGGGCCCCCGGGACCTGACCTTCCTCAAGCAAGCGGACAAGAAACTGGATCTGGCCATTGACTTTGGTTGGACAGATATCATTGCCAAACCCCTGCTTTATGCGCTCCGTTTCTTCAACCAGTATGTTCATAATTACGGCGTGTCCATCATCATCCTGACCCTCCTGATCAAAATTCTGTTTTGGCCCCTCACCCACAAAAGCTACAAATCCATGAAAGAGATGCAGAAGATTCAGCCTCTCATGGCGAAACTCCGGGAGAAATACAAGAACAACAAAGAGCAGATGAACAAGGAGCTCATGAACCTTTATAAGACTTACAAAGTCAACCCTATGGGCGGCTGCCTGCCCATGGTCATCCAGATACCGGTCTTCTTCGCTTTGTTCAGGATACTGGGCAGCTCCATCGAATTGCGGCATGCCCCTTTCATGCTCTGGATCAATGATCTTTCCGCTCCTGATCGTCTGTTCAGCCTTCCCTTTAAGATACCCTTTATGTCCCCGCCCTATGGCATACCGGTGCTCACCTTGCTCATGGGACTGTCCATGCTCGTTCAGCAAAAAATGACGCCAACACCGGGGGATCCGACCCAGGCCAAGATTATGATGCTTCTGCCCATTGTTTTCACCGTGATGTTCATCAACTTCCCCTCAGGCCTGGTGCTTTATTGGCTCGTCAACAACATTCTTTCCATAGGGCAACAATACCGCATCATCAAAAAGTCAGCTTAACCCTTGGAGGACGATAATGGAAACCTATGAATTCGAAGGAAAAACCACAGAAGAAGCAATAGAAAACGCATCCCGAGAACTCGACATGCCCGTTGAAGAACTCAGTATCGACGTCATCGAACCGGGCTCGGCAGGTATCTTCGGTTTGGTCGGGGGCAAGAAGGCCAAGATTAAAGTTACGGTCAAAACCGTGCCCGACTTGGAGGATGCGGTCAGACTTGCTGACGAGACCTTGAGAGATATCCTCTCCCTTATTCCAGTGGAAGCAACCGTCACCTCGGATCAGAGCGACGGAAAGATTAATCTCCATATTGAAGGCGATCGGTCAGGCCTTCTGATCGGCAGAAAAGGAAAAACCCTCGATGCCCTCCAGTTTGTCGTCAACAAAATCGTGAACAAGGCGCTGGACAAGAAGTGTAACGTTGTTCTGGATTCCGAGAACTATCGCAAAAGAAGAAGGGACTCCCTGACCCAACTGGCCCTCAAGATGGGGGACAAGGCCAAGAGAATCAAGAAACCCGTCACCACCAATCCTATGAATCCCCATGATCGGCGCATCGTCCATATCGCGCTCAAAGAAGATGAGGATGTTGATACAAAAAGCCGCGGCGAGGGGCTCCTCAAGAAAGTGGTGATCATCCCAAGAAATAGATGATTTCATGACCCCTCATTATCCAAATGAGGACACCATCGCTGCCGTAGCAACACCTATCGGCCAGGCAGGGATCGGTATTGTCCGTATCAGCGGACCTTGCGCTCTAGAAATAGCCCAGAAGGTGTTCCAGCCCAAAAGACCTGTAAAGTCCTTCCAGAGTCATCGCTTGGTCTTGGGGCACCTGGTGGATCCCCGAAGCGGTTCGCGGGTAGATGAAATTCTCCTCTCCTTCATGAAAGCCCCCCATACCTACACCCGAGAAGATGTGGTGGAGATAAATTCCCACAGCGGGTATCTCCTTCTTTCAAGAATCCTCCAGATTGTTCTCGCAGAAGGCGCAAGGCTGGCAAAACCCGGGGAGTTCACTTTCCGCGCCTTTATGAACGGCCGAATAGACCTTACCCAGGCGGAAGCTATTGTGGATATCATCAATTCCCAGTCCGAGAGGGGATTGCAACTCGCCTCCCAGCAAATTTCGGGAAACTTCCGATGCGAGATCGAAGCCCTGAGAGAAAGGGGACTTGAGATCCTTGCCCGTGTTGAAGTGGCCATTGACTTTCCGGTTGAGGAACCCGGTATTCTGCCGAGAGAGGGGACCGTAGAACGGATAGAACAGGCACTGCTCGAACCCATTGAAAGAATCATAGCCGCCCACAGCCAGAGAAAGATCTGGATGGACGGCGTCGATACGGTCATTGCAGGACGTGTCAACGTAGGAAAATCAAGTCTCCTTAACCGTCTCCTCGATGAGGACCGGGCCATTGTGACACCCGTTCCCGGCACCACCAGAGATGTGATCGAATCCACCGTGCATATTGAAGGCTTGCCCCTTCGGCTGATGGACACAGCGGGATTGAGGAAAGTCAAGGGAAAGCTGGAGAGAATCGGGATCGACCTGGCGGAGCAGAAGCTGGCCCATGCGGACCTGGCACTGATCGTTATCGATCAGAGCCGTGCCCTGAACCAGAACGATTTCAAGCTCATCAGCAAATCACGAGGGAGGAATGCATTGGTGATCGTCAACAAAATCGATCTGCCCTCGCGTATCGATGAGAAGGGATTGAAAACGGCCCTCGACGGATTGCCTTTGGTCAGGATATCGGCCTTGACGGGGGAGGGTATTGACCGTCTTCGAAAAGCCATAGGCCATGTGGTTTTGGAAGGCCATGTCGACATGACGGTCACCCAGGTGGTCCCGAATCTCCGCCACAAAGAGGCCCTCAGCGAAGCCGCCCGGTTTTTCAGGAGCGCTGCCCAAAACACAAAGGAAGGGCTCCCTACAGAAATCATTGCCATGGATCTGAACAGTGGATTGGAGGCGCTCGGTGAGATTATCGGTGCCACCACCAGTGAAGACGTGTTCGACAAAATATTCAGCCAGTTTTGCTTAGGAAAATAGAGGATCCGGACCCTGACGACCCGGCTTTGGGCTGCCCCCAGAGGGGGCTTCAAGGGCTGGAGTAACGGATCAAAGGAATATTGGAATCATGGAATGATGGGGTCGAAGAAATAGAGTTTGGCAAAGTAGGAGTGTATTAATGCCAAATGCCAAAATCCAAATGTCCAATGAATGTCAAAATCCCAAATCCAAAAGTACGATAACTCGCTCCTTTTTGTCATTTGACATTAGGATTTCATTTGGCATTTGAGCTTTGACATTTGACATTTTCAATCTGTTTGAGCCGTTGTTTTTTTTCTTCGCCCCAGCACTCCAATACTCCAAAACAATTCAATTTATTCTGCGTCCTTCGCTATCAGCTCCTAAAATACTCCTTGACCGTCTTTATGGCGCAGTACTTCCCGCACATGGTGCACACGTCATCCTCGGAGGGAGGATGTGCTTCCCTCATGCTTCGTGCCTTCTTCGGATCGATCGCCAGTTCCAGCTGGGTGTTCCAGTCGAGATTTTTCCTGGCCACGGACATTTTCCGATCTCTTTCTATAGCGATCTTGTTGCCCCTTGCGATATCCGCGGCGTGAGCCGCGATCTTTGTAACCACAACGCCTTCTCTCACATCCTCTACACCGGGCAGACAGAGATGCTCCGCAGGGGTGACGTAGCAAAGAAAATCAGCCCCGGCCTCTCCAGCCACAGCGCCTCCAATAGCACACGCCACGTGGTCGTAGCCCGCAGCAATGTCCGTAACCAAGGGCCCGAGGACATAGAAGGGGGCATGGTGGCAAAGCTGCTTCTGCAAAATCACATTCGCCTTGATCTGATCGAGCGGGACATGGCCGGGGCCTTCGATCATGACCTGTACGCCCTGCTCCCATGCCAGCTTGGTAAGATGCCCGAGGGTCATGAGTTCGTGAATCTGTGCCCGGTCCGTTGCATCGGCCAAACAGCCTGGCCTGAGACCATCACCCAGGCTCAGGGTAACATCATATTTCTTGGCGATATTCAGGAGCCTGTCAAAATGCTCGTAAAGGGGGTTTTCCCTGTCATGGTGTAACATCCAGGTCGTGAGAAAAGCCCCGCCTCGGCTCACGATATCGGTGACTCTCCCCTGTTTCTTGAGCACCTCCAGAGCGGCTCTGGTCAGCCCGCAGTGCACGGTTATAAAGTCGACACCGTCCTCAGCGTGGCTTTCAATGACCTCGAATATCTTGTCCACAGTCAGATAAATCAAACCGCCCCGTTCGTCCACGGTTTCAACGACAGCCTGGTAAATAGGCACCGTGCCAAGAGGAACGGGGCATCTTTGGAGGATGTTTCTTCGGAGGAAGCTGATGTCTCCCCCTGTGGAAAGATCCATAAGGGTATCAGCCCCGGCCTCGATGGCCACGTCCAGTTTGGCCAGTTCTTCCTCCAAGACAGCCCTGTCAGAGGAAGTCCCTATATTGGCGTTAATCTTGATGCCCAATCCCTCCCCGATGCCGCAGGGAACCAGGCCGTCATGCTTCATATTTGCGGGGATGACGACTCTGCCTTCGGCGACCTGATCTCTGAGCCATAGCAGATCGACCTGCTCTTTATCCGCCACCACCTTCATCTCGGGGGTGCTGGTCCCGGCTCTTGCTTTTTCACGTTGCGTCATCTTTTTTGATCCCTATCGCCTCACCTCTGCTGAGGTTCTCTCGTTTTCCGGTCTCGCCCTGTTGGCAAGACCCACGCCTTTAGGCCCTGCCCGAGCAACCACGATGTGTCTTCTGAAATCAGTATACCCCATTGCACAAGGGGTGTCATAAAATTCATCACCTTCTGGCTTTTTCCCTCATCAACGGGCGAACCACGCCCGGACCGCGGCCGCAGGGATAGCCCTTTGCTATGGCATGCCTTGTAAAATGATGGGCCTCGCTTACGGCCCTCTCAAGTCCACAATCCATGGCCAAGAAAGTTGCCAGAGCGCTTGAGAATACACAGCCTGTTCCATGGGTATGATCCGTTTTGATTCTCTCACCGTAAAAGGAATGAAATTCCTCACCAGTGTAAAGGAGATCCACGCAATCGCCCTTCAAGTGCCCACCTGTGATCACCACACTCGGCCCCATCTCTTTGATCACAGTGCATGCCTTTTTCATATCTGACAGGGTTCTGACTCTCTTCCCCGTGAGAATCCCCGCCTCCTCCAAATTTGGGGTGACCACGTTCGTCAGGGGTAACAAAACCTCCCTAAGGCAGGTCACCGCAGTGGACTCCAGCAAGGCTTTGCCTGTAGATGCCCTGAAAACAGGATCCAGAACGACCCATGGCAGTCCGTATTTCTTGATGTCTCGGGCGACCCGCCTAATTGCAGCACCGGTGAAAAGCATGCCGATCTTGACTGCGTTGGGGAAGATGTCTTGTACAACCGTTTCAATCTGGTTTGAGATGAATCGTGCTGGTACGGACTTTATGGCTGCGACGCCCAAGGAGTTCTGGGCAGTGAGCGCGGTAATCGCCGTCAGAGCATGGGCCCCCAGGCTTGTGATGGTCTTAATGTCCGCCTGAATTCCCGCACCTCCGGACGAATCGGAGCCTGCAATGGTCAACACGTACTTCATCGCGAAAGGAGAAAGGCCTCGCACCCTTGCGTGGCCTTTATCAAAAATTAACCACAGGGGGGCATGGTGTCAACCAAAATATCCCCCCCTGATCCACCATCAAGGCATCATCTTCCCGCCGAGACGGGATTTCGCAGGGCTCAGGCGGCGTTGCCTTCCCTCCGGAGGCGGACAAGCGCTCGCTGCTCTCCTTCGACCTTGAGGCCTTTCGGCCCCGAGCCGTTCGGCCGAGGGGCTGACGATCACCAGAGATTCCTGAGAGAATCATAGGCCAACCTTTCATACTCTAGGATCACCTCCTGCACGTATTCCCTCTTCGTCCACCAATCCTCGGGATTGTACTTCGAATAAGGCGTGGGCAGAACAAACATCTGCATTTCCTTGTTCCCCATGACCCTTTTAAAAGTCAGCCAGGCCCGTCTTGAGTGCGGGGGCGAGGTGATTAAAATGACGGAGCGGTAATTTTTTTCCGTCATGAGAGCCTTGACCACGACCGCTTCCTCATGGGTGCTCTTGACAGGCGTGTCACTGATGACCAGCGCCGATTCCGGGACCCCCAGGTTTTCAAGAGCCATCACAAGAAGGTCCCGACTCTCCGGATAGGCCACCCCCTTTTGCTGAAAGAGGTCGTACCCATCGGGAATCTTTTCCCTGGACACGAAAATCTTTGGGGACAACCCCTGCTTGTAAGCGTCTGCCGCGGCAAGGCCTCTCTCCACATTGCGGCCTGCCAAGCATACGATGAGATCAGCCCTCTGTGGGGAGTGCTCCACCACAAGGAAATGACCGAGGCGTTTCAAAATCGGGGCGTGATAATAGGAGATGAGAACATAAAGGATCACCACCAAAAAGAAGAGCCATTTCAGGAAATTCGGCTTCCGCCATTTTGCCCCAGCCGGCTCGATGGGCTTGCTGTCGGGGCGAACGCTCCCCCCTTCCCAAGCCCCCTCTTCACGTTCTGAATATTCCGCCCCGCTTGGGCGGTTTTTCTTCCGGCCGGGACGATTCAGCGCATCCCAGAGTGAATCGCTTCGCCCCAGCCTCTCTATTACGCGACGGTTTAACCAGGTCTCAGGCATGGTTCCACAACACCCTTATAAGATTCAAATTTATCACGGATTCATTCTTTAGGAAACCGTGATCTTTGTGAAGGAGCGGATTTTCAGAATCCGCCATTCATGGGGCCGTCGGGGGGTGGTCGTCAAAACACCTCCCCTACGGGAGATTCAAGATTCCGTGAGGTGTTTTGACGACCACCCCCTGACAGCCCCTCTGGAGAGCGAAACATCTGATCTGAATGAGAACTTTTTCAAGGAATTTCTGGGACACGATGCTAGAATACTTTCTGGCTGTCGAGCAGGAGCGTCACGGGGCCGTCATTGATCAGATGAACATCCATCATCTCCTGAAATTTTCCAGTGGCCACGGAGACCCCTTTTCCCCGCAGGACGCCAATAAAACCTTCGTAGAGTGCCTCTGCCTTTTCTGGCGGCGCAGCCCGTGCAAAAGACGGTCTTCGGCCCTTGTGGCAGTCGCCCCAGAGCGTGAATTGGGAGACCACGAGTACAGACCCCTGGATTTCCGCCAAAGAAACATTCATTAAGCCTTTCTCATCAGGGAAGACCCTCAGATGGGCAATCTTGTTGGCAAGGTACTCAGCGTCCCTTTCTGAATCCTCCTGCCCGACGCCCAGAAAGACAAGAAATCCCTGATTGATCTCTCCCACTGTGGCACCTCCGACGTCCACTTTTGCCTTTTTCACCCGCTGAACAACAGCTCGCATTCTCCACCTCACCGCATAGAACGCAAGGCACAAGGCGCACGGTGATGGAACACTTCTGCCCTTGTCCCTCTCGCCGCGGGCCTCTGGCCTTGGGCCCTTCAAAAAATCCCTTGAACTTTGCTCTTTACGCAATAAAGGGTGTTGCTATAATCCACAGGCAACCAATTTTCGTGTCCCAGAAATTCCTACAATAATTCCCAAAGAGGGAATGGTCAAAATTGGATTTTCACGGGGCCGTCGGGGGGGTGGTCGTCCAGCCCGCAACCATACCTCCCCTGGCCCTGGAACGGCCCCATATTCTGAATATCTGTCGCTGGGCAGCCCCAGAAGACTCTCTATCCAACAGCCTACATCTCCTGGGCCTGCCCGGTGACCCCTATTAACATCATGGGGGCGTCCAACATGCTCCGAGGGAATTTGGGTTGCGGGTCTGTAAGACCACCCCCCGACGGCCCCCCGAGCAAGCGAGAACTTCTTCAAGTTATTTCTGGGACGGAAGAGAATGAGCAAAGGACACGAACAAAGAGTCTTCTCCATGTCCCGCGAACTGATTCTTATCAATCCCTGGATCTACGACTTTGCGGCCTATGACCTATGGTCCAAGCCGCTTGGTCTGCTCTATATTGCGAGCTACTTACGGAAATGCGGGTTTCGGATCCACCTCATTGATTGTCTCCATGGTCGTGTGGAAGGGGAAAATAATCTTCCTCCAAGACGCGCTTACGGAACCGGCAGGTTCTCAAAGGAGCGTGTAGCCAAGCCCCCGGCGCTCCAACACGTTCCGCGAGCCTATAGCCGATACGGCATTTCCATTGAACGGTTTCTCAAAGAACTGGGCAGCATCAAGAGACCGGCCGCTATCCTGGTCACGTCCATCATGACCTATTGGTATCCTGGCGTTCAGCAAGCCATAAGCCACGCAAGAGCCGTTCACCCCGGTGTGCCGATCATTCTCGGAGGCCTCTATGCGCGCCTTTGTGAGCACCATGCCCAGCAAACATCAGGTGCGGATCATGTTCTGAGCAGCAGCGGTCTCCAAGCCATGGACCAAATCACGGATGTCCTTCAGTGTTACGGCATCATGGGTGAATCAGAACCTCCTGCCCTGGACACCCTTCCCTACCCGGCCTTCGATCTCCTTCATGGAACGCCCTATGTCGCCATGTTGACCTCCATGGGCTGTCCCTACCGTTGCCGGTATTGTGCAAGCCCCTTCATCCATCCCCAGCGCCTCAGGCGAGACCCCTATCACGTTCTTGAAGAGATCCTGTACTGGCATAAGGAGTATGGCATCCGGGATTTTGCCTTCTATGATGATGCCCTTCTCTTTCATGCAGAAACCCATGCGACCGTCCTGCTGGAAGAACTCGTCAAGCGAGATCTCGATGTGCGTTTTCACACTCCCAATGCCCTTCACATCAGGGAGATAACCACAGAGATAGCCCGGCTTTTGCACCGCTCCGGCTTCCATACCATTCGCCTGGGACTGGAAACCGCGGATATGGCCATGCACAATGAATTGGACGGCAAAGTATCGGAAGGGGAATTTGAGAGGGCGGTCACGAGCCTCCTGAAAGCCGGTTTCAGCAAAAGGGACACAGGCGTTTACATCCTGGCGGGACTTCCAGGACAGTCCGTTGAGTCCGTCCTGGAAACGGTGGAGTTCGTGGCAGAGTGGGGGGCAACACCGTATCTGGCTGAGTACTCACCCATTCCCCATACGGCCCTTTGGCAAAAGGCGGTGGGCCACTCCGGCTACGACCTCTCCTCTGAGCCCCTGTTTCACAATAACACGCTCTTGCCCTGCTGGAGCCAAAGCCAAAGAGCCGCTTTTCAAAACCTAAAACACCGGGTGCTGGAAATCCGCCGGCGTTGATCCGGAAAATGGTTCAGCTTTTCAAGCCAAATGATGCGATCCCGCTTCGTTACGCCGCCATAGACCGGTTGATGAGGCTTGCAGCGTATCCTGCGCCGAATCCGTTATCGATATTCACCACGGTGACACCCGAGGCACATGAATTCAGCATGCCCAGCAGGGCCGCCATCCCCTGGAAGCTTGCCCCGTAGCCCACACTGGTAGGGACGGCAATCACAGGCTTGTCCACCAGTCCGCCAACGACACTTGGAAGGGCCCCTTCCATGCCGGCCACCACAATGATGACCGAAGCTTTGAGAAGTCGTTCCCTGTGCCCCAACAGCCTGTGAAGCCCCGAAACTCCCACATCATAGAGGGTATCCACCTCGTTACCCATAAACCGAGCCGTGACAGCAGCCTCCTCTGCCACAGGAATGTCCGAGGTGCCGGCGCTTATCACCAATATGGTTCCTCTGCCTTGCGCCTTTACAGGCTCCTTTGTAAATGTCAGAGCCCTGGCCCTATCATAGTAGGTGCTCCCCGGATATCGCGCCTTGATATCTTTTGCCTTTTCCGCAGAAAGACGGGTCACCAAGATATCCTCTCCTTTTTCGATCATCCTTTCCACGATGGCCAAAATATCGGGAACCTCTTTCCCTTCACCGAATATGACTTCCGCTTGACCTCTTCTGAGACTCCGATGGTGGTCGATACAGGCGACATCGATGAGCTCGAAAGGAAGATCCTTCAGCTTCTGCATCACCTCATCAACGCTGGTCTGCCCTGCGCGCAAATCTTCCAGAAGGGTTCTGATACTTTCCTTATCCACAGCCGGCGTCCCTCGTCTTAACCACCCTCATGAACCATGTAACGCTTTTGCCAACCCCGCAATCCGCCTGCCCGGTTTTGCGTCATTTTCACCGGTCTTCGCATCCTCTAGAGCAGGCTTTCCTCTTTGAGCAGCGACATGGATTGTTGACCGATGTTCGTCACCTTGCTCAGAGCCTTGGAGAGGTGGGCGATGGCTTCATGACCGACCCCGGACTGGATCATGGTCAAGGCTCTGTCAATAGGGGGCTCGATCATATTCCACATATCATGGGGCGCCAAGTTGCGAGCCAGGCTGATTTCATGGCCCACCATATTGAGCATAGCACCGATCGTTTTTTCAGCGCCCCTTCTTTCTTCCCCGCTCAAACCCTGGAGTAACTCAAGAGCCTGCGCGATCCAGATGAGTCCGGCCTTGATCTTTTCACTCTGTGAAAATGCCATTATGGCTTGGTCTGTCTTCATAAAAGGACCGTCTCCTCTCCACGAATGCAGAAAGCGTAAGGCTCACGGTGAAGTTCGGCTGCCGTCCTTTTTCCATTATGCTGCCGACTTTCAGCCCACGGCCAATCCCACTGATCACACCCACACGACGAGGCCCGCCTATGCCCGAGACGATTACAATTGACAGGTCTTGATCACCTCACAAATCTCCACAAACACGTCGGTGAGTCGTAGAATGCCCACAATCTTACTGTCCTTTGTAACCAGCAACGATTGATGTCGGCCAATCACCAATTGGTGGATCGCCTGATCAAGGGTGGCCTCCTCATCTACATATTCACCCTCTGTAGGGGTGTACATAATGTCCTTAATTTTGATATGGGGCGCCCTCCTGCAGATATCGTCCAGAGGTTGTTGCCAGAGGCTGTATCTCTGGATCATAGATCTGATGAGCTCAGAGCTGAATCCACTGTGTTCCACGCCCCTGAGATCGCCGATCTTCTTGTAGCCGGTTTCCAGCCCCATTATGACGTCCAGTTGGCTGAGTTTCCCCACAACGTTCTTGCTTTTATCATAAACCAGAACAGCTCTGTGTTTATAACGGTCTTGGGCGAATCGCTTCTGTGCATCTTCCAGGGCCAAAACCGCTTGATAGAGATTCGCATCCTCGCTGACAGTCGCATATTCCTCAATACGAACCATCATGTCTTTTACCTTGATGGTCTGCATGGCTTGCCTCCTCCTTCACTTTAATCGATCTAAGAAGACACCTTGCCTGTCGATAGAAACCTGACCGCAAGCTGATAATAGATGTCGGCCGCAGCACACACCTGGTTAAAGGAAACCTTCTCCTGCGGGGAATGGGCCCGCTCCAGCTGCCCACATCCCAGAATAATCGGTTTGACCCCGGCCGTCCAGAGCTGATTTGCATCGGAATGGCTCGCAAAGGCGAGCGGTTCCCAAACAACCCCCCCCTGCAGAAAGGTGGCCTTCAGAGCGTCAACCACCTCTCCTTTCTCAGGGAGGGTGTAACCCGAATGGACTGTGGAAAAATGGACCAGAACCTCAATGGAGGGATGGACGTCCTTCTCCTTGGCAATAAGCTCTTCCATCTCCACCGTGATCTCGCCCAACGGCGCGGATGGAGGCAAGTGCACATCCACCCATGCTTCGCAGCCGTCCGGCACCACAAAGCCGCCCCCTGAACTGAACAGATCGCGAATATTGTAAACAGCCTCCGAGCGCTCTTCCTCCATGTACCGTGACAGGCGCAGCAGAATGCGCAGCATCGCCTCCACCGGGTGACCCCGTTTCTTGGCCAAAGAGGCATGATACCGCCGGCCTTGCGTTTTAAGCTGCATTTCCAGGTAGCCATAGTGCTGGAGACACGGTTTCAGGTCTGTCGGTTCGCCGATAATCGCCCAGGGGAAGTGGAATTCCTTAACCAGCATTTCCGCGCCGTCCCCATCCTCTTCCTCACCAACAACCATGGCCAGTGTCAAGGGAACCCCGTAAAATCCTTTCTCCCACAGGCAAGTGAAGGCCTCCACCATGGCTGCGCATCCGCCCTTCATGTCGGCCGAGCCCAAACCCTTGACTGAATCCCCGTCCATCTCACAGCCGAACTCTTCCAGATCATAGGCGGTAACGGTATCCAGGTGGCCGATAAAAGCGAGAGACGCCTCCTTGCCAGATAAGGGGACAATCAGGTTCTGTCTTTTCTCATCCACATCCTGACGGATCACGGGCAAGCCCTGGCGTTTGAGACGGCGAAATAAAAAATCAACAACCTCTTCCTCTTTTCCGGACGGGCTGTAAATGTTCAGCAGGCGTTGAAGCAAGTTGCGAAGCCGCCTGCGATTAATGGGCGAGGCTGCGGTGTCGTTTCTCATGCTCATTTCTTTGACGGGCGTTCTTCGCCTGCATTCGGGCGTCTCTGGCCTGAAAGATTGAGACTTAGATAGATGTGCTCCTCGGGCTTTCCAAAACCCATGGTGCGGAAAAAGTGCAAGGCCGTTAAGTTGTCTGCCTCGGTGTCCACCATGAGAATTCGGACTCCCTCGTTGGCCATGCGCTCGCGAAATTGATTGAAGAGTCGTTCCCCAACACCCTTGCGGTGAAACTTGGGCTCCACCCCCAGCCAAACCAAATGTCCGTACTTCCACGCAGAGCGGTCTTTTTCAATGGTTGTTCCCAAGGCAAAACCGATGATCTTTTTGTCGTGCTCCGCCACCAGACACAGTTCGGTGTCTGCATGGTACAGCTCGATCAGCTCATACTCATCCCATGTTCGGTAGAGGTTAGGCGCTTTGCTGGCCGTGAAGAGCTGCTCCCCCAGATGAAACACGGGGGCCAGATCGTCCAGTTCCATCTGCCGGATAATGATTTTAGGTCGCCGCTTTGCTTTCGATGATTCGTCTCTATTCGCCATCAGGTGTCCACCGCTCCAAAACCACCCAATAAGTATATGGGACTGTAAGATGGGGTGTCAAGGGCATGGAGCCCGAGTGCCGGGGCCTCTCCCGATTCGACATAAAGGGGTCACCCTTGCTCGGACCGTTGAAACGGCTCATAGCCGCTGGGGAAATAGGGCCTTTCAGCCTTACCTAAGCGGTGGCCAAATAGGGACGCACGATCGGCATGATTGAGAAGGGTCAGCATAAATTCCTTACCTCGAAGCAAGCCCAGGCTGCCTGCGCCGCAATTCACCTCGTCAAAAGCACCGATTCCGTCCCGTCGCACCGAGGATCCTACAAGAACAAGAGGAACCGGTTCTCCCGAGTGGATCAGTTCAGACACACTCGGCGTTGAGTGATCGGCCGTCACCGCGACGAGGAGATCCTCTCTTTCCATAACTGCTGCGACCAACTCGTCCAAGCCACGATCCAAAGCGGCGATGGCGACCTGTTTCAGGTGAGGATCCCCGGTGTGCGCCGCCTCATCCGGCACCTTGGTGTGAACATGGATGAACTGGTGGGCATCATCCGACAAAGCGATTCGAAGACGCTCTCGCAGGTCTTTACCCGGATCCTCTCCGTCTTTGACGCGTACAAATGTGAGCCCCAACTCATGGGCCAACCCTTCAAACACGGCTCCCGATGCGATCATTCGGGCGGAGAGACCCCAACGCTTCTCAAAAGGCTCCTGCAGCGTCCGTCGTCCGGCGCGAAGTGTCGCCAGAAAATTGGCCGATGGGAGGCCCCTGGCCCGGCGAAGGCTGTTTACCCCATGATCGGAGAGAACATTGTGGCAGTGCCTCAGGTATCTATTGAGTGCAACCGCAGTGCGTGAACCTTGATCCGGCTCAGGCTCTTCAGGCAGAGGCCACACCCTCGCAATCGGCCGACCAACCACCATGGGGTCCGAATCTGAAATGAAGGGCGACGCCCCACCCTTTAGAATCAAGATGGCATCGTTCCTGTTTGTGTGGCGCAGTTCAAAGCGGATGTTTTCCGTTTCATAAGGTGTCAGGGCGGCGTAGAGCTGGGCTATTTCTCCTCTGTCCCCTTTAATGTCCTTCCGTCCCTGAACAAGAATGGGTGCATCGCCTCTCCATTCAATGCTCACCAGATGTGCCAAAGAAAGCACATCGTCCTCATCAATGGAGAGGCCGTATCCCACAGCCTCTAAGAGACCGCGTCCGGGAAAATCTTTCAGGTCATAACCGAACATCAAGTAGTGCGCTGTTTCACTGGGAAGGCACTGACCAAGGCTCGCGGCGTGATAAAGTCCGTTGCTCCCCAAAGCTGCAAGACGGTCCATGTTCGGCGTCTCTGCGGCTTGAAGAGGGGTTCGGTAATTAAGAGACCTGTAAGAACGATCACCAAGACCGTCCAGCAAAACAACAATAACCTTCATACCAAAACCTGACAATCATCTCCACGAATGATTTCAATACCCCGACAGCTTCTAGAGCAAGCAAGAACTTCTTCAAGTTATTTCTGGGACGCGGCACTAGGTCAGATCCTCCTCGACAGGGTTTGATGCTCGCCCCACCAAAACGCCCGCCTCCGTTTGTTCTTCCTCATCGGAATCCCTCAAATAGGCATCCACGATCTTCTTGGTCTGCAGGAGTTCATCTTCCTGCGGGATCTCTATGACCCACCAACCGCAGCCGATCTCCAGAAGAAGGGAAAGGCGGTCCTTGATGTCATCAAGCTCCCCCGGGGGCGTATGCCCGAGCCTGGATATCTCTGTGTGATATATGTGGGCGTTGTAAACCCTGTCTGGATGGGGCGTGACAAAGTCTCGCAGCGTGTAGTGCTGACTGACCACGGACTCACACACATAGGCATGACCGATATCAAAGGTCACGCCGGCCCCGCTTCTCCGCACCAATTTTTCGAAAAGATGCGGCCTGCTTGTCCAACCCCACGCCAGGTTTTCTAGGCAGACGCTAACCCTCCTTTCCCTACCATATTGCACGATCCGTCGGAGATTGTCTATGGTCGTCTCCCACGAAAGAGGTTCCATGGAATTGTGGCCGAGGCCGATGTGAATCGTGAGATACCTTCCAGAGACCTTGGAGACAAGACGTATGATCCGCTGAAAAAGAGACTCCGCTGCCTTTGCCTCACGGGGGTCGTCGTGACCCAGATCAATCTGGTAAAATGGACAGTGATAGCGCACCTCAAAGGGACGGAGTGCCGACTGCTCCTTGACCCACCTCGATTCCTCACTGGGCGTTTCTGGTACATTGTCTAAATACAAGGACCATTCGATTCCCAAAAAACCGTGTTCAAGCGCAAAGGCTTTAAGCTTCTTTGCGTCTCCAAAAATATTGGTCACAGCAACTTTAGGTTTCATGGTGTTCCAACCGGCGAGTGAGCCTCCCCGCCTACAAGGCGGGGCATCATATGAAATCGCGCAGTGATTTCATAAGGCATATGACTCAAAATACAATGGCAAGTGGCTCTGTCACCATCCCTTCTTGTGCCCGCCACATCAAAATGATGATTTCCTCATCCTTTCGTTGATCTTCAGCCTTTCCAAGGAAAGCCTTACCACATCTCTTACCTTTTCCCTTTTCCCCACGTATTCCTCCAAAAAGGCCTTGACCTCCTCCGCCTTCCCGAGGCCGCCCCATGGAATGATAGCCGCAAGAACCCGCTCATAATGGACAGGATGCAACTGTTCAAGTCTTTCGATTGACGACAAATACCATGCCCACATGAAGGGCATGGCATGGGCATTTTCAGCCATGATGCCTATGGGCACAAACTTGTTTCTGTCCGGGACTTCGTCCAACACATACTGTTGC
>SMTZ1_10000265_pt1 | contig 76647 bp, 66 predicted proteins | sample DeeMarSWOR136_30_FD_25667 | JGI IMG/M metagenome (IMG submission 25667) | reverse complement strand
ACTTCTGCCTAAGCTTTGTATTGCATGTGAGGAAAGGAGGTTGTACGAACACTTTGAACCAGCTGAAAAGGTGTTTGTGGACAGAGAGGAGTATATCGATTGGATGGAACGAGCTCTTGAACGATGCAAGGAAAAAACTGTTGTTCTACACCTGCGAGGAATAGGTGGCATTGGAAAGAGTTCACTCATTGATTATTGGCGCAGAAGTGTTGAAACATCACTCCGTCTTGATTGTGAGCAATATCCAGAGTTCTACAGCCGATTAGATGTACTAGCGAGAGCAGCAGTCCGTTTAGGCATCCATCTCAGGCGTTTTGACATTCTATGGCATATTAGGAAAAGGTTTGTCGAGGGAGTAGAGCCAGCCAAGGAAAGTGGTCGAGAATGGGCAAAGGAAGTCCTTGTTGCAATCCCATTCATTGGTAGTCTTGCAAGTATAGGGAGTGCGATTTCAGCAGTTGGACAGAAGGTTGCTCCAAAGATCAAGGCAAAGTACGGAGATGTAGGTGAATGGTTACAGAGTCGATTGGGCAAGGACTACATTGGTAGACTTCTTGAGATTCTCTGGAAAGAACCGCGTCACGCTGAGTTCATCTATTTTGACGCACTTCTTGAGGATTTGAACAATCGCAAGAGAAGGGATGACCCACTCCTTGTCCTTTTGGATCATTTCGAGTTTGTAGACAATGAACAGAAGAGATGGAAATATAGAAAGAAGAAGATCTCAGAGGCTGAACTATGGGGTGTCTTTCTTTCATCACTTTCCTGTTCTGTTGGAGTGATGGCTAGTAGACATGCAGCTCCGAAAGGGACTCTCAAAGAGTTTGACTTCGAGGAACAAGAGCTAGCGGAACTCAATCAAGCTAGTACCATTGAACTATTGGAAGAGCATGGAGTGAATGACAGGAATTTACAGAATGCAATTACAAGTGTAAGCAGCGGCAATCCCTTTGTGATTGAAGCCATTTGCGACATAATTGAAACAAGTGACGTGTCTGTAAAGGATATTGAAGACCTCCGAGCTGGAACACTTTCAGAAGTCAGATTGAAAGTCTGGAGAAGGCTGTTTAGTCATACTGAAGGATTACTAAATATGATCAATCGTGCAGGTGTCGTTCCATATTTCAATCAGGAGATTATGTCAATTATTGCTCCAGAGATGACATCAGACAGTTGGGATCGATTTCTGAAACTTAGTTTCTTGAAGGAGAGAGATGACAAGAACTTCATACTACATGAGTTGGCTCAGGACATGGTGATTGCAGAGCTTGGACGAAACCTGAAGAATGTGGCCCTAGAGGTAGGAGGGTTGCTAGAGGAAGCATCCAAGGAGAAGTCAGATTACACACTCCGAGGATTAGGTCTATCTGCACGTGCCCTTATCGAGGAACCAGAAGTTCTCAAGGAAACCGACATCATTATCGTATCTCTTCTCTGGGAATATGACACTACCAACGCTATGCGATTGCTTGATGCTTTCAGAGTCGAATCAGATGAAGGTCGTATTGTAAAAGAAACTCAGAGAAGTTACATATTCAGCATGCTCAACAGACCTGTTGATGCAGACGAGTCATCACAGACTGCTCTTATGATAGCGAATAAACTCGCTGAGGAAGGTCCCATTCAAAAGAAACTGTATCTTGGTCGAGCGTTCTGGTTTCGAGCAGTGTTTTTCTATGCAAATGAGCAGTACTATGACACTGAGGATGCCTTTCGTAAAGTCTTAGAGATAGTGCGAGAAACAGACCCCATAGATGAATTCGAGGCGTTCATGAAAGACGATCTCTTGGTTACTACTCTACATCGTCTAGGTCAGGTTTTGGGATCACTCTATCGTCTTGAGGAGGCTGAGGAGCTCATTAGGGAAGTCCTTACGTTTCTCAAGGAAAAACCTGTGGAATCAAATAAAGGTCTTCAAAACCGGAGAGAAACCATTCTCCGTCACGCTCAGTACAGCCTAGCTATTATACTCAATATAACTGGAAGATTTTCAGAGGCTCAAGAAGTTCTTAGGGAAATCTTGGAAACGAGTAAAGAAAAGGCGATGATTACCATGACTAATCATCTGCTTAGATACATTATCCTTTTCCAGAATAAGCACGAGGAAAGCTATGAATTAGATAAGGAAAATGTGAAGGAGATCGAAAAATTAGTCAAAGAAATGCCAGATTTTCAATATGGTTTGGAGAATGCACTTAGTCATTATGTACTACCCAATACACTGACAGGTCGTTACATTAAGGCTGAGAGAATTCTGGAGGAGATTATTCCCATTTTCAAAAAAAGGGTTGAAGAAGGCAAACCGTTCGAAATGATGCTTGCTAGAATTCTCAGAGAGTCCGGAGTTATTTTCTCTCTAACTGGTCGATTAGCAGAAGCAGAAGAGAGTAATCTTGAATCAGTGAATCTCCTGAGAAATCTTGCTAAGAAATATCCTGACAGATATGGGTATAGACTAGCGGCCAGTTTGAACAATCTTGGAATAGTGCATTCTAATATGAATGAGATGGAATCTGCTGAAGAACTATTGCAAGAGGCATATAGCATTGCCAAAGAGATGGGTACGAAATACCCAGATGCTGTGTTTATCGTTGACACGTATGCAGCAATCACAAACAATGTTGGATATCACTTCAAGAAGACCAACAGATTGGAAGAAGCAGAGAAGTACCTCAGAGAGGCATGTGAAATAGGGGAAAAATATTCAACCATTTCTCCTGATCTGTTTCGACCACACTTTGCTACTTTTCTGAACAACCTTGGAGTTCTTCTTTGCGAAACTGACCGTCTATCAGAAGCTGAGTTACTGTTTCAAGATGCATTGAAAATTCGAAGAAGCTTTGTAGAAAGATCCCCCAATTTCTTTCTGCCGAGAGTTGCATCAGTTTTGAACAACCTGGGTATATTGTATAATAATACTGATAGATCCTCACTAGCTGAAAAGGTCTATACTGAGGCACTTGAGATTATTGAGGAGCATGCCTCCAAGGAACCTCGAGTTCACAAGAAGGACCTCATTGGAGTTCTTGGTAATGCACTTATTCTCTATCAAAGAACGAATGACTTCAGCGGAATTGATCGAATCATTGCGTGCTTAAAGAAGAATGGTGTTGAGGAGTTTGCCTTTCACGAGAAATGGTTTCAAGATGTTGTATACATACAAGGAATGTAGATGGTTCTTTGACCTACGCTCATTCTTCTCACCGAAAAGTTCAGCACTAATGACCGAACTCACCCAGATCAAGGCTCGTAAGAGATTTATGAAGGAACCTGTCGTATTCCACCAAAAAGGTATCTGATGAATCTGTAAGCCATCAATATTGTCGAATATATGAAATAAGACTGGTTGCTTCTCATCTAGGTTTGTGAAACAGGCGTACTTTCACAACACCTCGATGTACATCTCTACTATCTTTTACCGCACGAACTTCGGGATTCTCAAGTGCTTGATCCATTGTAAGTTTGAGCTCGTCTTTCGAAACCTTGAGTTTTATCTGGTCACCAATTGAATCGATTGTTTCTGCGGGAACAATGATATCGATGTCATCCTTGAGACCAATTTTCTCAAGGGTTTCTTCTATCATGCCACCTCCAACAGTTAGAGAGGCAGTCCCATCAATGTCAAAGTCGATATCAATAGCTTTTCCTATTGTGACTTCTTCCAAGTCAACGATTTGTTTCTTTGACAATTCAGACCAACGAATCTCTCCTTTCGGAATTGCTCCTTTATCAAGTGTTGTCTTCAAAGTGTTAACATTCGATTCAAGCTGGACTTTGTCACCAATCCGACGAATCATTGATGCATCAAATAGTGGATCTCTGTCAGGTTTAATTTTGATTGATTCAAGGAACTCTTCCCAAGCTGAACCGGCAAGCACAAACTGTTCAAGTTTTAATTGACCATCAAATGTAAAGGTCATATCATTAATACGACCCACCTTTTGACCATCTGAGTCTACAACATCGCAATCCCTCAATTCCCTGCAGTTTAGGGATTTTGTTATGTCCACGAAATACCACCTTAAAATGCCTTAAAGTATGAAACTAGTTAAAGTCTTCGAATCATTCGTTTCTGTTCATGAGCCCAAAATTTAGGTTCGAATCGGATAGTCCGAACGCCTCATTCATGCTCTCCAAAGAACATAAGATAATCAGTGCTTGGAACCTCAAGACCCAGCCCGCTTAGGACTTTAGCCAACTGTCCTCTGTGATGGGTTGTGTGCAAAAGATATTGAAGGAAGAAATCAACTACATCAATCTCAAATGGCTCTTCTTTGATATGCTTCACCATTATCTTGTCTTGAGGTATCTCCTCGATAGCATGACTTAGTCTTGTATCAAGGACCTCCCAGCGTTTGAGAAGTTCCTGTCTGGGCAGTCTCTTGACTCTATCAAAGGCAGACTTGTCCTTTTCACCCTCAATGAAGTAGAAACAAGTTTCAAGAGCTAATACTATATGCTGAACTAGTTCACGAGGGCTTGTTCCAAACACCTCTTGCGTGAAATCATCGGAAACCAACCCACTAAGGAGCTCCCTCATTTTCCAACCAGCCCAAAGATGATAATCTGCAAGGTGTTTGAAGACCAATTCCTCAACCTCCATAGACTTCTATACTCACTAGCGTATTAGTCTGCCGAGTTCTATCCTGACAATTCCTCAAGAAGACCTAACATCCACTGATCAATCGGTTTCTTTATAGTCCATGTGTCCTCAAATGGTGTCAAAACTAAGTTTCCGTCTACTTCCCCAACCATACCGCCATGTTTTCCATTGAGCAGGCATTCAATTGAATAAGCTCCGAGGCGAGTTGCGAGTATCCGGTCAAAATGAGTTGGATTGCCACCTCTCTGAATGTATCCAAGAACTGATACTCTACATTTTTCTCCAATTCGTTCAGATAGAGCCTTTCCAATCGTATCAGCATTTCCTAGTTCATCCCCTTCAGCAACCACAACAAGAACACTGGATTTTGCTCGATTCTTTGCAGCAATTACCTTGTTGGCGAGTTCCTCCATTGTTGTTGTTGTTTCTGGCATCAATATTGCTGATGCACCAGTAGCAAAGCCAACATGAAATGCAATGAATCCTGCATGGCGCCCCATTACTTCAACCAGAAAGACGCGGGAAAATGCTTCTGCAGTATCTCTAATTTTGTCCAAAGCTTCGAGTGCATTGTTAACAGCTGTATCAAATCCTATTGTGTAGTCTGTACCATAGAGATCATTATCAATGGTCCCTGGTAGTCCAATTAGCCAGCCCTTCCAGTGATTACTAAGTGCCTTTAATGCACGCATTGTACCATCGCCTCCTATAGCTATGAGTGCATCAAATCCTCGGTCTGAAAGAATCTTTGCAGCCTTCTTCTGTCCTTCTTCAGTTCTGAATTCCTCTGACCTTCCAGTTGTAAGAATTGTACCGCCTCTATGCAATATTCTTGATACTGACCGAGAGTTTAACTCATGAAATTGTCCATTGAGTATACCTTGTAATCCACCAAATACACCAAAGACCTCACAATTACGATGAATGCCAACTCGAGTGATAGCTCGAATAGCCGCATTCATCGCAGGACTATCACCGCCACTAGTAAGAACTGCAATTTTCATGACTAAACAAGTTAACCTTCGTATAAATAAGTACGATTCTTCCCAGCAAAGACTGTTTGAAATTGTTGAAGAGAAGACATGGCTTGGGACCAGATGAACATGGAAGAATCGTAATGGAAGGGTACAACAAGATTGCGAGAAACTACTATTCAGATAGAAACCTATTCAAGAATGAAAAAGAAATACAGGAGTTTATCTCTCATCTCCCTGAGAATGGGACTATTCTTGATATTGGATGTGGATGTGGTTTTCTAGTACTACGAAAACTCATCGACAAGGGATATCATACCAAGGGTATTGACTTTTCAAAGGGAATGCTCGAGATAGCAAAACAGAATGTTCCAGAAGCGGAATTGATACTAGGGGACATCACAAAGACAGATTTCGAACCAGGCTCTTTTGATGGAATAGTTTCAACTTATGCGTTCATTCATATTTTCAGAACCCAGCATCCTTGGCTTTACAAAAAGATATTCGATTGGTTAAAGTCAGGAGGCATTATGTTAGTGAGTACTGCATGTAATGAGTGGGAAGAAGTAAGTGAATACTATGGTGCACCAATGGCATGGAGTCATCCTGCATCTAGAGAAAGCCTCCAACTTGTAAATAACACAGGCTTCGAAGTTGTATTTGAGCGAACGGTCACTACATGTGATGAAACACACTACTGGATTCTGGCAAAGAAACCTGAAGTCTAGACGAGACCTTTCTGTCTCAATATGATAAGTAATGGAAGAGTTATGAATAGGCTGACAAGAATAATGAGAAAGAATGCCAGAGGATCATTCTCTAGGGGCAATCCCACATTCATACCGTAGATACTCGCAATCAATGTAGGAACACTAACAAGAAGTGAAATGGAAGTGAGCGTCTTAATAACACGGTTGAGATTATGACTGACAATACTATCGTATGCAGTCATCGCATTCTCAATTAGTTCTCTGTATATGGCACTTAGTTCAACCTGCTGTTGTAGGTCGACTTCAAGTTCTTCAAGTCGATCCTCATCAAGTATCATTCGACCAATAATATTGAATCGCATTAGCCTCCTCAGAACTTTCATATTTGCCTTAAGGGAGGTTTCCATGAAAACAGCATCTCGAGAGAGCTGAAAGAACCATTCTAACTGGGAGGGATAGATGTCACTCATAATATCCTCCTCTGTCTTGTTGATGGTATCCTCTATAAGATCGAGTGTGTGTTCGAACGAATGTATGATAATCTCGAGCCAGCGATAGATAACCTCAGAAGCTGTGGTGCCAAATTGTACCTTCTTTCGCAATCTTTTCTTTCTAAGAGGTACAACATCATTCTGAATCACAATGATGTCACGACCATTTGTGAAGATACCAATTGGATTTGTTGAATACTCTCTTTCAGCCACGATAATATCTACAGGTACTCGAAAGACCATCATTGTAAACTTATCCTCAATCTGTAGACGAGGTCTTTCATCAAGGTCCTGAACGTCTTGAAGGTCTTCTAAATCAATTTCAAAATGCTTAGATATCTTGGCTATATCATCAGGTCGTATTCCAACAATCTCTATGAGCAGGGGTACATCAGGGGCGTCTTCCAGGGTGGCATACTTTATACCACTCTCCAATGCCATAACGGAGAAACTTCCATTCTCTACTTTCTCGCTGCTCATATGATCCACCTCGTTTGGGAGGATTGTCTTCGTCCATCGATGATAGCCTGCCTGGAAAAGGGTTCTTTCTGTGAATATAGAACACAGATTTCAATAATTGAACCCCTGTAGGTCGTAAAAAGAAGAAATGTATTTGCCTTTTAGGGTTTTGTCTTACGCGAAAATTGACTAGATTATTACACTCTCAACCTCAACATTCCTGTCTTTGATACTAAGTGTGCTTGAGGGTATCTTTTTCCCACCGAAAAGTTCAGCCTCTGCTTCTTTTCGATAAACTGCATCAGCAATACGACCCAGAGCATCAGCCTTCATGATACCAGAACCACTTGCACCATTTACGACAAGAACTCCGCACTCCAAATAGACGAAGGGGATTCTGTCCGGACTGTAGTTGTATCCTCCAGCCCAGCTATTCACAGGTCGTGTGCTTTGAAATGCTGGAAAGTATTTGGAAAGTACAGGATACATGTTGTTTTCATAGTATGCACTCTCCGGCACCATATCTTCATCTGTTTGGATATACTTGTAGGCACGACCAACCTTGTCACCGCAACCAATCCAGAATCCTCGTTCTTGAAGCTGCGGTCTGAAATATACTCCTGCAGATGGTAGAATTGTGAATGGAATACAGTTCAGCTCATTGAATCCTTTAACATCCAGGAGTTCCAGTAGTTCTTTCTTGTCTTCAGCATGAATGACAAAGAGTTGGCGTTTCTTACCTTTAGTCATGCTATCGATACCTATGGGGTCAAGAAGTTGATTTGTCCATGCTCCAACAGCAAGAACGACAACATCAGCTCTAAGAGTTCCCTTGTTCGTAATGACACCATTTACCTTCTTCTTCTGCCAGACATATGGTTCACCAGGTAGGTCTAACTTTGGATCAGCCTCCAAGAGGAGTTTCTCAACCTCGACCCCAAATCTAGGTTTAACATGAGACATCTTTTTGAATTCCTCAAAATAATACTCAACCAATCTTGTAGGGTCAAGAACACCACAGTCTGCACCAAAGAGACCGTAACTCACTTCTTGGAGGTTCATGAGTTCTGCTTCCTCATCTCCAGAAAAGTCTACATTGAGACCTGGGATCATCTCCTTTAGTTCTTTCTTGTTGTAGACCTTGTAACTGATTCCTGATTTATCCATGCGTTCCATCCATGTTTTGACACTCTCATGATTGAACTGCTCGTCTGAGAGTAGCCATAGATATCCAGTCTTCTCAAAGAATAGATCATAGCCTAGCTCTTTCTGAACATACTCAAAGTACTTGATTGAGGTGTCAGTGAGTAGCTGATTTGTAGATGAAGCAAACATGTTTCGAACTGCGGCTGCACTCATAGCAGTGTTTGCCTGACCTGCTGCAAGGGTTCTATCAATTAGAAGAATTCTCTTGTCAGGGCTGTTCTTCTGCAAATAGAAAGCAGATGCAACACCTAGGCACCCAGCCCCCACAACAATTACATCAAAGGTCTCTTCGCTACTCACTACGAAAGCCTCCGTGTTATGCCGCGTGAAACAAGCCTACCTAAAACGTTTACCATTTCCAGATTACCGCAAGCGTCATAAAGAGATATCAATTTGCAGAAGCAGCGCGGAGTGGGTTGATTTTTGTCCCCAGATTCAGATAGTCAAGAAATGGAACTCTTCAGAGCAGCAAGTCAAACAAAGAAGGTTGCAGTAGGTGTTATTTTGATAGCACTCTATGCGATTCTTGCATTACTTCCAATGAGTGGTTTTATTGGAGCTGCTGGTCTGAGTAGCATCCTTAGTTTTGCTATCTGTGTTGCCCCATTAATAGGAATCATCTTGGGTCCATGGAGAGGTTTTGGATTTGGACTTATTGCAGGAATAGTGGCCACCATGGTCAGTCTTCCAATTGGGGGAGGTGTGTATCTGATTATTCCAACAACCATTGTTGGACCAGCAGTAGCTGCACTATTCACTGGGTTGTCACTGAAGAGGTCGACTAAGATTGCAAATTCCGAAATTCCAGGACCTTTTGTGACGATGCTTTATCTAATCATAGTGATAGTTCTATATGAGATTGTAGTCTATGAGGCTTGGTGGTTCATGCTACCATATATTTTGGCTGCAGTGGTTTCTCTAATTTTTCAGATCAAGAGGTTCGAATTTAATCCAAATAAATCGTATCTCCAACTCATTCCCTTTACATTCCTTGGAGCAATGCTAGACCATTCAATGATGGCTATGGGTTCAGTTTACCTACTTCAAATCCCTGCAAGTGTCTTTGGTTTTGTAATCTTTCCAGTAATGCTAATAGAACGTACAATCGCTACTCTACTGGGGGCACTTTTAGGATTCATAATTTTGAAGGTGTTTGACGAAGAGATTAGTGGTTCATTAGACAGAGAAACTTGATTCCAGTCGGTATTGATTTGTGTATCTACTTGTTTTCTTATGAGCCGAAAAAAAGACCTGGTAGTGCAAGAAAAACAAAGAACAAACCAAGAACTATTTGAAAGAAACCAATCCCGATATTAACCAGATTCAGACGACCAACTTTAGAATCGACCTGTGCCTTCTTACTCCCATAGGTTGCACCAACTGACAGAAATGCCCCAAAAATGAAGTCTGTAGAGATATGAGTGAAATAGATGAGTGTTCCAGCAACGAGTACAGCTCCAACACTCCACTGAACATTCTCAAGTAGGTATGTAATCGCTGTGAAACCTGCCGCAATCCACCAGAGCAAGAAGTATGGTGAGAAGATACTGACGAGCGCTCCCTGAGTTGTTGCTTCCAATGCGGATGTAGCGGTCATTTCGTGTTTCAATTCAGCTGTAGGTTTTGTGGATTCCTGCTTATAGTCACGTAGAGCAAGAATCCCAAATAGAATGATAATTACTCCTCCAAATCCCATAAGAAAATCTGTGTAAGGATCAAGAAACGCAGAGTTTACACCTAGAATAATGGCAGCAATAATCACTAGCTCCACAAGAGCATGACCAACCATAGGTAGAATTCCATGAAGTCGCCCATGTTTACTTGCTTGCTGTATGACTGCTGCAGAAAGAGGTCCTGGTGCTAATGCTCCTGTAAGTGAGAGAACAAACCAACCAGCAAGAACGAAAAAGACCTCTATGACACCCATACTTACGTCCTCTTACTTTGCTAGATATGAAGCAAAGAAAAGCTTGGTGTTTGATGCGTAAAGACCTATAATGGTATTAATAGTATTACAATTGATAGAAATTCGTTTTCTAGAAAGCCTTAATAGATTTCCAATGAAGCTGCGAAGTCAATATGGGAGCTGTGCGTCTGTGAAACAGGTGCAAATTACTGTACCCTACGAAAAGACTGAAGCAGTGTTTGATTTTGTAATAGATGCCCTTGGTATCAATAATGTTACAAAGATGAACACTGACAATGCCCACATACTGCAATTTAGGATAACTGATGGCCAGGCAAATGAGGCAATTGAGAAGCTAAAAAGCAGAGGTGTGGGTGTAGAATTCGGATTTATTGACATACTTGACTTAAAAGCTACTCTTCCACGTGAATCCGAAGAGATCAGTGACACCAAGATACAAAGAGATGCAACGCTTGCGGTTGAAGAGATATATGAGAGTGTCCAGAAGCAAGCCTCTCTGAGTTTTGACTTTATTGCATTCTCTATATTAGCAGCAGCCATGGCGGGTTTTGGTCTGATACAGAATAACATCACAGTTATTGTTGCTTCTATGCTGCTCTCTCCATTGATGGGACCAATGCTTGGTGTAGCTCTGGGATATGTTGTCAGGGATAGAGCACTATTCATCAAAGGTACAAGGAATGAGCTGATATCATTAGGACTTTCATTTGCAGTTGGAATTGTCATGGCTTTAATGCTACCAATCCTAATTGTAGGAACACCAGCTAATTTTGTACAAGGTGTAGTGGATAATTTCCAAGCGGAACCAATGGTCATTACAGAGATCACTCGAAGAGGTGGATTCTCAGCAATAGATGTCGGTGTTGCAATCATATCAGGACCAGCAGTTGCAGTTTCTGTCACTAGAGGTGATATGTCAAGCCTTGTAGGTGTTGCAATATCTGCTGCTTTAATGCCTCCTGCAGTAAATGCAGCTTTAATGATGATGCTGGGTGCAATATACGCTAGTGCAGACATTGCCATAATTGGCGTCGGTTCACTGCTTCTTCTCGCAATGAACATCATTCTGATTGACGTTGCAGCAATTGTGATGTTCAGAATCAAGAAGCTCACGCCATTAGCAAATCGGTCTGCGACATGGACAGCTGTCACTCAATTCACCAAGACTCGCTCTGAGAGTCTTTATCACAAACCAAAAGCTGCTGAAGCAAGATTCACTCCGGCTCCGACCACAGAGGGAAGAGCTGTAACTACCAAAATTGAAGACGAGGAACCAGAAGAAGAGAATAACGGATGATGAGAACTCAAAATGACTGACTTAGTCTATCGAGTTACCTTTGTCTTAATTTTTGCAATCTTTTGGATTGTCAGAATATATTATGTAAGAAAAGCAAAAGACCCCGACAAACCTCGCTCAGGAGCAGAGCGACGAGCTGCTATTAAACAAGAGGGATGGACAGGGATTGTGCTGGTTGTTCTGACATATGTGGAATTATTTCTTATCGGACTGTTTCTATGGGGACCATCATGGATGTCCTGGGCGGACCTTGTTTTTCCATTCTGGCTTCATTGGATTGGTATCGTAATTCTGGTATGCTCTGTTCCATTAATGATATGGGTCCATAGAACACTTGGTCAACACTACTCATATGCTCTTGAAACTAAAACTGAACAGAAAATCATCACAACTGGTCCCTATTCCAGGGTACGTCATCCTCTATATTCAGTCCATAATTTGTTCAACTTTGGGATGGTTCTCCTTACTGCGAACATTCCTCTTATAATTCTAGCAATATTTGGAGTGCCTTTCACCTATGCTCGAATGAAAAGAGAAGAAAAAATGATGATTAAGCAGTTCGGATCTGACTATGAGGAGTATATGAAAAAGACAGGCAAAATCTTCCCAAAGGTTTGAAACCGGGTATTTTGAAAATGATATTCCCTAGGTATCACAACATGATATAGCATAGATTAGGGTTAACAAGGTTAACTTTCATGGAGAACAAAACATGGGCGAACTCAAAAATAAACTACTGAAAGGACTCACAGAACATGATATTTTGACCTGGGAAGAGGAAAAAATGCGATATCAACGCAAAATGGGACGAAAAGTGACAGATCTTGAGTTCTTACGGTATCTGTTGATGAAAGCAACAAGACCAGTCATACAATCTAAGGATGGAGTTTCAACAGGTTTCCTTACAGGACAAGGACCAATATATGAGAAAGCAGACGTACGTCACGAAAGGTATCGAAGTCACACTCAACCTGATTCCGTGACCAAAGCAGTTCGAAGATTAGAAAATAGTAGAAAAGCTGACCACTGAAATTATGGTCATGTGCCAAGCCTTAAATGCTAAGATACCAATTGGTATCTTAGATAAACTAGAATCTAGCAAGAATTACTCGAGTAACCTAGTAAATAGTCGAATAATTGGAGAGCATATAATGGAATTGAAACAAGACGAAGTATTTCCAGAATGGATGTCAACTTCTGGGATTGACTTTTGGGAACCAGACAAGCTCTATATTGAGTGGTTGATATTTCTCTATGGAATATGGGAAAGCGTTGATTATCTGTAATTCAGTATAGCTGACATGTGAATATCATATCGATGGAAAGATGATAACGGTTGACACAAGAAGGACCAAGTGATCTTGACAAAGTCTTCAAGGCTTTAGGAAACGAAACACGCAGGAGAATTCTTCGTCTTTTAGCACAAGGTGAGAGATATCCCTACGAGTTGAGCAAAGTGCTAGGTCTAACTCCGCGTGGTGTGTTTAAACATCTTGAAGCACTTCAAGACGCAGGATTGGTTGAACGTGAACATGGAGAGAGTGAAGTTGGACCCGATAGAGTCTACTATCGTCTCAATGTTCGTTTTGGTCTTTCAACAACAATCCTCCCTGATGCCTTTGTAGTCAGGCTCACAAGTCATGGAAGAACAGGAACGCGTCTAATTGTTCCACAGGGATTTGTTATCCCTGAAGCAAGACCAGATGTAACAGCAGTCAGAAAACTCCTTCGTGAGCTTGGTAAAGTCAATAAAAGACTTGAGAATCTTGATGAGGAAAGAATGCGGTTTGCATCTATTCGAAGCCAGATAATAAGGCAGATAGAAACCATCATGGAATATGCAGAATGGGATGAAGAAAGCTGTCAGAAAGTGAGGTCGCTCATCGATCCGATTCGCCAACAGGTGGACGATTCTATCCAAGAACGAGAAGAAGCGTGGGCAAGTACAGTTAAGGAAGCACTTAGGCTATTCGAGAGTATGTTATCAGAGAAACCTCAGCAATCAGAGGATAGAGATTCTGATGATGATACCAAAATTATAGTCGATATAGAATAGATTTGGAAAACACCATTTTACAATATTCCGAAATGTTTTCTAATTATTGCTACAAGATTTTTCGATGAGAAAGGTTTGATGATATACTCATCAGCGTCAACAGATTTTCCTCTTTGAATATCACTGATACGATTTTTAGCAGTCAAAATCAGAATTGGAGTTTTTTTAAAACTGATGTGTTCTTTCAATTCTTTGCAAACTTTAAAACCATCAATTATTGGAAGCATCACATCACCTCGAATCCATGTTTCTCAAGAAATGTTTTTGCCAAATTTGTGGCGATATCATCATCATCAACAACCAATATCCTCTTGTTATTGTTCATATCCAGCACCAGTAGCGATTATGATTGTTGAATCTATTCTCGAAGTTTGGACAAGAAATCTTTGAAATGAGGGCACAAACCACCCATCCAATATAGATTTCCAAAGCATTCCTTTCGGAGACCCATCCTCTCTACTCTACATTCAAAACTCTTCTCACCATCAAAAAACACGCAGAGATCACTATCACATGTATGGTCATCTAATACTTTCTTTCGGACATCCATCATTAAACTGAACTCTGGAGAATCTGACCAGTCGCCTATCGAGCCGAGAGTTGAACGTATCATTGATAGGAGTTTATGGTCAGGTTTTTTCTCAGCTTCTAAAATAGTTACAAGTTCACTCACATCTGCATTGAATACATAAAGTAGATGGTCAATTTCAACTGAAACATCCTTCGCTCGTCTGTAGCAAGTGATAGCTTCATCGTATCTCTGTAGAATATAATTTGCATCGCCAGCCAAGAATAATGTTAGTGCAAGAGTGGTTCTCATTCCGGCTTTTTCTGAGAGTTCAATTCCTTCGTTATAGAGCCGTATTGCCTCCTCAGTTTCACCCTTGCGTAAAGCAACATCACCAAGATTTACAGTGGCTACAACAATTCCACGCACATACTCTGCTTCTTGACTAATTTCGAGAGCTCTACGGTTGTAAGTTTCCATTTGTTGAATCTGATCAAGGGTTCGATCAATCTCTCCAACATTGATGAGTGTTGCAGCAAGACCTATCTGATTGTTAAGCCGTTGTTGAATAATTAGCAATTCTTCGAATTGGTCACGGGCTTCCTGTAATCGACCCATATTCAGATGGATAACTCCTCGTAGATTTCGAGCATCAGCAGCTCCCTGCAAATATCCCATCCGTTCATATTGCCGAAGTGCAGCTGTAACAAGACTCAGTGCTCTGTCATGTTCGTAAAACTCCTCTAAAGCACGACTTCTGAAAAACTTGATATCTGTGAGAGCCAGCTGGTGATCAAGATGCTTTGCAGTATCCTGTGCTGAGTCCAATCGAATCAGCGCCTCCTCACGAGATTCAGCAGTCTCAGCTATGGTTGCGAGAATAATTCTTGCTCGAAGGAGAGCAGCTTGAACCATATTTCGAATGGATGTATCCTTTGCAGTTGCTTGGGTTACTTTCTCTATACTCTCTGAAGCAACTTCACGGGCATGATCAGTATATCCCAAGTCAATAAGAACAGATGCAAGCTGACCAGATAATTCAGCAAATGCAATGTAATCTTTCGATTGCCAAGCCTGGTTGGTGATATTCCGGAGATTATTCAACCAACGAGGATCAAGACTTTGACGACAATAGGCTGCTGCGGCATATCCTTTTGCTGTTAAATTGGATTGCTCTTTTGCAAGAATCTGATTGTATCCATACATACCTCTTAGAAAGCTACCCTTTGCGCACATCGCAAGAAAAGCAGGACTACGATTCTTCCATTCTCCACTTCCAACGTATTCAAGCAAAATATCTGTGAAGAGCCTGAACCGGTCCCTGTTAGAGCGGGAATATTGAGAGATTCGGTTACGCAATTCTTCAATTTCACTAGCCTCTAATCCTGTCGTATACATCATAAACTCTGGGATTATTGGGTTGTCTTGCACCGTCTCAATCACCATTTTTTGATGAGCCTACTAGTTCCTGCTCCTCTTTGATTTGGCTTTATATGGCTATCAAAAGACTTCTAGTGGTTTTCTTCGCAAAAAAGGGTGAAAGCGTGAGATATAGGTTTCGAGGATGTATTGGGCACTGAAAATCAATCATGTATTATTGCTTCTAAATGGAAAATGTGCCATATGTTGGTCAATAGATGGGTTTTACTTTCCTAACAGTATCAGTCATATCATACATACTAAATGGTTTCTGAAGAAATGCTCTTGCACCAGCTGAAAGAACAGTTTCACCTACGCTATCTATAGGATCAGATATGATTATTATCGCAATTACTGGGTCAATATCAAGCAAATCCTCAATGAGACGGACAAGGTCTGTCTGTTCCATATTAAAATCAATAATAACAACTGAAGGATTCATGGATTGACTAATTACGATAAGACTTTGGGCATCATCAGCTTCTCCCACGACATCAAAACCTGCATCCTCAAGAGCCATTTTCAATAAAACTCTCAATAGGGGAATCTCTCCTGCCACGATGATACCAGAATGCGGAACTTCTGTCAGATCATTCCTGCCCCCTAGGATTTAGCTCAATGTTGTCGAGATAGATTCTCAATCAGACACAGCACTCTCAACGAGGTCTAGCATGTGACGAATAGTCACAGGTTTCAGACCAAAACTTGCTGCACCTTTGTTCATAGCCTGTTCCCTTACATTTGCATCAGCACTGATGAAAACAATCTTAGCTTTGGGATCAATCTCAAGGATTTCTTTCATCGCTTGGAGGCCATCTTTATTGGGCATGCGATGGTCTAAAATGATGACTTCAGGTTTAGGATCTAAAGCACTGAATTTCTCAATTGCTTCAGACCCATCATATGCATCTGCCACAACTTCGTGTCCTTTGATGCTGAAGACATCTTTGTAGAGTCTATGAAGAATCGCCTCATCATCAACTATGAAGATTGTGACCATATGGCTATTCCAACCTTGGAATTGTGTCTATCACGGGAGGATTACAATGTTAATAGAGTTTGTATCTAACTGCTGGTGTGCGACATTGCTCTCTGTCCCTTACGATGGCAGAATTGTACACGTCGATTCTACAAATAAATGAATATGCGACTGAGTATTGACGAAAATATTCTCGCAAGCTATTACACAATATTGTCTATAGAAGAATACTACTTTGCATGAAAGCAAATCATTTGTAATTAGCAGTGTTATGAGTCGTTTAGGTAGTATCAAGCACGTTTTAATGGGTTCGATTGCGTTTAAATTAAAGGATTATTGACCTGTTATTAGAAATGACGATCTGCCATTTCAAATGACATCTACTATTTTTTCTTGAGTTTTCGAAAAATCGAAAGCGATTATTTACTGAGTGGTTATATTTTTAATAATTAATTGATTATTAAATATTTTAGTTATATATTTAATATATTTCAATTAATACCCCTAATATATTCTATTATTAACTATATAGAGGAACTCATAATTGAATCAGATATAAATGCGCCAATAAAATGAAAAACAATATTCGATTCATCTTATTCAAAATTACTGATTTATAGATATACACATTATTTTCTCTAATTTACTTATATTCGATTATCAAATATAGATATAGAATGAATTGCTATAATAAGCATACACTCATACTCAATATGCGTGTACTACTACATTTTGGCGTAAATAACCCTGCTTCTTTAATGATGTTTCTATATAATGATGTATATAATACGAAAATTGAGTATGTGGAAAAATAACAAGCAACAATGTTGGTTAGATTATGATCTCTTGATAGTATTTAGTTTGGCATAGATTCAATACCAAAGATTTTACCTATGGATCTTTAATAATTTGATAGTGCCTCGTAATTCCTTATAATGGTATTATTTGTACCAAATATAGGAATAATTATTATTTAGACAATTATTGTAAAATAAAATTAATTGTTTAAATAAAACTTTCGAAAAATCGACAAGAATTGAGCGATAAGACTATAATGATTAAACTATTGTTAACTTATCGAAAAAAGTTAATACACCCAAAAAACTCTCTGAAATTCATTTCTAAATGCTTTCCTGAAGGGTAGTAAATATCGATCTTTGCCATTATCACTCTACAAAACAAGCCCATCTTGACTAATGAGATACACGATCTATTGTTAGATACAATGTTCTAGATATTACAAGGTCCAATATACCAAGGTGTACATCAATAACATGTAGTAAACGCTCTGTTTCACACTCCTGAAATAGTCGCGTAGCATCAGCCGGAGTAAAGATCTCGCGTCCGAGTACAGTTTCATACTTTCTCGACTCAGTTTCTCTCCTCCCTTCATGATGTGCTCCTCAAAAAAAACCAACGTGTACTTAAACGGAAATAGCGAGCAAGCGTGTACTGACCGAGAAAATCACCCCTTGCTGGCCAGGGGTACACCCCTCCTTGAAGAAAACATAGGTCAGTACACGCAAATCTTGCTAAAATGATTTCAGACAATTCTAACGTTTACTATCATTTAGACCAAAAATATTAGGACCATTTCACAAGAAAACATCTAGAAGAATGACTGTAGATACAGATGTAATAATAATTGGGGCAGGACCTGCAGGACTTTCAGCTGCGAAAAGGCTTTCAGAATATGGAATAGAGTACACGTTGATTTCAAGAGAGGACAAACCAGGAGCTTACAAGGCATGTGGAGGATATATTCCTGCTCGAGCGTTAGAAGAATTTGGACTGGAACAAATCCCCAGCGCTCATGATGTCAAATCAATCAGAATGAAGTTCCCTGGACTTGAAATGAAAAGAGTTGATTTTGAAAACCGAGTTGGAGTAAACGTCAGCCGAGAAGTTCTAGGTGTAACACTTTTGAATCAAATAGAAACAAGCTCTGAAGAGATTTGGCTTAACACCGAATGTGGGGAAACAGAAGCTACCAAGGATAAATGTACAGTAAGATACACGAAGGGAAATGAAACTGGTTTACTATCATCACATCTCATCATTGATGCAAGTGGTGTAAACCCAGTTACGATTCGATTTACACCAGTAAGAAGTCGACCTATGAATTCACAAATAGGATATGCTGTTCAATACCAAATGAAAACAAAGTACCCACTAGAAATTGTGAATGATTTCTATTATGGGAGTGAATTTTCTCCGAGGGGGTATGCTTGGTCATTTCCTCGCAAATATGAAACCGTTTTGGGTACTGGAGGTATAGTGGAAATAGTTAGAACGAGCAAGAAGAGAACAATATCATATTTGGATGAACTCGTTGAAAACAAGAAGCCTACATCCAGTGAACTCCAGAATGCAAGAGCGGAGCTTGTGAATAGAGAGGCTGCATTAATGCCTCTAGCAGGAATAGTCAAACCCTCATATGGTAACCGGATTATGCTTGCAGGAGATGCTGCGTGTCATTGTTCACCCATTACAGGAGAGGGTATTTACTATTCCATGTTAGGTGGCCATAGTGCTGCCGATGTTGCAGCAGATTGCATTCAAAAAAAAGACTTTTCAGACAATCGCCTATCTAGATATGAACGATTATGGACTAGCTCATTTGGTTCTGATCTTAAGTGGGGGCTCTGGTTGCAAAAACGATTCCTTGAATCAGGATCAAGTTCGTTGGGCACTACATTTCTGAGTTCAGAGAGAACAACTCGAATAATTGCAGAGATGCTTGCTGGAATACGACCAGTCAGAAGTGCAATTCTTGCAGCTGCCCCAAGATATTTGGTTTCAAAATTAAGAAAGGCTTGATACTTCAGAGCTTCAACAAGCAACAAATAGCTAGCTATTTTATTTCTTTTCTTTGGCTTTACAAATAGCTATCTGACCATCTTTCTTCAAGGAGGTCTAGAGCTTTATTCTTAATTGTAGCATCATCATCTTGTAGTCCCAAACGGACAAGATCTGCTGCTTGATTTTTTGGGAGATCATGACTAGCTTCCAGTACAGCAAATCTAACTCTTGGATTTTCATCATCCATGAGTCGTCGGAGATGATTCTCTATTCCTTTTTCTTGAAATGCAGATAATGCTTGAACGGAGTCAATTTTAGCATCGGGAGATGATGCTTTTGAGAGCTTGCTCAAAGCTTCTAGATATCTTGAAGTCACTTCTTGATTATGTATTTCAGTAGACGTTTCAATTCTTGGTTGAGCTGAAGGAATTCCACCAGGTGTGAAATATTGAGCCGACTCAATGACCGAGATAGCTTTGAAGAGTGATTCCCTTTCAGCACCAGTTGATTCAGGAATCAGACTACACAAACAATCTATCTTTGAATAATCATGTGTAGATTCGAATATCCTAATTACTCTCAAATTCAAAGACTTTGTACCATTTCCAAGTAATGGTACTAACGCGTCATTACAATGTTTGGTTTCGACCTCCTCAATAGTTCTAAGAGCTTCTTCCCGTATATTGATGTCCTCAGATCCAAATCTTATCATTGCCATGTAGGTTGTGTGAAGGAGCCACATTTCATCTGATTCCCTACACTTTAGTCCAAGATATTGAACTCTCTTCATGATGAGCTGGGACCAATCTTCCTCAGACACTTCGACCATCATTGAACTCACATCATACCCGAAAGACTGCAAAATCTCTTGGAGTATTAAAAAGTCAGATTGTCCTATTATTGGATAATCACCATCGAAATTGAACGCATTCAGAATTTTCCTTCCATAGTGAGTCTGTTGAAGATCTGCAAGACAATATCTATGTTTCAGTTCCTCACCAGAAGTAGAGAGATGATATGAATATGGAATTTTACAGCCTTCTAGCTCATAGGCTCTTTTTGATAATGTGTATGGGATTAGGACGACATAGGGCGTTTCTTTCAGTGTATCTATTTCTACAAACGATAAATCGACAAGGGGAGAATTTTTCGTGACCAATTCTATGACGGTTTGAATTAGAAAATCTCGCGCTTCCTTTCTACTTGAAACTCCGGACACCATTTTGAATATAGCATATGAAGGCTTCAAAATAGCAAAATACACAGCTCCAAATCCAAGATATTCTGCAATACAATCACGAACTTTCAATTTGTAGCGTGAAGGATTGCCTTCCCACAGAATAATTTGTTCTAACATCATAGAGAAGAGTTCCACTTCACCTACAGTAACTATCTTGTCAAGAATAGAAAAAGCTGCAACATAATCACCATTGTTGATTGCACGAAGAAATGAAACAACGGTATCTCTCACATTCTGCCCCATACTGGATTCTGTGGTTTAGTATAAGAACCACTCTCAAAATAGTTAGAGTGAGAGTGGCCCAGCGAGTTTTCGCCAGGCCAGTAAAGAGAGAGAGGAGAATTAGGACCCAGTGCCTCGCATTCGATGGACAATGAAACACTTCTCACGATACGCTTGATCTTCAAGTTCATTGATAAAATTCTCAAGCTTCTTGACCTTGGTGAACTCTTCTTCAATTCCAAGATCTCGAACCTGTATCAACGCTTTTTTGTGTTCAATCCTCACATAAATACCACCAAGTCCAACCCCGTGCTTCATGTATACTGGGTCGTCTTGGTTTTTAACTCGATAGAAACCCTGTCGTCTGAGCATTCTGCTGAACATCATCATATGTGTCGTACCCTCCCGGCGGTAGACAAAAGAGAGTACACGCTATCCCAAATATAAAGAAATAGGGTTTCTATAGTAAACGCAAGCTTTTCGCGCCATATTCCATTCTATGAAAGTTGCCTATTACAATACAAATTGAGATTTTTTAGGCTATAATCAATACAAATCAATATAGAAATAAGAAAATACGATACAAATAGGCTTATACATTAGAGTTCTAGCTTCCACTCTTTTTGAATGGCGCGAAATAGCTTAACGTTTACACTGAATTCTTACGGATAAGTCACATCATCTCATCAACGTTTACAATGATAAATTGACAACGTGTACAAAAAAATTACAAGCCCATTTAAGCCCAGATTGAGATATAATATAACATACTCCTGTAAACCACCTAATCTAAATTGAATAATGTTTGATTTGGTTCTTTAATCATGATGGCAATTATTCGTTGGTATACGCCGCTATTCAAACACCCCTTTTTATCAATTTAAAATCAAGGTTATGGCTAAGAGTTATCTTTCTTCAAGATAAAATCAGATATGAGGGTAACAACGAGAGATGAGTTCAGATACATCAGGACCAATTGGGATGTATAACTTCTGGCGGCCATTACTAGCAATCTTCAACTTTGCAGGTTTGTTATGGTATGGTGCGGGATTGATGAAACCCACTGCAGATCTTTGGGATTTCATTTTCGTTATGGGCGGATGTTATTTTAGCTTGAAATTCATTCGATATCTAACCAAAGCACATAGTTTCAAAGAATCTCGAATCAGACCTGCTGATCTTGAAGACTTTCTAAGCAAGGGAATATATGCTAAAATCAGACAACCAATATCTGCAGCCATGATCTACATGAATCTCGCCTATGCCTGTTTCTATAGGTCTTTTATGATGATTCCAGCTGTGGCAATTTGCATAGCAGTTTGGTACATCTTGGCACGTTATGAGGATCAGATGATGCTCTCAAGATTTGGGGAAGATTATGGAGAATACATGAAATCAACAGCTATGCTCCGTGGAGGTTCTGACGAACAACAAAGACTGGCGTCATCCGGATATGATATGTATTAATCGGACTCTATTCCACAATCTCTGGCTGTGGCAGCATTATCTTTGATACTTCATAAGAGGCACTAAGAAACTCAACATGACCACCGATTTTAGTGATATCGCCCCCACGTTCCTGAAGTCTGAACTCAGCAACTTGGGTTTCATCGACTCCAATTGTACCAAGTCTTTGCATTCTGAAAGACCCAATTGCCGTGTTAATATCAACAGGCAGGTCAATATCTACAACCACCATGTCAATCTGATGATTACTTCCGTTATGTACAGACACATCTAGAAGTAGCTCTTCTTTCATTCGTCTGACTGAGGAATGAACCTTGACTCCCGATCTTTCAACTACAGCTTTTAATCGCTCTCGCTCTTCCTGTACTTTGGATTTTGTGACTCTATGGGAATCCTCTGAAACTCGTTGAGCTCGTGTTTTACTTGGCCTAGAGGTTGCTTGTCTTTTGGGTGTTGTAGGTTGAGTTCCCATGATCCAACTCAAGAAACTAGGAGCTTCATATATCACAAAGACCAGACCACAAATGATCATCGCAGTCCAAATTACTGTAAACATGAACTGAGATCTAAAGACAGTGTCTTCAAATGTTCTATATACTGGTTCAAAGAACCCTCTTACAATGGGTCCTAAGATGGGACCTAGTAAATCTTCTAGTTCCTGCCAGAATAATATGCTAAATCTGTTGATAGGTGAAACTCCGACTGAGAGTGAAATCAAATCTAGACTAGTGAACGTTTTGATGCCTCCGACCATGATTCCCATATTGCTCTACAAGAACAACAATCTACTTACCTACAGTTACTCCTGAATGGTTATTAATCTTGCAACAAATCTAGAGCGGAAGTTCGAATACATCTTTGAAGATGCTACTCAGGTAACAAGCTTTGATACATTTCCCACAGATGTCTCTCTCGATTCCCTGTAATTTGAGATGTAGAATATATCTTCTGCAGTTTTCACGATAATCTGGCAATTTTTCTCTGTTCCTAATGAAACTGCAAACATCTTCGCATGCAGTGCAAGAGCCACACTGTGATTCACCTTTCTCACCATATTTCAGTGGGTAAGGTACAATGATGGATGCAAATCGGATAGCACAACTAAATCGGTCATGAATGATTAATTGATTTTTTCCACGCCATCCTAATCCGGAGTTTTCCGCGACGATCCTATGAGAAAGAACCATCCCAAAATAATCTGATACGTGATTGATCTTATCGATTATACCTCCGATTGTTGCATCTAATGGTATACCACCAAAATGAGTAGCTATGTCTTTAGACATTTGATTGAGCATTTGGTTGAGCCTATTGTATTCCGATGCGTAATTATTCCAGAGTTGATAATCAACACCATCCTCTGTTACATAATTAATGCAATCCATGATTGGACCTCTATAACTCACTCCTATACAGACAATGGAACCTTTATTCATTAGAGTTTCAAATTGATTACCCACTATTGTTTTGAGCTTATTTTGTTGGATGGGCATCAGTTTGTCAAATACGGTGTTAAAACTAGCAAAACCGATGTCTCCCTCCTCTTTTGCCATTACTAAAAGTTGATGAAAGTAATTAATGATTTTTTCAGTCCTTTCAAATGCATCTTCATGGTTTGTCATCTAAATCAAACCTCGGATTTTCACCCTGACAATTTTGTCCTTTTGACCTTATGGAATTCTCGAAAAACCATTGCTATTCTCAGCCAGTTTCTAGTTCATACGTTAGACCCAAAAGATGATGAGGAGTTATTCTCTGAATCCTAATTATAGTGATGTTCAATGCTCCCCTATGAAGGAAGTATTTGGAGACCTCCGAGTGAGGCTAGAAGTTTAATACTTCAAGCCACAGTAGGATGTTCTCATAATGCCTGCATTTTTTGTGTTTCATATAAACAGAAGAGCTACAAGGTTCGAGGTGCAAAAGGTGTACAATCAGATTTGAACACACTTCCTCATGAGTATAAGCAACATGTAAAACGAGTCTTTTTAGCTGATGGTAATGCTCTTGCTATGTCAACTGACGAATTAATCAAAACATTGAATGTACTGAAACCAGAGCTGCCAATGCTAGAGCGTGTAGGGATTTATGGCTATGCAAGAGACGTACGGGACAAGACAGTTGATAACCTGATATCAATCAAAGATGCAGGTCTTGGCATTGTGTATCTAGGACTTGAAACAGGTGATGATGAATTACTACGCTGGGCTAGAAAGGGTGTGGGTTCCAGGGAGAACATTGATGCATGCAAGAAGATTCGGAATGCGAGTATACCACTTTCGCTCACAATCATTCTCGGACTCGGTGGTCTGGAACACTCTGAACGACATGCACAGGCAACAGCGAAAGCACTCAACGAAATTGATCCAGAATACATTGGAGCTTTAACGCTGATGACACCTCCAGGCACACGGATAAGCGAGATGATTAAAGACCGAGAGTTTGAGCCAATGGACCCAATGGATATTCTAAAGGAACTCAAAATCCTAGTTGAAGGACTTGAGCTAACGAATTGCATATTCAGGACAAATCACGCCTCAAACTACTTGCCAATTAGAGGTACACTTGGCAGGGATAAAGAAGCAATGGTGCAGGTTCTATCAGATATAATTAGAAGTGATGATGAAAGTAGATTGAGGCCAAGTTATTTACGGGGTCTCTGATTGTATAGAAACCAAAGAACTTGTCCTCATTAATAGAATTTGATTTTACTAAGCATGTTGCTTGCCTGGAACTATCAAAACCTGACCAAGCAGGTCTCCTTTAAGGACAGAGGCTTTGATTCTCGATTGAAATATAGACATATCCGCAGTCCTGTCTTCATCAGGTCTTTTGAACTCTTGCGAGCCTATGCATGATAAATGACCCATTCCGTTGACACCATAATATGATTGGACTACTACTGCATTTGCTGGAATTGAGATTGGCTTTATCGGTACAAATTGTTGTTCTCCCACAGTGAAAGCAACCTTCTCATTTGCAATTACGGGAACTAATCTTACCTTCGACCAGTCTAATGAAAGAGTTCGCTCCTCCATACCATCAACAGCAGTTCTCAACCTGTCCATTCCAAGACTCAATAAATCTTGACTACAACTGATAACATAGATCTTCTCAGACACTTGATTCTCACCCTCGTTTTTATTCATGTTCTTTTACTACTTTATCTATAAAGAGATGACTTTATCATATTTCTCCATGAGCAGGTCAACCAACTCAGGATACTCAATTTGGTCCACATCAACAACTAGTCTTGCACTAATACCTCGTTCTTCTATGTGTTGTTTTAAGGCGTGAACTTTGACCTTAAGGTCTTGGATCTCAGCTGTATGTGGACAACCTTTGTCTACGAGATATACTCCGTCTTGAACTAATAGTAAATCAGTTTCGATACCCTGTGTCTTCATAACCTCAATTATTTCTCTTACGCTGGTACATTGATTAGAGAGCCAAATTAGATACCTCACTTTCATTTCCTCCTCAAAATGTCAGTACAATTTCATTCTCGACAAATGCTTTCGCAACTTCTTCTTCTTCTAGAACTTCCACGTTCTCGAAGATTTCATCAGCAGAGATGTTCCTCTCCTCAAGAGACTTCTTACTTGCACAAATACGACCATCAAAGCTCTCGAATGTTGATTTGAACATTCGGATATGCATGATATCTTGGTCCTTCATTAAGCCATAAACGCCATTCCCAAGAAAAAGTAACTGAGGTGTGTGGTCCATTCCGAACATTCCTACCGCTGCACGCCAACCCTCAGCAGCTATGATTTTTCCAAAGGGTCTACTCGTTACAAGGACTAGTATAGGTTTTTCTATAAACTCCATCATTATCACTCCTACATAGATAGTGATACGAATCTATCCACTTCTCCAATTATCTCAGCAAACTCTGTTAATCCTGAAACTTCAACCCCAGAAATAAAATCAGAACCAGCTTGATCAAAACCCCTAGCTGAAGTACAAAGTCCACAAGCTTGAAATTCAACGCCTTCATCAGCAAGTTCCTGAAGCTTGTCATTCATTGGTCTATCAGGGTCAGGGTCTTGGTTCAGTTTTGCATTATTAACACCATCAACAAACAGGAACACCTTAACCCCGTACCCCTTCTCTAATGCAGCTTTGCATAGATCATAGAACGTGTGGCTATTTTGGAAGGTGTAAGGTGAAGTTGTTAACAAAATGCCAAGAGTCTTCTTCTCCATATATCATCATCCCAAAGATAAGATAGTCGGGTTCGGATAGTTGTCATTAAAAAAGATAACTCAGTGGCTATGACTTGGAATTGCTGAATGTTCTAAATTTTCGCTCTCCATTTTTTCAAATACAATCTTAGACCAGCAAGGAAATTCATCATCGGAACGTGTGTCTGATAGGAAAAATAGTCTGGTCCAAACCTTTGCATGTTTGTTTCTTCTTCGTGTATGATATCAAAAATAATCAAAGGAATTTGGATAATCATACAGAAGATGCTCAACCAAAATTGTGAAACTAAAGCTAAAGCGACAGTTAGAATCGACCATCCAAGGGCAAAGGGATGCCGAATTATTCCATAAACACCCTGTTGTACCAAAACAGTAGTGAATACCCAACCCTTTCCTTCCTCAGGCAAGCCATGTTTCCTCAAAGCTGTTGTTGCTAGAGTGATGAATAGAAAACCAGGAATAAACAATAACCAGCCTATCCATCTTAGTAGTTCAACTCCTTGGAAGTCATAATAATACATGAAAATGTACAGTTGAATGATGAAAAATACTCCAGCTTCAATTGAAGCTACTTCGTCTTTGAGAGTAGATTTTCGTTCTTCTTCAGTTTGCATTACGAGACTCAGGAAAAATGACACATCATCCAACATTAACATTTTTCGAATACTCCTAACCATAGAGTTTCGGTATTCGGAACATTGAATACTTTAATGTGGAGAATGAAATAAATTCTGAAGATATTGGAGAGAGTTTCATGGTGGAAGATCCCATAATCATCTATGTCGATAAGGAAGGAAAAACACGTGAACTTGAGGTTGATGAAGAAGAAACCATCCTCGACCTATCAAGAAAAGGAGTCACAATGATTGACCTTGAAACGGTCATTGCGATTCCTGAACTAAAGGAGCTTGAATTGGGTGGGAATTTACTTGAAGAAATCAACCTCGCACCACTGAGCAGATGTCCTAGTCTACTGAAGCTGAGCCTTTTCAAGAATCAGTTCAAGTCAATTAATCTAAAGCCACTTGAAAAATGTGAGGGCTTAGAGGAAATAAATTTGGGATCGAACCGAATCAAAGCTGTAGATCTGAAACCAATTGGTTCTTCAAAGACTCTCAGAAGGTTAAGGCTATTCAATAACGGATTGAGTGATATCGATATCTCACCATTAGCTGGATGCGAGAATCTAGAAACTCTTGATATTGAAAACAATGAAATTAAAACTATAGATTTGACTCCACTTTCGAACTGCTCCAATTTTATGCAATTGAATTTAATGTACAATAAGCTCTCGAGCGTGGACCTCGTACCTCTATCCAATTGTACTAAACTGAGGTTTGTGTATCTTCATCACAACCAACTCAAAACTATAGACATTTCACCATTCAAAAACTGCCCCGATCTACGAATACTTCGACTGGGCGGAAACCAGATTGAAGAGATTGATCTTTCGCCACTATCAATATGTACTGAGTTACGGCGCTTGGGACTTGCGATGAATCGACTCATTACTCTAGATATTAGTCCATTAGCTGAAGCAGAGCAACTCTCAAGTCTTGATCTTGCGGGAAATCGATTAACTAAGATTGACCTCGCACCACTTGAGAACTGCGAGGAACTCACAGAGCTCTATCTCTTCAGCGACCATCCTGAGGAAAATGAATTCTCAGAATTAGACATTTCACCATTATTCAGCTGTAGTGAACTTGAAGACTTTGGGGTTAGTGATGATACTGAGCTTCATGCTAACAAGCGTTTGAAGGATGAAGACGATGTGCCATTAGCAATCGAGGAGCTTTTAGAAGAGAATAGAATAAAGTGGGTATAAAACACTGTTTCGCGCGCACCTCTATTAGATTTAAATAAAGGAATATCTCAGAAGAGTTGATTTGCGAGATAGAGGACTTGCAATGTCATCGAGGGAGCAAGAAATCGCTAAAATAGCGAATATGTATTCGAGGTACCTTAATGGACCTCTTGGTCGTGGTGTGATGGACCATCTCAAAGAAGGGGAGAGTTTTACGATCAAATCTCAATTCGAGATGCTAAAAATCATGAAACTCAATGGAAAAGCTGTAGTTAAGGTAGTTGAGGAATCTGCAACGAACACAGCAAATGAAACTGAAAGTTTGTCAAACTTTCAGGAGTTTTAAAGTTTACAAATCAAAGCGAATATAACTACTACTTACTGATGAAAAATCAGGATGTGATTTAGATGGTAGTGGAAATGGATGATGCTACTAGAGAACAAGTTCGAGAACTCTTTACAAATATCATCAATAATGTAACAATTCATCTCTTCATAGAAGAAAGGAGCTGCCTATATTGTAATGATGTGAAAGATATGGTTCAACAACTCGCAGAATTGACTGACAAGATTACAATAGTAGAGCATAAAGGTGCTCTTGATACTGATGATGCAAAAAAGATGGGTGTGGAACATCATCCAGCGCTTGTGCTTCATGGAAAAGACAAGTATAATGTGAAGTTCTATGGTATTCCTGCGGGTCATGAGTTTGGAGCTTTAGTTGGTTCTATTATTGATGTATCAACTGGAACAGCACCATTACCACCTGATATCATTGAAGACATTGCTTCAATTGACAAACCAGTCAACATCAAGGTCTTTGTCACACCACAATGTCCATACTGTCCTGATATGACTCGGCTAGCACATCAAGCATCGATTATCAATCCACTCATTTCATCCGAGATGATCGAGTCACTTGAGTTTCAGGAATTGACAATGAAGTATGAGGTCTATGGTGTTCCTAAGACTATTATCAATGAAACCATCACAATTGATGGCCTATCACCTATCGATATGTTTGTTGAGAAGCTGTTTGAAGCCATTGACACTTGACATTTCGGGATTGATTATTGGAAGAGTAGGTGTAATTCACAGTGGAAACGCAATCTTATGTTATAATGTTGAGACCTGCCAATGATTATGGGATTGAAGGCACAAATGAGATTGTTGCTGAGCATTTCAAGTATCTCCAACGCCTTCTTAGTGATGGAATTCTCACCATGGCAGGAAGGTTTTCTGAAGTCTTGATTGGACTCTCGATGATTGAAGCAAAATCAAGAGAAGAGGCTATTGAAATTATGAAGAACGATCCTGCAGTTAAAGCAGGAATCTTCCATGCAGAACTCTATCCTTGGCGAATTGCTTTGAAAGCTGATTAGAAAATCTCAAATTGTCTGGCGGGTGTAGATGAATTCATTCTCATTTACATACTTGTACGCTTGGTAGGCAGCGTGGACACCCTCAGCGACACCAGTGATTGCTTGCTTGAATTCTGTATCAGCTACATCACCTGCAGCATATACACCCTCAATATTGGTACGACTTGAGCGGTCTATCTTGATCTCGCCCTTTTCGTTAAGTTCTACACCAAGCTTCCTCGCAAGCTCTGAATGAGGAATTCCACCAATTGCAATGAAAATCCCATCAAGTGACAATGTGTCTTTGCCATTGTAGGGTCTATCGAGTTTTACTCCTATGACTTTCTGTTCCCCAAGAATCTCAGTCACATTAGTTTCATTTATGATTATAGCAAGGCTTCTTTGACAGCGCTATCACTTCCTCCAACAACACCAACAACTTTCTCCTTATACAAAGGTGCATCGCACAATGCACAGTAACTTACACCCTTATTCTTCAATTCATCATGACCTGGAACTTCAAGCTCACGTTCCTTCATACCTGTTGCAAAGAGAATTGATTTAGCCAAGAAAGTCTTGTTTTCTGTTACAACATAGAAGATGTTCTCCTCAGTTCTGAAAACATCAATCACCATACCAGTTTCAATGAGGACTGGATAATCCAAGGCATGTTCCTTTAGTTTTTCAGCAAGTTCTTGACCGGTGAGCTGAATATATCCTGGATAATTAGCAACATCATCAGTAAGAGTAATAGTCCCGCCCTCGACATCTCCAATCACAGCAACACTAAGGTCCAACCGGGCAGCATACATTGCAGCAGCGTATCCTGTCACTCCAGAGCCAATTATCACAAAGTCGTACATCTTTCACACCCCTAGTTTTCGTTTTAGTCTTCGTTCAGCTCTTCGATCAAACCCGACAAAGAAATCTCCATCAATTTTTGTCACTGGGACTGCCATTTGACCACTTAACTCCTTGAGTTCATGAAAAGCATCAGGATTCGTTAGAACATTCTTCTCTTCAACCTCAACATTGAGATCTCTGAGGAACTCCTTTACTAATTTCGAGTATGGACATTTTGGTGCTGTATACAAAACTGCTTTGACCATAGCATAGTTCCATCCATTATCCAAATACGTGTAGTGAACTGGTTTGTGTCCATACTGATATAAATTATGAAACAGACAGAACATCAAGATATCCCTTTGAGAATAGCCTTAAGTGGAAGATGAACCAAATGTTTCAGAGAAATCTGGAGTGAACCAGACATGAACAAGGAAGAAACTCTCGCTTTCATCGATAAACAAATCCAGCTTGAATTAAAGATTATAGAGATTGTCAAAGAGAATGTTGCGCAACTAGGAAATGTATTCGTAAAGGATCTCCTCCTAGCAGTATCAACAGATTCCAAAAAACATTCAGAATTACTCAAATCGCTTCGGAAAGCAGTTGAAGGACCTACACCTTTCATCAGTGAAAAGGAGCGTGACAAGATTGCTCGAGGCATTGAAGCTCATATCAAGATGGAAGAAAAGGCTGTTGAAACCTATGGACAGCTGGCTGAACAGAGCGATAGTGATCAAGTAAAAACAATTGCCATGATGATACGTGAGGATGAAATTAGACATCATGCATTATTGAAGGAACTTCACAAAACGGTTGTTGAACCTGAAACTCTCACTGAGGATTTAATCTGGGATGTAATGTGGAAGGACTCACCTTGGAAAGGCAGCCCTGGTGGCTAATTCAGGATGGGGTATTAGAAATTCAATGATTCATTCGATAGTGTAGTATCTTAGTCCAATCATCATTTTACACCACTGCTGCAAGCCAATCCTTATGTTGGATTGAAATCGTTGCTTATACTACTATAGGAATTTGGAGAGAGAACTCTATATGACGATAGAAGATGTCAAGCGGACTGACAGTGGTCCTGCGCTAATGCTTGCCAATGAGGCTGTAGTTAGAGGAGCATTAGAATCAGATGCAAAGATTGTAGCTTTTTATCCAGGTTCACCTACTTCAGAAATATTAGACACATTTGGAGAAGTCTTGGAGCATTTTGGAGATTACAAAATGCACATAGCTGCTAATGAGAAAGTTGCGCTAGAAACGGTAGCTGGTGCATCTATGTCAGGAATGCGTTCCTTTACCTCTATGAAGAGTGTTGGAATGAACGTAGCTAGTGATTCAATGTTTTCGATTGGATACACAGGTCTCAATGCAGGATGCGTCTGTTTGATTGCTGATGATCCCTATGCTCATTCATCACAGTCTGAACAAGATGGAAGATATTTTGGCGAAGCTGCATATGTTCCAATGATTGAGCCATCTACAGCTCAAGAAGCGCTTGATATGACTAAATGGGCATTCGAGGTTTCAGAGAAACATAAGACACTTGTCATCATGAGAACTACTACTCGAGTAAATCATCAAAGAGGAATAGTCAATCTTGGAAAACTGGATAGGTCACCATTCAAGAAGAACAAATGGGCTGATGTCAAGGGTCAATATTTTACAGTTGGATCAGTTGCACGAGCTCTGAAGGCTAGGCTCTTAGAAAAAGCTGAAGCAATCAAAGAAGACTTTGAAAAGACTGACTTCAATTCAGTTGTGCCAGGCAGCGGCAGTGTGGGGATACTCACTGCAGGTGTTTGTTTTCTTCATGTCAAAGAAGCAATGCGGAATCTTGGTATCAATCTACCTGTATTTAAACTAGGAACAATTTTTCCACTTCCAGAGAAGAAACTCTCTGAATTTATCAATGCACTGTCAACTCTGATTGTTGTTGAAGAATTAACACCATACCTAGAAACTAGAATTGCTGCTCTCGCACAAAGAATGAATCTAAATCTAAATATTGTAGGCAAAAAGAGTAGACATTTTTCTGAAATGCTAGAGTATAATGTACCTATTGTAGAGAAGGTGCTAGCAGAAGTTACCGATAAAAAAATCAGTTTAGACTATGATGCTATACTAAAGAAAGCAGAAAAACTCAAAGAGATACTGCCTGAGAGACCACCTATCTTCTGTCCAGGTTGTCCTCATAGAGGAACGCTCTGGGCATTAAGACAAGCTTTGCAACGGTTAAGGATTCGAGATAAAATCGTTTTCAATAATGACATTGGTTGTTATTCGATGGCATTTCTACCTCCAAATCAGTTCTCCGATTCAATGTTGGCTATGGGAGCTTCTCTTGGTCTATCAGCGGGAATGGAGATGGCTCTTGAAGACAAGGTGATTGCCATGGTAGGTGACAGCACATTGTATCATGCTGCACTACCTGGAATCGTTAATCTCATTCATCACAACTCCAATGTCACACTGTTTGTGCTAGACAACTCAGTCACAGCTATGACTGGTCAACAATTCAATCCCAACTCACCCTTTAATGCAGGCGGCACTCCAGCACGAAAGATCAACATGGAAAAAATGTTCGAGGCATTAGGGGCGGATAAGATTGTGATAATTGACCCCTACGAAACTCGTGATTGTATCAATACAATCCAAGAAGCATTAGAGTTTGAAGGGTTCTCTGTAATCATCTCCCGCCGTGAGTGTGCACTATATGGCGACCGTGAGAAGAAAAAACATGGAGAGAAAATAATACCTAGTGAAAATGTGAAAGAAACATGCAGAGGTATCTATGCTTGCGTGAAGGAGTTTTATTGTCCTGCAATCACAATTGATGAAACTGATGCAAAGATGATTATCCAACAGGACCTGTGTGATGGATGTCTTGAATGTAGACAAGTGTGTCCTGTTGATGCTCCCCAGCATATGGAGGTGGCGAAATGAGCGAAGCAGGCAAGACCTTCAATATCATGTTTGCAGGTGTAGGTGGTCAGGGGCTCATGCTTCTTTCAGCCATTCTCGGAAAGGCAGCAGTGGACTCAGGTCTTAAAGTAATGACTGGGGAACAGCACGGTCTCTCACAAAGACAAGGCTCAATCTATGTGCATTTCAGAATCGGAGACCCAATATCTCCTCTCATTCCCTATGGTAAAGCTGACATGATGATTGCCATGGAAGCCAGTGAGGCTTTGAGATATGTTGAGTATCTCAAAGAAGATGGTGTTGTGATCATGAGTAACCGGATAATGCCATCAGTCACCGAAACCAAGAATGTAGCTCTTGACAAAGAAAAGAAAACAAATTATCTAACAGTCGATGAAATAGTCAAAAAACTAGAGCAAGTGACATCTCGAATAGTATTGCTAGATTCGTTAGACTTGGCGATTCAAGCTGGAAATGCAAGGACTGAAAATTCAGTGCTAATTGGGGCAACTGTTGCATGTGAAGACTTCCCAATCCCAGCTGAAGAGGTAAGGAAGGCTCTCCTTGCACTGGTCCCACCAAAAACAATCAACGCCAACTCAAAAGCTTTTGACCTTGGAAAAGATGCTGGGACTACATGTTTAGAAAGTTGATTCCGCGAGAGCTCAGATTCATGAATGGTGCCGCTCTCCATAGAGTTATTAACTATATTGAATGTCAGATTGATTGAGGTCTTTTACAATGGTTAAGACTTATGATGCAATCATCATTGGTGGGGGTCCTGCTGGGTCTTCAGCGGCTCTTCATTTAGCATACCATGAACGCAGAGTTTTAGTCTTGGATAGGGGAACAAGTCCAATGCATTTTCATACTAACTCAATCCTCAACTTCTCAGGATCTGTCTACCATGAAGGTCGAAGTCTACTTAGGAATATCCAAGGAGAGGCAAGAGCAGCAGGAGCAGAGTACATCGCAGCTGATGTAGTGCAGATTGGAGGTCGTTATCCGAAGTTCACTATCAAGACAGAGCCAAGCTATAGAACCGATGATAAGAGCGAATACCATGCAAAAACACTATTAATAGCTACTGGGACCTCAAGAAAACATCCGAAGGTAGATGGCATGTGGAGAGGATGGCTCCCTGTTGCCAATGTAGGTAATGGAGCCTTTTACTGCCCAGATTGTGAAGCACCCCTTTGCAAGAATAAAGAAGTCTTAATCGTAAATGCTGGAACAGTTGGTAGTGCACTTCATGTGGCAAATGCTCTGACTCGTTTCACTGACAAAATTCAGATTCTTATGACTGAAGATGCTTATGTGCCGTTTGAAGACCAGGATCTTACAAAATTGGAACAGTCGCCATTCAAATGGACAACTGGAAAAATAAAAGCAATTGACTTTCCGAGACCTGGAGTTGTGCAGTCAGTCACTCTAACGGATGGTAGAAAGATAAAGACCAATGTGTTTTTCGTAGCTTTTGTTGATATTGCTAGATCTGAGCTAGCTCAACAGATAGGTGTGGAGGTTGATTTGAAGGGTAATATAATCACAGATCATCGAGGTAAAACAAACATTGAGGGAGTATGGGCTGCAGGAGATGTCAGAGCAATAACTCAACAGGTTGCCATGGCAGTGGGGACGGGTAATTATGCAGGTCTTATGATGAACCAGTTTTTGGGCAATGAACGGGAACAAGGAGAGCAGTTTGATCATCCGGATTACAGAAGAGCTCTCCACATTGAATAAACCTAGTAAAGTGGCTCGACGAATACTCTTATAAGAAAATAAATAACTATTGTTAATAAATTTACAGCCAATTAGGAGAAACAAATAGTGAGTGGAACTGAAGCTGAGATTATTTCAATAATGAAAGACCAGATTCAAGTTGAACAGGATACATTGAATCGTTTGGTCAACCTAGAAGAACAAGCGAAAGAACCTGCAGTTCGTCTTGCATTCATGGAATTACGTCTTGACACGTGGAAACATATCAAATTTCTTGAGGGAATGATTGAACATATGACTTCCACACCCTGCGACCAGTGGTCAGCCAAGGTTGCTCGTTATTCAGGTAGAGTGAGACTTGAGCGAGAAATCGATTCCCTCATGCTTGATGAAGGAGAAATGAAGAATCTACTAGATAGGGCTCTAGAAAAAATCAGTGATCCAGTTGTTCAACTTTTAATCGAACATCTAAAAGATGAAGAAGAGAGTCACTTGGACTATCTTTCAAAATGGGTCAGACTTATTCAACAAACTCCATTACAACCGAAAAAAGGTACAAAGGGAACAGATATAGTCTGTGAAGCAGAATAGAAAATTCAACTAACAAGGAGATGAGATATAGTGCCAAAATTGAGTGATGTTCAAGCAAATGCATCATCATGCAATGACGCGATAGATGACATTAAACCAGCATATCGTGGAGGATTTGTCCGTCAAAGAGATGAATATAAGCTAAACATGAAAGCTGTAGAGAAACTCCTAGAGCTAATGCAAGATTACGAAATTGTTGTTCTTTTTGCAGATTGGTGTGGTGACTCTCGGAGGGCACTTCCAATTCTAGCACTTCTTGAGAAAGAGCTTGATAAACCATTCATAGCATTGGGAGGAATGACCAAACCCCCCTATGGATCTGAAAGATTATGGGCTGTACCTCCCTCTCCTGTAGAGGTTGATACTTTCGGAGTTACTAGCAGCCCAACTATCATCATATTTGAAAAAGATGGAAAAGAAGTTGGAAGAATAAAGACACGTGCAAGAATGACTGGAAGTATTGAAGAGGAAATCGTCAAAATAATTGAGGATTCTCGTAAATAGGATGTACGAGAACCTCAAGAATATTCTTCAATTTAGTTCGGGCATTACATGCTCGGCAAATAGCTCTAGCCCATGCGTGCTAGGCAAATCTTCAAACCTCAATGTGAAATAGGTGATTCCTAGGTCGATGAGTGATTCGAACTTCTCAACGATTTCTTCAGGAGTCCCCATTATTATTTTTGCTTGGAATCTGTCTTCTGGATACTCGGATAGACGCTTAATTTCTGAGGCATATTTGTCTCTCTCTTTTTCATTTTCATATATCCAGAACCAACAACCCCATGAGAATAAAATCTCTTTGAAGTCTCGTCCGATTTCTGAGCAAGTGTCCTCAACAAAACTAAGCCGTTCTTGAAGATCATCCAAGTCCATCCCTCCATATATGTCGATGTGATCAGCATATTCAGTGGCAAGACTAAGAGTCCTGTTCCCACGCGCTCCTATAACGATCGGAAATGGTTTTTGAACCGGTTTAGGCTCACAGATAGCATTCTTGATTTGGAAATATTCACCCTCATAAGTGACCAAATCCTCTGTAAACATCAGTTTCATCATTTCAATCGTTTCTTTCATCTGAGCAAGTCGAATCTTGTGAGGTGGAAAAGGAAATCCGAATGCCTCATATTCATGGGGAGTCCAGCCAAGACCAAGACCAAACGGATATAATCGGCCATTAGAAATGTCATCCAAAGTGGCAACTTCCTTGATGAATAGTGATGGATTAGGGAGGTATCTCATTGTGTTAGTAGTGAGTGTTCCTATAGTAACTCTTTCAGTGCTTGCAGCTAGGGCTGCTAATGTAGACATACAAGCATATCGAGACACATCATCCATAGGATGATCTGGTACAATTACTGAATCAAATCCCAACCTTTCACATTCTTGAGCGACCTGTCGGACACGTGACCATTGAATTCGCTCATATGGAGTAATATTTGGGTTCTCGCTATCAGGTGCAACTGTTGAAATTACACGACTCAATCTGGCGCCATATTTGATTTTGCGTTTCATATAGGACCACTCCTGAATTCCAGGAGGAGAAAATGCAGTAGCTTCTAATATCTCATTTTGTTAATGTTGACACTCATGGCAATGTTCGAAGCCCTTACTCAAACAGACAGCAACAACTCGACCACCATGTTTCATGCCCCAAGCTTGCATAGTTTCCAAGGTGGGTCCAAGGTCTCTGCCTTTCTCAGTTAGTGTGTACCATACCTTTGGTGGAATTGAGCTAGCATCAACATCTCTAGATATGATTCCACTTTCTTGAAGTTCTCTGAGTCGTTGCGTCAGAACTTTTGGGCTAATCCAGCTTAGCTCTTTATGCAGATCATTGAATCTCATTCCAATGATAGCCTCAGGCCTCAGTAGAACTTGAATGATGAGAATCGACCAACGCTTCCCTAGAATCCGAGATGCAGCGAACACCGGACACCTTTCCACATCTTCTTTTGTTCGCCCTGTCATGATATTAACTTCCCAATTGGTAACTACTATATTTATAATAGTAGACCAATAAATAATTAACTATGGTGAAGATGATGGAAAGCTCTACGACCATTGTAAAAAGACTCATGATACACATAGACGAAGACCTCTGCACGGGATGTGGTAATTGTGTACCAGGATGTGCTGAGGGTGCACTTCAGATAGTCGACGGAAAAGCTAAGGTAGTGTCTGAATCATTCTGTGATGGTCTGGGTGCTTGCCTAGGTGAATGTCCTGAAGGAGCATTGACACTCAGAGAGGTCGAAACTGTTCCTTTTGATGAAATTGCAGCAAAACAGAATATCAGAAAGCAAAGACTAGCAAGTCAAGAAGTGGGATGTGTAGGAAGTGAGAAATTCACCTATTTTGAGGGAGATGTTAGTGTCCATGAAGGTCCTGATCATCTATTGCCTGAAACCATCTTGAAGCCAAAAGAGTCTAGACTCACGCATTGGCCAATTAAACTTAGATTGCTAATGCCACAACACCCAGTTCTTAGGAATGCTAGTGTCCTCATTATTGCAGATTGTGCAGCATTAGCATATACATCAATGCATGAAGACTTTCTGAAGGATAAAGCCGCAGTTCTAGTCTGTCCTAAGTTCGAAGATTATCAGCAAAACCTCGAAAAGCTTACTCAGATGTTTAAAGTCAATAACGTAAAGGATGTGTCTGTTGTTCATATGGAGGTTCCTTGTTGCCATGGGCTAGTCAGGGTTGTAGCCCAAGCTATTGTGAACACTGGTCGGAATATTCCATTGAGGGTTTTTGAAATCGGAGTCAAAGGAAATATCAAGACAGTTTCATAACATATCATTGGCGATTTTATGGCGAGTGAAAGGAAGAATATCCTCAAAGAGATTGCTAAGAGGATTGATGTAGGAGAGGATACTAGGGAACTCAAGAAAGACTTCGTGAAGACACTGGGTGTTGTTAATCCAGCAGAGATGATGCTGGTAAAAGATGAGTTAATCAGAGAGGGATTATCTAATGAAGTCTTTCAAACCCTTTATAATATGAGTCTCGAAGTCTTTAGAGATACCGTTCAAGCTCAAAAACCAATTGTACCAAAGGGACATCCTATCCACACTCTGATGTCTGAGCATGCCCTCCTCATGGAATATGCTAACGAACTGCATTCCCTCACCAAAACGATTTCAGAGGAAGAAAGTGAACCAAACCCTGCGTATCTCGATCGGATAAGGCAATTACTTGAATTCTTTGGTGAATCCACAACCCACTATTTACGTGAAGAAAATGCCCTCTTTCCAGTTCTGGAAAAACATGGTCTCACAGGACCACCAGCAGCAATGTGGAGTGAGCATCAGGAAATTCATGAAATTGAGAAAGGACTATTTGACCTGAATTCAGACTCAAATAAAGAACTGATCGAGAATCTGGGCAAGCTAAGCAATGCGTCAACAACTTTGGCTAATATGCTTGCAAGCCACTTCAATAAGGAGAACAATATCCTATTCCCAGCATCCTTGAGACTGTTTGGCGAACAGGAATGGGAGATTGTCATCCAGGATTTTGATGACATTGGATATTGCAGTTATTCAATCAAACCTGTTGGAATAAGAGCCCCAGTTCAAGTTGAGAAACCAATTGTTTCAGAAGGAAGTGAGGTTGTTTTTGGTAGTGGAAAACTCTCTGTTGACACACTTGAGGCGATTTTTAAGCACTTGCCAATCGATATGACCTTTGTAGACGCGCAAGACAGAGTTCAATTCTTCAGTGAGTCACCTGATAGAATCTTTGTCCGTTCAAGAGCAGTAATTGGGAGAAGTGTGCAGTTATGTCATCCAAAAAAGAGTGTGCACGTAGTTGAGCAGATTTTGAATGACTTCAGAAAAGCAACGAGAGATTCAGCAGAGTTTTGGATCAATCTCGGAGGAAAGACCATTCATATTCGTTACTTTGCTGTAAGAGATAGTGAGAAGAAATATCTTGGATGTTTGGAGGTCAGTCAGGACATCACTGAGATCTTAAAAATATCCGGAGAGAAACGACTCCTTGACTAGCGTCTAGTCAATAGGCCATTCGGGGGTCATCGAGTAGAACACTTCACTCATGTCTTTCGAAATCACTGCAACAGGCATATGAGTCGTATCGAAGTCTATTGCCAAATCACCGAATTTATTCACCAGGATAAGACCAGCTTCACCTGTGGTCTTCTGACGCAGCTCAGTCATCACATTTTCTGCAGCTTGTTGAACAGACAGACCTTGTTCAACATGATAAACAGCCATCCTTCCCATTGTAATCCTAAGTATCTGCTCCCCCTTTCCAGTGCAGCTTGCACCAGCAACATCATTTGCATATACACCAGCCCCAATGATTGGTGAATCACCCACACGACCTGGCATTTTTCCTGGCCAACCACTCGTTGAAGAACCTGACACTATTCTACCACTTCTATCAACAGCTACTGCACCAACTGTGTCGTAGTTCTTTACCATGATTGGCGCCTCAGTCTTTCGGACAGAGGTTTCCTTTCGATACCCCTCAGCCAACATCTGTTCGTATAGCTTGTTTGCTCCAGAACCGACAATCTGAGAGTTTGCTGTCCTTTCTAAAACATATCTTGCGAGAGAGATGGGATGGACTATGTTTTGCACTGCCATCACAGCTCCACTTTGAAGGCGGTTCCCATCCATTATCATCGCATCCAGCTCAATCTCACCATCACGGTTCTTACTAGCACCCAGTCCTGCAGTGAAGAGATCTGTTTCTTCAAGTACCCATATAGTTGCTTCTACTGCATCAAGAGCTGAACCACCTTTCTCAAGAGCTTGCATACCAAGTTTAGCAGCAGCTCTGACTGCTTTTAGAATAGCCTCATGATTCTTCTTCTCAAAGACTGTAGCTCCGCCATGGACAGCGACGATAGGGAGTTGCAGTAAGACCACCAATTCTAGGCATCTCATGTGCGGGACAAAAAGATATCGAGGTAGGCGATTTACTTACAAACCCAATCTGTGTAACTCTTCTTCGAACATCTTTTGTCGATCTGCTAGAGCCGTCCTTCGTCCTGCAAACACGCCAAGGTCAACAGTACCAGCCCTGGCTTGTTCATCAAGACGCGCAATCTCAGCTTTAATCTCTGTAAGCCTTTCGCGAATGACATCCACCCTTGAGGTTGCTTCTGATTGATCATCAGCTGTAGGTGACTGAACAGATATGATTTGACCATCACGAATCCTATAGATTCGATCACATTGCCGAGCAACTGAAGGGTCGTGTGTAACCATCAAAACAGTCTTCCCATATTCCTTGTTTACTTTATGCAAATACTCGACAATGATGCCCCCTGTTTCTGTATCGAGATCCCCAGTAGGCTCATCACAAAGTAGGACTTTCGGGTCATTAGCAATAGCTGCAGCGATAGCGACTCGCTGTCGTTCTCCACCAGACAACTCATCAGGTTTGTGTTTCATTCTATCTTCGAGACCCACAACAGAAAGCAATTCCTCAACTCGTGCTTTCCTTCTACTTCCATCAACTTTCGCTGCGAGCATAGGCAACTCTACATTCTCATAGGCTGTGAGGGTAGGAATAAGATTGAGTTCTTGAAAGATATGTCCGACAATCTCACGGCGGAGAGCGACAAGTTGTACCGAATTTGCGTTGGTTACATCATAGCCAGCAACAACTGTGTTTCCTGCAGTTGCTCTGGTGATTCCACCTAGTATGTTGAGCAGGGTAGTCTTTCCTGACCCACTCGCTCCGACTATTGCGACCATCTCACCTTGGGCTACCTGCATTGAGAGGCCCCGGAGGGCTTGAACCTCCACATTTCCTAGACGATAGACCTTCACGAGGTCATCTGCTTGAATATACGCTTTCGTACTCATTATTATCACCTATGCTCTTAGTATGTCGACCTTTGATTCTGGGCGTCTGGAGGACAACCAGACAGGAATTATTGCAGCTAGTAAGATCACACCTACGAGTATGAGATTTGTGTAGAATGCTGCGCCTCCAAGGGTCACCTCATAACGTATTAGACCAGTTGCATTTGTATTCAATTGTGAAACCTGTCCAAGATTCTCAACATATCCAACAAACACTCCCAATATAAGGGCGAATAGGATAGTCACCATCACTTCAGCAAGAAGTGTTTTGAACATCTGCCATTTGCTGAAACCTCGAACAGACAACAAAGCAATCTCTACATCCTTTTCTCTTAGAGTGAGATATACCACTAAACCCGTTCCAACCATGGCAAGTATGATTGCGAAGCTTATTGCTAACCATTGAATCTTAGTCGAGCCGCTTCTGAGAGGACTTGATTGATAATCTGCTATTTCAGAAGTGACAGAGAAGGTCCTATACACTTCGTCGAAATCCTGAAGCAACTGTTCCTGAAGGATTGTGCCATTTACATTCGAAGCAGTGTCAATCAGCACATTAGCTGTTGATGTATGAATAAGCATACTATCATTCAGGAAGTCTTCAGATACAATAGAAATGTAATCTCCACCTGTTGAAAATGTAACGCCTGCAAAAGCTACCTCAATCACTGTAAGATAGCCAATAAGACCAACAATGGTCAATCCATAGGTTCCTGAACCAAATGGACCATCCACATAAATCGTATCCCCAACATCCAGCTCCAACCTCTTTGCGACATCTCTGGATATGATGATACCATCATCTCCTAGATTATCTAGCATCTCTGTAATATCACCTATGAACCATTCAGGCTCCCAATACCCAATATCAGTCCATTCACTGGGTCGTATACCTCGCGTTTCTATTTGCGTGTTACCAACTCGAAGGTCAAGATAATACACAGGTGTTGCATCTTCTACTCCATTATAATCTAGTACAGACTCTAGCATCTCTGTCATGTTCGCTCCTGCATTGAGTTGAAGTCTAACATCTGCTCCTACATCATATCTAGCGTTTCGCTCAATATAATCAGCCTGAGAATAAAGACTTCCAGTTGCGAATATCCCATAGGATACAATTAATGAGATTATGAATACAAGTGCCGCAGTTCGAGCAGGATTCCGCTTCACATTTCTTGTAGCTAGATTTCCGAATGCTCCAAAGAACCTTCGACCTGCACTCACAACAGCTTCTTGGAATCTAAGTGACCCCTTCATAAACACCCTTGTTGCACCATAGAGGAAAAGAAGTGGACCAAGTGTGTTGAGGATACCATCAACCATGAGCCATGCTACAATCAATAACGCAATTGCAAAATTCCCGAAATTGATTGATCCGAATAGACCACCTATATCAATACCAAGAAGCCATACTATTATTTTGTAAGATCCTAATATCAGAGAAACAGTTGGGAGAAGTCGCTTGTATTCTGATACATCCTCCACGTAGATATATTGTTTCAGAGCATCTAAAACCTCAAGTTTCGATGCCCGACCTGCTGGCCGCCACACTGAGAATAATCCAAGGAACATCCCAACGATGATTGATAGGATAATAGCAACAATATTACTAATAACAGCAGTAAGGAAATTCACTTCAGTGATTCCAAGCACGTAATATGCTGCCGCAGTACCAAGAAAGATTGAAGCAGCACCAGCAATTCCGCCAACTAAGGCGCCTTCAACAAGAAACATGCGCTTAATCGTATGATTTTGATACCCTTTCGTGAGAAGAAGTCCAATCTCTCGTCTTCGGAAATTGTATCCCACATCGCTGACCATTGTTCCCGTGAAATAAGCGAGGAGAAAGATAGGGAGAGATAATGAAACAAATTGAAGATTCATTCCAAGTTGCATGAATTGATATAATGTTAGCGTAAACTCAAGGTTAGAAATGACTGTTGCATCATATTGACTCGAGCGTGAACTTATGGAGGTTTTAATTTGGTCGAGTCTTGTCAGTGAAGCCCCAATATCATAGGGGTCTAGATATCGCGGACGGTCAATCTGAAGATGAATTAAATTACGAACAGCAATCTTATTGTGCAAAGAAACCTCAGAGGCCTCTTCAAGTATCGATTGCACAGTCAATTCCCAATCAGAAATCATTAGATTGTAAGAACGCTGACCAATAAGACCTAATGCACTTAAGTCACCTCCTGACAAAAGGTCGAAGAAACTACCAGATGTGGATTGTAATATTGAATCTCTAGTATCATCAGGAAGGTATACATACCCAACCACTGTAAGATTTCGTTGAATTATAGTTGGAGGATTAAATCCCCTGAGCACAACAATTTCCATTTCGACAATCTGATCCAAAGCAAAGAGGGATTCATTTGCTGAACCACTTACAATATACGTTTCATTGGGTCCAAGAGTCGACTTGCCTGATATCAACTGCAACCCTGTTGTCAGATCTGATGACATTTCAAGACCTGCAAGAGTCATATTCAAGCCTGAATTATTGAACTCGAACGTGAACTGAGAGGAATGAGTTGATGCTATAATCCCAGTAAGGTTGACAAGGTCTGTTTCTAGAGTTTCCATATCCGAAACAGTCCAATTTGATAACTCACTCTCGACTGAGAAATCGTATAGGTATCCTTCAATACTGGCATCAAGAGCATCTTTGGACAGAACGTCAGCAGCGACATTCGTGCTCGCGAAAAAAGTTGTAGCTAAAAGAACACCAATAGTTAATGCAATGAAAAGACGATAACTGCGAGCGACTCGCTTGAAGGCGTACCTAAACATAGTAGCAGCGACCTCTTGTTCACGAAGCTCCAAGACTTATAAAACTCGCGATTATATCACATATGATATAATTATCAGAGTCCTTCTAAGTCAGGAACAGTTCTTCGGTCATACAGCAAAGCCAGACCGACAACGAATACCATGAAACCGACACTTGAGCCTACAACGATGGGCATAGTAACTGAAGGATCTATTGTTGGTGTCGGATTTGACTCGAAATCGATGTAAACCAAGGTACTAGTCCTTGTATTGTTTTCCAAATCATAAGCGCGAATTCTTACGCTGAATGTCCCATCATTTGGAAAAGCTGGAACGAATCCAGTATAGAATGTACCATTAAAAGTCATGAGATTATTGATAGTCATGTTTGGCCCAATAACTTGAACAGTGACATTCTTCAGATCATCATCTTGATCGGAAACATTCGCCCAAACATCAAATCCTTGACCTAGCTCAGGCTCGCCTTCTATTCCCCACTCCCAGATGTCTGGTTCATTGCTATCTTGGCTTATCATGAAACCCTCTAGTCCAGCAGTCACTTGCGGTATTGCTGAAATAAAGAGCAGGGTCACTATGACGATTCCAAGGATTGTAAAAAAGCTAAGTTTGGCCATGGTAATCAGACAATCGGGCACATTTCCCCTAATTAGCTCGTTCATTTACGCACATTAATCGCCATTCATTCAGATTGCAATCCTAAGAAAGAGAGGGTGGGCGTAGCTCTGTGCGAGCAACGCGGTGCATTGCCGCGCCACCACCTAATGTTTTGTGCGCCGCGTTCCGAAGAACCCATTTTGAAGTTAATCGCAAGATAAGCTCCGCACGCCAAAGAGCTTAATCGGCTCGCACATTGAATATGCTACGCCCTTGTTTGGTAAAGAGATGGGAACAATCGCAGTTAACCCTTGTGGTTGGCGAAACTCCAGCGTGCCTCTTGACCGTGCTATAGGTGATATATCATATTATGATATCACATACTCGTATAAAAAGACTGTGGGCATGTGTTTTTTTGGAAGTTTGCTTAATTTCTTGAGCGATTAGATTAGAGGCATAATTCATTGTCTATATTCTTCAAAGAGAATGAGATCAAATCATTCCGACGTAAGATACCTGGATATGTGGGGAGAATTATGGTGATTCTTTCAATTTTGAGATAGTAAACAACTTGACAATCACTATCAATTATTATTCAAAATTCTTCGAATCAATTGCATGGATAGGAATTGGTATGTTGGGGTATATCCTCATTTTAGGTCAAAATAGGAAACAGGAATGAAAAATGATCCTGAAATCCCAGTTCATGCCAAATCGCAACCTTTAATCGTCATTTCGCATGCTTATCATTAAGGCCAACGTAGAGAGAGAAAGACCTTAATGCAGGACTATGTGCGACAGTCCTCTCTGAACCGGGTTTATGTTTCAAGACTTGGCCAGACTATCAAGATTATTGGAGACAAGACCATATGCGTGTGTATTTGGACGCGAACTTCTTCATATCAGGCTTTTCAGAGCGGCCGAAAGATGTCACTATTGTGAAAAAGGCCGCAGATAATGCAGGAATGGAACTATGGATAACAAGACAGGTCTTTCAGGAACTACGGTGGTATTTGCGTCGTGAAGCAGAGAATATTGTCCAAATCGATGAAACGCTCTCAAAGGATATCAAATCATTCATTAATAGTATTACTCTCCCTGAATCCTCACTGCCTCAGCCAAATGATATGTCTCTGATTTTAGGCGCAATGCGAAACAGGAAGTCAAAGATTGTCACAAGCGATTTGAGACTGCTTAACACTATCCAAGACTTAAAGGTCGATGTTGAGGGTATAGTTGGTTCAGCATTTGTGCTAGAATTGATGGAATCCGTAGAGGATGAAAAACTGAAGAAGGACCTGTCAATAATCAGAGACCGCATCTATTCTGAAGAGGTCCGGTATAGCATCGCACGACAGGAGTCATACGACCCTGTCACAAGGATCCGTATCATCGAGGATCATGCTCTTCGTGTTTTAAGGTCAGTCAAGAGGCCAGCAGAAGGGCTTGATAGAAAGTTGTCCAAAGGTCAGCCACTTTTCGTGCTTGATTTCCTCGAGGATATCAAAGCAGATATCCCAAACATGTTCGATGACTTCAGAGAAGGCAAGTATGACAGTCTTGCTCATGAAATTGAAGCAGTTCAGAATGAGATTGAACGACTTTTGATAGTATCAACTCTGACTGAAGACAGTGAAACACATGGGCAGCTTGTCAGGCATGCATCCGACCTTACACTCTTTCTCTACTATCTTGAAACAATTTGTCACCTTTACCGAGGAACTAGACAAGGAATCGAAGACGCACTAATAATTAGTGATGAAGCATTCAGATTGCTTATGTTTGCGGAAGTGAGTAACGACGAACTAAAAGCCACCGTCTTTTTTGTGAGGATTGTTCTTGCTCTTATTAGGGAGGACTATGAAGAAATTGATTATTACTATAGTCTTTACGATAGTATGATCAATAGAATTGGTCTAACAAGTATGTTAGAAACTTCAGAAGGACTGTATATCACCATGCAAATCCTTAGGAAGTTCATGGGAGGTTTCAGTCTAACAAAGAATAAACTGCAATATCCAGAGGTAACTATGTCAATGCTGAACGATATAGCAAAGTACTCTATCCAGTTTGATGACCATGACAATGCATGGCAATTGGCTGTAACAGCGTACAAAATTGGTGTTGCTTACAACAAAGAGGAAGGAGCACTAGGTTCATTCCTTATGCTTTACAAGGTTTCATCATCCTCACATGATAGATTCAAACCAGCTCTAGAGAAGATTGCAGAACATGCATTGAAGGCTTTCGTCAAGAAAGGCTGGAATACTTCACAAATAACACCTATTCTGAACGAAATTCAAGGGCAGCTCCCATCCGTTGAAGGTATGACTACTAGTGGACCTGTTGATCAGAAAAAGTTGAAGAAAGAACTTACAGGTTGGATGGATGTCCTCTCACTTGAAACAATTGATGATGTTGAGATGCTTGTTGTTAGGAATGATAAATTGCAAACGCGGATTGCTATTGCTATTGGGAATCATCCTGAACTCGGAACACTGAAAACTGGACATAAGATAGCACTAACAAATGGCAGCTATGAAGTGTCTGATGCAAATCCTGAAGTAGTTAAAAAGTATTTAGTAGTTTTGACAATAACTCCAAGCGAAAGCGCGGAGATATCCTTTGAAGGTGAATATGGATTCAGCTGTTTGAAAGTTGCTGAACCAGAAGCTGAAGTAAAATCATAATAATGGATGGAAGAGAATTGGAATTGCTAACTTGGACAATCCTAATTGTTGTTGTTCTGCTTGCTACAGCATTCAACTACTACCTTAATCTAGCACCAGGATCAGATCCAGAGGACTTCCAAGTAGGACCAAAGCAACTTGGCATTACATGTGATTGTTCACTTAATGTTTTGATTATTGGAGGAATCGTAGTTCTAGCGCTAAGTGCTGCTTCGGGGTTATTCAATTCACGAATCGAACTCTATTTGGCAGGAATAGTATCGTTTGGTATAATCACTGCTGCAGGTTATTTGGGAAGACGTCGTAGGCATCGTGAATGGAGGGAGCTCCGTAAAGCAATAGAGCGCTCAGTTCCTGCTTCAACTCTCCTAGGCTCTCAAAGACCTCCAATAGACATTATCTTTGACGATGAAGATGATGATTTCGACTTCGATGACTATGAATACTAGGAAGTATTCTGTTTTCCCTTTACAACTTTATCATCCTTGATATTTGGAAACTTCAATGCAATAATCTTTCCACTCTGATTATTCTTAGTTTCAAAGGAATGTTCTTCACCAGGTTGAACGATTACAACATCACCTTCATCCAGTTCATAAGGTGTGTCATTTATGTAAATCATCATCTTGGATAGAATTATGAACACCTCTTCCAAATGCTCATGGGCATGTGGTGAGCTCTTTCCTATGTCACTAATTTCAACAAGAATTACTCCGCAACTTTCTAGGGAGCGCATAAATTTAAGGTCAGCAACATAATTTGCCACGTAACCAGCGCGGCTAACTCTTTCTGAGTCTTTAGCTTTGTAGATGCGAACCATTTTTCTCAATCTCTTGTTTGACAAGCATAAGAAATACCTTCCCACTGATAAGAAGTAGAATTATACTCCAACCCATAGTTATTATATCAGAAATGCCTATGTAATCAATGAGAATGACTACTCCGAACATTGTTAAAGAGCGCATGATATTCAAGGTCCTTATTGTAGGAAATAATTTGCCGCTTCAAACTGGTTTCCTTAGTAGGGCGTCAGGAGATCGTGTTTCTTGTCAGATGTATAATTCAATTGGTTTGAGTCTTGGAGTAGTGAGATTTGATTTTCAAGAGAATGCTAGTGTAGTGCTTCAACTGTGGTCCATACCCTATTCTCAAAGAATGGAGAGGCTATCGCAGAGTTTTACAAAGGGTCATCGTGCAATTATACTGATTCTTCGACCAGATGAGATAGATGACATACCTACGATATTCAATAGACTTTCACTCAATCGACAGACACCTTTGGTTATTGTAATTGTAGGATCTGTTAGAGAAGCAGAAGCTGGATCCTATCAGCTAGATGCATTTTTCGAGTCACAACTTCCAGTACATGCGGCCCAGCATATTGATGAAGTTATGAGGTTTGTAGCAGAAGGATTAATCTCGAGAAGTTCTCAAAAAAACCCTCTTCCTATGATTGTTGCTCTAAATGAAAATGAATGTCCAATCTATGAACCAATTGAACACGATACAATGAAACCACCTAACTCAGAGGAGGAAGTTGATGAAATACGTAATATAGCAGTAGAACTCGGACTAAGAATCGTTGGTGACTCTTGCGGAATAGAACTTAATGAGGGAGTTGCATGGGTTTGCATGAAAACTGGTATAATTCAAATGGAACCAGGAATCTGCAGATATTGTTCACATAGTTGCAAGAGACAATCAAACATCTGTATTGTAGGGACTGATTCAGGTTGGTCCTCAACTGAGATGGGATCACGAGCTATACTCACGATAGCTAAAATCTATGCTCTCTCAGCTGGAATGTTGCCTTCTCACGTGAAGAAACAAATCCAACGAACAACAATTTGCACACGTTTTGATCCAAACCCGGCCATCCCAATTGAGGAGGTTCCAGAGGAGATTCTATTGGGATTCAAAGAAACTGATTCAGGAACGTCCCTTCTTGAAGCAGCTAAAGAGAGAGTGAAAGAGGGAAGGCTATCAAAAGACGTTTTCAGTATGCTAAAAAAGAAATTGCATAACTTTGAAACATCACATAGCTATTGAAGTGTGGAGATGAGTCTTGCCAGCACGGGTAATTTCTGTAATTGGAGGTTCGGATAGCAGCCCAGATAATCTGGAATTAGCTGAAAGAGTTGGTGCTGAGATTGCCAGGAGAGGGGCAGTCCTATGCTGTGGTGGTCTTGGAGGAGTAATGGAAGCTGCATGCAAAGGAGCCAAAGAGAGAGGTGGACAAACACTTGGCATCTTGCCAACAGATGCTAAGGAGCATGCCAATGAGTATATTGACATTGCTATCCCGACTGGCCTTGGATATGCAAGGAATTTTCTTGTTGCAAAAACTGGAGATGCTGTGATAGCCATTGACGGATTTGCTGGCACATTAAGCGAGATAGCTATTGCTTGGTTTTCCGACAAACCAGTAGTATCGCTAGTGCCAACTGGAGGATGGGCAGCTAAGCTAGCTGGAGGGAAAATTGATGAAAGACGCACAGACATCGTGTATGCTGCGAATACTCCAGAAGAGGCTGTAGAAATGGTCTTTCAGGCACTGAACTGGAAATAGGTTGTGAGTATGAAAAGTGGATATCGTTCAGTCCATACTAAAAGGGAATCTGAACATGACATCAGAGGATATTGACGTTTTAACCGGAATGATTAGAGACCTGTATCGAAATGAATCGAATGTAATGGAAATCCCATCTCGTAACCTATTCTTTGTCGGAGACCTTCATGGAGAGTTTAATTCAGTCCTTAGTGTTCAGGATTTGTTTGAAAAATACAAGAACTATAATTTTGTTTTTTTAGGAGATTATGCAGACAGAGGACCCGCACAGGTTGAAACCTTCAATATGGTAATGGCTCTAACATTAAGTGATCCAGAACGTGCAATCATGCTCCGAGGGAATCATGAGTCAGACGAGGTTGCACAACGTTATGGATTCTATACAGAAGTCATGAGAAAGTTCTCCTATGAAATTTATAGTAAGTATTTGGAAGTGTTTCAAGTACTTCCCATGGCTGCAATCAACCACAATTCTATCTTTGCTTGTCATGGCGGAATACCGGAGGGAGTAAAATCTCTCAATGATATTCAGGAATGTGACAGATTCGATCGGAACTTTCCAGATGACATCTTGTTTCAGATGGCATGGAATGATCCTAAAGAAGCAGATTTCTGGTTTGCAGCAAATTCACGAGGTGCCCGGGTAAAGGCATTTGGACGGAGAGCTTTCAATGAGTTTGCAGAGAATTTTAGCATATCGATGATGTTCAGAGCGCATGAAGTATTTCCTGAAGGAATCAGGAAGTTCTTTGATGGAAAACTAATCAGCATTTTCAGCGCATCATATCATGGAGCTGCTATGCCTAAGGTCGTGCGATTAGGAAACAATTTGAAAGTGGAAGCACATAATCTCTAGTGCAACTCCCACCATTGAGGCAAGTTATTAAGAAGAACATTTGCCAACAACGAACGAACATGGGGACAATTTCCAGAGTTGATTCATAATGCCAAAGGTAGCTGTTGTCAGAACCACCCCTAAGACAATCAATGAAGATATTGCGAGAGTAATGGAACTCGCAGATTATGATAAGTTCGTGTCTAAGGATGTAGACACCACAATCAAGCTGAATCTCTCTTGGAGCAAACTGTATCCTGCGTGTTCAACAAATCCATACATATTCGATGGTCTTCTCAAGAAACTAATCTCTGATGGCTTTGACCACAGAAGGATACAAGCTGTAGAAAACGAAACTGTCGTAACCAACATCTATGCAGGTGTCAAGAATAATAACTGGTATCCTGTCATGAAGAAACACCGAATTAAGTTTCTGCCGCTGATAAAAGCAACATATGTGGATGTTAAACTTCCTCAGAAGACTTTGGTTATGGAGGACATATTTGGCGAAACAATCGCTCCAAAGGAAATCTTTGGTACCAACATTATTCATCTGCCAACCATCAAAACCCATGGTCATACCCAAATGACAGGAGCGCTCAAGGACTCCTTTGGTCTTTATCTCACCAAGAATAGGCATCTTGCACATCTCAAGATTCACGAGATACTTGTGGACTTGCTACTCATGCAACAAACAATCTCCCACTCTGAGTTTGTCCTTACAGATGGCACTGTAATGGGAGATGGAGCTGGTCCTAGGACTATGATTCCAAAGATTGGGAACATCTTGATTGCGACATCAGATATGGTCGCTGCAGATACCGTTCAGACCCGACTTATGGGAATTGATCAAGACTGCGTACACAAGCTTAAGATCGCCAGCGATTTGGGGCTTGGTGAATCCAACCCTGATAAGATTGAGATTGTAGGGGACTTTGAAACATGGAAGGATCTCCCAAATTTCAATATGAGTCCAGGAAAGAGTCCAGTCATTGCTTTTAATCGTGGATTTCTTCGGTTTCCAGGAATGGAAACATTCTTGTTCAGGTCTCCGCTGATGTGGCTCCCCACACAGCTATCCGGACTATATCATGACGGGATTTGGCTTCCTCTGAAGGGGAGGAAATGGGTCAAATGGTTCCTTGAGGAAACTGAATGGGGTAATCTTTGGAGCACGTATTCAGAATGAAGGATTGCTAGGAGAGAACAATGATGGGATTCTATGATTATCTGAAACTAATGCGGCCACACCAATGGTACAAGAATGTGCTTATTTTCCTACCTGTTGTCTTTGGTCATTTGGATAACTTTGGAAACTGGTTTAACTCTGTTATAATCAGTATGCCTGTTTTATTGTTTGGATTTGGAGTACTCTGTGCGGTATCAAGTGCCGGATACATTTTCAATGACATAGTAGACCTTGAGAAAGATGCGGCTCACCCTGAAAAACGAAAACGCCCCTTACCATCAGGTCAAGCATCACGAACAAATGCTCGAGGATTGGCTACAGTGCTGCTAGTCAGTGGCCTTATATTATCTTGGGCTCAAGACGCAGCATTCTTTTTGATGGTAGTGCTTTATATCATAAACAGCCAGTTGTATAATTGGAAATTACGTAACTATGCAATTGTTGATGTATGTATAATAGCTGTTGGATTCATCATAAGAGCAATTGCAGGCACATTCCTCATTGAACAACCATTCACGTCTTGGCTTGTAATTGGTGTCTTCTTTGTTGCTCTAGTTCTTGGCTTTGGAAAGCGGATGAATGAATTACAATTACTAGGGGACGATGCACCTCTTCACAAACCTGTCTTCAAACAATATACTGAATCTATGTTAAATCATGGAATTTCAATGTCAGCAACCTGGGTGGTTCTATTCTATGCTTTATACTGCTATGCCAATTATCAATTGGTATTGGAAACTCAACCAGTCATTATTACTGTTCCAATAGTCGCAGGCATTGTGCTAAGATACGTCTACCTTGTTTATACTGAAAGTGATGTAGGTAGGAAACCGCACCTAGCTTTCAAGGATAAAGGAATCCTCATTGGTGGTATCTTGTTCTTTGTCACTCTGATTATAACGTTGTTCTTCTATGTTGACATCTACAACTTCCTTTTCGACCTCTTTCCACCTCTATTCCCTCCAATAATCCCATAATAGGGTGAATCCATTGAGTGACAGACTTTCCGCCTTCGACTTACATATGCATACGATCCACTCGAAGGATGGAATGCAAAGTCCGTACACACTGTTTAGACTCATGAAGAAAAAGGGACTAAGAGGAGTTGCACCGACTGAACACTGGAGAGCAGCGACGCTTAAGGTTATTGAACGAGATGGTAGATTTATTATACCAGCATGTGAATACAAGACCACAGATTTTGGCGAAGTGATAGGACTCTTTGTTTCAGAGCATATTGAGAACAGGTCTTTCGAAGAAACCTCTGAAGATATCCACGATTGCAATGGACTAGTCGTACTGCCACATCCACGAGACCCTCTTCGAAGATACACAGCTGAGAGACAAGGTCTCCCAGATGCTATAATTCAGAAACATGTCGATCTGATAGAGGGGATCAACTCAAGATGCATAATTAATTTGTTCAATAAGAGAGCACAAAAACTTGCTAAACGACTGAATAAACCTATGACAGCTGGAAGTGACGGGCATACCTATTGGGAAATCGGTAATGCAAAAACATGGTTACAGGATATTGAAACTGCGGATGACATCTATGAAGAACTGAAACGAGGGCGAACCCAGATTACCGGGCACCCATCCATTTTCTTGTTACATGTTCCAACAATGCTATGGCAAAGAATAAGGAAGGTTGCATATGACAGCTGGTGATGTACAATCTAACTCTATGGAGCAATCCATGATAAGTACTCAGAAGGTTATAGCATTTGTAATCTTCAGTGTTGTCGTTTTTGCAGCAGTGGGACTCTATGGTCAATTGGATGATGTCACTTTGGCACTAGCGTCCATCGAGTGGTGGTGGGTCTTACCCGCAATGATGTTTTTGTCATTCCTAAACTATATCATTAGATATCTAAAGTGGCAGTACTATCTAAAACGGATTGATGTCCACCTCACGAATAAAGATAGTTTCAGTGTCTTTCTTGCAGGATTCACTCTTACCACAACCCCTGGAAAGATTGGGGAAGCAATCAAAGGATACTTCATCCGAGATATTAATGGAACTCCAATTGCGAAGACTGTACCAGTTGTAGTTTCAGAACGTGTCACTGATCTTTTAGCTTTAGTTCTTCTAGCTATGATTGGATTTGGAATCGGAGTAAACACTGGAGACCAACTTTTAACTGTAGTAATGCTAGGTGGAGTTGTTCTTGTTGCAGCAATTGTATTGAGTCAGAAAACTTTCTATCAGAAGATACTCAGAAGATTCACATCTATAGGACCACTAAAGCGATTTCAAGAAAGCTTTGATGATATTGAAAATACAATGACTCAGACACTTGGTCCAAAACCTCTGGTCTTAAGTACAGCAATTAGTGTGCCAGGTTGGTTCATGGAATGTTTAGAGCTCTGGTTACTTCTTAGTCTACTCTCAGGTGCGATTTTGCCATCTCTTCTGCCAACCTCGCTTGTTCTTCTACTTCAAGCAACATTCGTTCATGCAACAGCTTCAATCATTGGAGCTGTTTCCTTCCTCCCTGGAGGTATCGGAACCTACGAAATCACATCAGTGGCACTGATAACATTTCTACTTGGTATCCCAGTTGCACGTGCTAGTGCAGCTACAATTCTGATTCGTGTAGTCACGCTATGGTTTAGTGTGATTGTTGGTTTTGTTGCTTTGGGATTCGTTACTCGAAGCACACGAAAGCGTCGAGTGGCTACCGAGTTACTTGGTAACTCCTAACAAGCTCAAGCATTTCCCTTGCGCTCTTCTTTTTCTCAAAGTGGTCTCTAAGCGGTTTCACCATCTTGTCAATATATAATATCATAGCGTTCTTTAGGTCTAATGGATGAAGGTCTCCGGATATATAGCTCTTCTCAAGCTCCTTATAATTTCGAAACTCTAAATCTCCTCCAAACTTAGGTTTTCTTTCCACTTTCATAGTGTCAAAAGACCTAAAGATCAAGTGTTTAGCATAATCAATCAGTGGATTACCTTTGACCTCTTTCGGAGGACAATATGCTCGCATAATCTTAGTTCGAATCTCATCTTCAGAGTCATGAATGAAAATGCTCGAAGATGGCTTACTTTTACTCATCTTGGTTTCAATCATATGCAAGTCTCGTCCTATATCATCGAGACCCTCAGGCTCAATTGATCCCTCAAGATTGATCAACATATGGTGACTAACAACAACTGGTTTCCATAGACCTAGCTTAGGTCCGACCTCTCGCGCGAGCATATTTGCTCTTCTTTGATCCATCCCAAGTTGTGTTATGTCAGCCTCTAGATGAAAAATATCAGACACTTGCATTACTGGGTAGAAGTATTGAGCAACCTCTGACATCTCGCCCTCTTTTCTTCCCATGATTGTCAACGCACGTGTGGCTCTAGCAACAGTTGTGACCTTAGCAATCCTTACAACTCGTGACCAGTATTCAATGGAGTCCATAGCATCAGATGCGAAGAGATACTCTACCTTATCACTTGGAACTCCGGCTGCTTTCCACACTTCAATGAAGTACTTCCCTGTTGCCTTAATCTTTTCAAGGTCGCCCCCCATCTTATTGTTGATCCACGCAAACCAATCTGCAAGCCAAATCTTGAATCTGACTCCAGCCTTTAGTAAATCCTTCAAAAGTAGTGGCCGAAACACTCCGAAAGGCAGGTGAGCTAATCCTGAAGGCTCAAAACCATCATATGCTATGGGATTGGGTTTTTCTTCTAAGAGTGTTTTTAACTCTGGTTTTGTGACTATCTCTTCTCCAACACCAGTGATTAATCTGATTCTTTCATCGATGTCCATAGAATCGCGAAAGACATCATTATCACTTAACTGTTCTCTAAGATGACTTAAAATGATATGAAACCAGCTGGTATCGTCCAGCTGGTTCTTCGTGTTAATGCTAATCTAAGTCTATACCCAGACTACTTAGAAGGGCGTCAAGATCCGCCTTTGAAAGACTCTTCGCCTCTTCAACTATGACATCGATTTCTTCAGCAGCCATACCTTTCTTTAGGAGTTTCTGGCGCAAATCATCTAACTCTTCAGGTCTCTGTTCAAGAGGAACCTCTTCTGGAGCAGGCTCTTCTTCTGGAGGTTTGGCTAACACATCAGCACGACGAGCTTTTTCTTGGTCAATGACCTCTTTGAGAAAGCCTGGACGCTCACTGGCTCTCATTCTGGCAAGATCTGCTCTGAAAGCATCAATCTCAGCAGCACCGAGCCCTGTAATGGCAGCCAATTCTTCAAGGAGTTCATTGACTTCAGGTACTGTTGTTATAATTGGATATTCCGCAACCTCATCAGAATCTTTGTAGAGCCTTAATGAGTCTATTTCTTCATTCACAATTTCCATAGCCATGTCTTGTCTGCCAGGAGCACGAGCAGGTCTTGGAACTCGACCTTTTGCCAAAGCTCGAATCATCCTATTCAATTCTCTGACTTGCTTGGGAACGCTCCACACTCGGACATATAGAACAATGAGTAGTGCAACTAGAATTAGAGCTGATCCACCACCTACTGTCAATAGTTGCTCGAATTGTTGTTGAGGAGATATGTCGGACTTTATTGTTACAACCAATTGTCGTGATTCATAGTCCTCTTTCTGGAACATGATTGTGATAGTGAAAGTTCTGCTTCCTTCTACTCTAAAGAACAGCCTGTAGGTGCCATCTGTTTCTATCGTTGAACTGTTGAGATATGTGATATTGGTATGGCTATAATCCACAAAGATGTCAGCCCCGGATATTCCAACCAAGTGGTCAAGATCATAGTATGTCAATGTAATATTGAAAGTTCTACCTGGAGATGTGAAAATTTCATCGGAATCGGAAATCAAAGAGGTCCGTATTTGTCTTATTGTTACTTCAAGATATATTGGAGCGATGGAGTATTTTATAGTTTCAAATGCTATATCAAAGCTATATGTTCCATATGGAAGGTCTCCAGCCAAATTCAATGAATACGATCCATTTGCTAAGAGTTCAAGCTCAATATCCGCCAGCTGAGTGGAGTATGCGATTCCAATGATATCAGTAATTGATGAATTGTCAATCAGACTTATGACATTGTAAATAATGCTAGTCGGCTCATTAATTGGTGCTGAATAGAATATTGGTCCTCTAATCTCAGCAGGAGTTGCATATATTTCAATTTTAGCAATGACAGTTCGGGAGGTGTAATTCGTGAGGTCAAATCGGACAACTAGATCATATAGTCCAGGATTCTCTACATTGATTTGTACGACTACCTCATATGATCCATTGGGATGAGAAGTGACTAATGCATCACCACCTTCCCAGCTAGCTAGTACATTTGCTCCAACGATTAGCGAGTTGTGTTGAGTATCATTATAATAGAATAGGTAGGAAAGTGTATCTCCCAAGTACCCACTTTGTAGAAGTGGTGTTGCATATGCCTGTGTTGGAATTGGCAGGATAGTCACGACTATAGATTTGATAGCAGTTGCGTATCCCGCCTTGTTAGCCACCATTCGCAGGTAGATGGATTGTGAACCAAGTGAGCTAACATCAATTGTGATACTATATGTTCCATTTAATTCATCAGTAAAGAATCCACTTAGACTTCCAAGTGTGTACGATACTGTTGCCCCAACAACTAGAGCATCATGGTATGTGTCGTTATAGACAGCTAAAAGTGATAATGTATCACCAAAGAATACATACCGGATTGTTGTACCATCAGCTAGCGCAAGAGTTGTAGGGATTGGAATCACGTTAATGTCAATATCAGTTTCTATGAATTGCAGATTAGTTGTAACAGCTCTAATAGTGACTGGATAATGCCCAATAGCAAATCCAGTGACATTTGCCGATCCTGTGTACCATCCTGGAACCCCGGTTGGAGTCATTGGAGAAACTGTTCCATTCCATTCAAGAGAGACACTGGCACCTACAACTGGAGCATTAGTGATTGTATTATTCAGATAGACTTGGAAGCTGATAATGGTGTCAATGACAGCACTGTATGTGGATTGAAAGGGTATTATCTGACCAGGAGCTTTCGATACAACTAACGTGAAGGATTTCTGTCTAGTTTGATAGAATTCTCTTGATACTGTGATTTGTGGACTGTAAATACCAAAATCTGAATCTGCTGTATCAAGCATCAGATAATAAAAGCCTGTACCTACATCAATGAAGTAATAGAGTTCACCATCCCACAGAAGACTTGCATTGAAACCTTCGACATATGTCATGTAAAATGGTTCTTGGATCCAGAAGCTGATATTTAGAATTTCACCCCAATCAGCATAATAGGTTGTTCGTGTGAGTACAATCTCAACCAACTGTGCTCCTGGTTGGACAGTGACTTGAGCTTGAGCAGTCTGATAGAATGCTTTTGATGCAGTAACTATGAAGACATATTGTTGAGCAACGAGACCAAGAGTTTCCAGAGTGATTGAGTAAGTCCCACCACTTTCCTCAACCCATCCAAATGAATTCCCGGTTATATCTGTCCAGTCGCAATCTATTGTTGCTCCTTCAAGATAAGTATCATGATCAAAATCAAGAAGTGTCAAAGTGACCACGATTGGAACACCGATAGCTGTAGAACCAGCTGGGGGTGCTTCAGCTATTAACGATGTCTGAACTGATCTTATCTGTGCTCTGACATTTATGGCCTCTCGATTTGAGTAGAATGGAACTCCACTCCATGTGAATGAAACGTTGAAATAGACTGTTCCGGTTGAACCAAATACAGTGGTATTCACAACGAGTTGATAGACGCCATTACCAAATCTAATGAGATGATATGCTGGACCAGACCAATTGTAAGTTGATAATACCACTGAAGCACCATCTATACCAATCCCTGTAAGATAGTCCTTGAATTCCAGATTTATCGTAATGTTATCGAAGTAAGGAGTTTCCTCAACCAGTGGGAACAAAATGACTGTTGGACGATATGTCGTTGTCGCTTGAGTTGATGTATTCCTATCTGCGTAATATGGTGATCCAGAAGTCCAATCGATTGAGAGCTGTATGCTATGACTCGATACGAGACCAAGTGGGTCTAATACTGTTGAGTTGAAGCTAATTCTATAGTGTGATCCAAGATTCACCAGACTATATTCGCTTGAGGTTATCAGAGTATGTAAAACTCCGTGACTCAAAGTAATGTGACTCTTGTCTATGGTAATGAAAGACTTGTCTAGGAAATCTTCAAAGACAAAACTGAATGTAACATTCTCAAGAAACGGTGTGTTGCCTGGAGTTTTAATGATTCGAATTTGAGTTGGACGCTCAACAACCATTGCTGATAATGTTCTCTGAGAAGTAAGGTAATATGGTGCTCCAGAATAAGACACTGTTACATTCAATTGATAGGTTGCTGGTGGACCCAACGCGGATGTGTCAACTTCAATGAGATATTCACCAAGACCATTATCAGTAACCCAATAGTCGACTCCGAGTACTAATGTGAGTGGATCACTCGTGACTTGTACTGTGGCACCAGTAATTCCAGATCCAGTAGAATCGTCACTATATGTGACGATAAATGTTAGATTCGTTAGATAAGGTGCATTATCCGGACTCTCATATCCCATTTGTGTTGACCTTTCGAGGACAGTGAATGCAAAATACTCGAATGCATCACTCACATAATTGGCTCCTCCATAGACTATACTTGCATTGATATAATAGAGTCCTGGCACTCCAAGTATTGAAGAATTGAGAATGACAGTATAATGCCCATCAATGCCAGGAGTCACTGAATAGTAAGACTCGTCAATATCCAAGGTTAGGGTGCCAACCATTCCAGTCGTACTTCCAGATATGAGATCCGTATAGACAAACTCGATTGTGACATTGTTCCCCCACTGACCAGGAGTAAATGGCAGATGAGTTAATTGAGAGCTTCTCAATAACACAATTACAATAAACTGTTGATTTGGCACATCCGCATAGAAGGGTGTGCCGATCCAGGTCAGGTTGAGGTGAAGTGTTATCTGACCTATTCCACCAAGAGAGGAAGTGTCAATTGTAATTGTGAATTCTTTAGAAACTGAATCATAGGAGTATGACCAAGATATGCCACCTTCATTAATGTCAATGCTTAATGATGGAGAATCAGGAATTCTTTCTGTTCGAATAGAATCTAAATAGGAAAAGACTAGGTTTGCATCTTCGCCATAGGCTGTTGGAGGTACTTGAGTATAGTCAACATAAGTTGGACGTTCGAGTACCATTAGGAATACATTGATAGTTTGATTCTCATATAGCGGGAGAACTCCACTCTTCCATAGAAATCCTAGTTCGACCTCAAACATGCCAATCCCTTCAAGACGGGTACTGTTCAGGTGGAACATATAGTACACAGTTGGACCATCTATGATGATTTCTAGGAAGAAATCATCACCTGTGACTGGATTGATTCCAATTGGTGTGTAGGATATTGATACAGCACCAGAAGCATTTGATATGTAAGTAGAATTAACTACATCATAAAATACTGCGGAGAAAGTGAAGTTATCCAAATAATAAGTGGCAACCGGTGCAGTTTCAAGATACAAATCAGTTTGAGTACCAATTAATCTAAAGGATGTATTCAACGATTTAGATTGTAGTTTTTGGACTGAACCAGTCCAGCTAATCTGGATTGCAAAGCTTTTCCATCCAATTGTGGACCATTGTCCAGTTGGTACAGTTATATTATAATGCCCTGATCCCAAATCTGTGACCGTGTAACTCAGGATAGGAATTTCAGGAGTCGTTACCAAGATGTGAACATAGCCTGAACTATTGTCAATACCAGTACCTAGATCAGTATCGAGATAGTAGACGAGTATGAAGGCATCAACTCCATAGGATGTCTGAGGAACTGGTTCGTCAAGGGTGAACAATGTGGTATGAGACCTGACTATAACTTGGATGGAAATAGTATGATTTTGCATCATTGAACCTGAGAAAGTTATAGTTACAGAAGTGGTCCCGAGAGGAGTTAGATCTGTTGTGAAAATGGTCAGGCTATACGTTCCTGGTGTTGTTTCAATAATGCTATATGATCCGGTCCAATCACAGAGAATTGAGTCATTAAAGCCAGTTAGAGGAGTGTTATGGTCTGCATCAGTCCATGTGAATGTTAGTGAACGAGATTCTCCAACGGGTATATTCACAACATTTTGCAAATACGTTACCTTTGTGTATAGTTCCCGAACCTCAACATAGAGGAGATATCTCTGAGGCAATATGAATGGCGCAGTTCCTGTAACTTCAACAACATATTCGCCCATATCCATAAATGTTGTATTTAGCCAGAATAGGTAACTACCAGGCGATCCAGTTACAGGTGTAACACTATAGTAGCTGGACCAGTTGCAATCGACACTTCCAGTGTCAATGGGTGTCCCGAGATAATCCTCAAATCCTATTCTGAAAGATCCATTATATCCTGAAGGGATTGACAAACCAGGAGAATCTGGAGCTTCAAGAACAAGAGCCCCATCAAAATTGAGATTGATAGTAAGTTCTTCTTGGATTGTGTCGAAATGGGGATGTGTCCATTCTATATTCAGCATATATTGACCCTTCTGAGGTAAATCACCTGAATCAAGTGTAATTAGATATTCTCCGTTCCCAGCCTCTCCAAAATACTGTGTTCCAGTAGTCCAGTTATAACTCATCTGTCCACCAGAAACAGTCACTCCTGAAATATCGGAATCATTGATACGTATTCTCACCAAGAAGAGATCAGGGTATGTTACATTAGTTATCCAAGTTGAAATTGCATCTGCGGGGTTCAATAACGTGGATGTTGAAGCATGTATAATATTGAATGTTCGATGGAAGAATCCGGTCTTGTTCCAATTTGATCCGCTAATGCTATTATTACAGAATGCTTGAACAAGCCATTCTCCTGCGGTGGCATTAGTGCCAAAGGTTAGTTCTACTGAGTTAGCATAACCTGTGCTATTGACTGTAACTATTTCTGAATACCAATTGGCTCCGGATGGTGAAAACAGTGTGATATTCACCGCAACGCCTGCAAATTGAGCACCGACATCCACAGAGAAATATGCTGAATCGGATGCTCTAAGATCAATACTTCTTGCAGAAGTACCAATTGTGGGACTGGTCATTAAAAGATCAGTGATCATGTTTGCGCCTTTACTTTTGATGAGCCAATACCCCCATTTATCAGGATACGGATATGCTGTAATATTTGCGTACCATTCAGGTCCATGTCCTTCATCCCATGATGAAATATTCACATTGGTAAGTAATGGTGATGCAACATAGGATACATCGCGATTTTCAGGCAGTGAGATATTGAAGTAGTATCTATTATCATAGCCATCAGGAATATCAGCGAAGAACCATGTTAAGTACTCAATCACTGAAGCATTGACAGCTTCGAAAATCTCTCCATATGAGTTTGGATCTTGTGTTGTAAGTGTGGTCGATGGACCTCTTGCATAGAGATTGGTTTCAACGTTGAAATCAACCCAAATATCGCGGTCTGGATTAGGTGTAGAGGGGATTGGAGTCCAAGAAAAGGACACGTCAACAGGACTCGTTGTCCAAGTCGGTATCGGGATTTGAGTGATGTTACCTAACCCTGGCACAGAAGTTCCCCCAATATCATAATCATCTACATCAAGTCCATTCATCTTCAGGTTGAGGTCACTTGGATTTGCCTTTGTCTGAAGATATAGCTCTACATTGTCAACCCGAGCATATGGATTTAGGTCAGGACTGTAGTTGACTGTTTGTTGGCTATAGAGACCTACTGTGATTGTTACACCATCAGACAAATCGAAGATGGATAAGTCAGATAGAACAATCAATCCACTATCATACCAGATCTGCTCCTGATCCACATCAGAAAAGGACTTCTGCCATACTCGTTGGGTATAATCGTTTGTTTCTATTGAAACAAAGATCGCAACAAAACCATCAGCGCCCCAGTCGGATTCAATCCAATAATCGAGCCTGAACCCAGCCCACACTACATCACCACGATTCACCGAGAATGTCTGTTCAGCCCACGCGCGTTCCTCAAAATAGGGGTCACCACCTTCTGCGATTTCGAATTCAACACAATCATCACCAGCTCCATGGCCATTATTAACCCAAGAAGCGGAAGGAGCAGCACCACCTCCAAGGCTCACTTGATTTAATGTCCAACTCGAGGGACTGTTCTCCATGTCAGGATCTTGAACCCATGTTCTGTTTTCAGTCAAATCTGTGATTTCTACAAATAATTCGTGACCTTCCCAGCCTGTTTCCATTGGTATAGAAATAGAGGTGTTACTTGTGCTGCTATTGGTTTCGAAATACCGCATTTGATTATCAACAAATACATCGCTTCTATTACCAAACTCTTGCGCAGGTAGCCCAGAGGAAACCCCAGACCACATGGTCCAACCTTGTTCAGAATTTAGATAGCTTGAGTGAGGTTCAAACAAGGGATTCGTCGATCTTACATCTTGAGTTTTTGAAGGCAATTCTGACGTCAGCGGGTTCAATGATGTTTGTGGATTTGAAATCATTACTATTGTATTAAAGACCATTAGGAATGTGACAAACATCAATATTGGTAGCTTCTGTCTGAATTTCATTCTTCCATCCCTCCAATCTCTTTAAGAAGTGCTTCTATTTCCGCCTTCGACAAGTTTCGGGCTTGTTCTATCATGAGGTCAGCTTCGGTTTCTTCAATGCCCATATTCAGTAACCGTACTTTCAAATGAGCCAATTCTTCCTCAGACAAGCGTTCCTCAGCCTCTGGTTCAGGAACACCAATTTCTGAGATTCTCTCAGCTTCAGTGAGTTCTCGTGCGCGACGTGAACGTTCTTGTCGTAGCACTTCATTGATGAAACCTGCTCTTTCACTTGGTCTCATCTTATCAAGGTCTTGACGTAACGTATCGATGTCTTCTGGTGTAAGACCAACTACTACTGCTAAATCATCTAACAGTTTCTCAACATCCATCACTGTTACATCAACTGTTGAGAGACTTACATCATCAACATATTTCTGGAGCCCAACCGGTTTCAAATCCTCGTTCATCATAGAGAGTATCATTTGTCTTCTTTGAGGCACATCTGCTGGTTTTGGAATATTACCTCTTTCTAGAGTTCTAATCATCCGTCTTATGATTCGCAGTAGCTTTGGAATTGATAATACTCTGAAATACAAAGCACCCAGAGCTGCTAGAAGGAGGATGAGTATTGTACTCCATTGGAATCCCATTACAAGTGCTTCTTGCTCTGGAGTTAATTCGGGATAGATATCGAATTCAGCTATTGCAGTTTGATAATCAACCTTGCTAAGGATTATTTGCAAACTGTAATATGCTAAATCTGGAGCTCGGAATGCAAGAGTGTAAGTTCCATTCCCATGATCGATATCAAAATCTGTTTCTCGAATTATACTTGAAGTTGCGAGATTGCTTCTTGATACGATCGAAATTTCTGCACCAGAGATCGCTTCAGAATGATCTAAGTCAAAGAATGTGACATTAATCAGGAAAAGGCTACCTACATAGATTGGAGTAGGAAGTACAGATGCAACTAATTCAGTAGCAATCTCACGTATTGACAAAAAGACCTGGATTTGCCCAAGAGAATAGTTACCTCTAGATATTGAAACTCTGATTTCATAGGGCGTTGTTCTATCTTGTAATGGTGTAGTTAAGTTCGTTTCAGTAGGACCGAAAGCATAGGAACCGTTAAGAAGATTAGTTAATTGAACAGTTCCAAATTCCCAGTATGCTGTTGCTGACCCATCTACTATCCACCTTTCATTCAAATCATCCCAGAAATTGAATAACATAGTATAGTCATCATAAACAGGAAACTCTGCTTCTGAGTTTCCAATAATCTGGGTTCGAATTGGATTCACGAGAAGCTTCACAAGACCAGATGCAAATCTGTAGTTATCTTTTCTAAATGAGATAGTTATGTCATGAGGTACACTTCCCGCCCGTACAAGTGATGTATTCAATGTAAGAGAATATGTACCATTACCATAATCAATGAGAGACCCTCTGAATTGTTCCAGAGTATAGTTTGTAATTGCTCCAGGTATTCCTTCATCAGCATGAGTGTCACTGAAAACAAAGACAAATGTGACCTCTTCACCGTAGTAACCACTTACTGTGGCTGGAGTTACAATTATAATTTCAGTGTCAACCACTTCCACTGTCAAAGTGAATTGGATTGATGAAGGAGTATATCCTGCTTTGTCGCTTGAAATTATAACAGTCCATTCTTGAACGCTCAAACCAGAGGTGTCTACTAGAGCACTGTAATAACCAGCAACTCCTAGTTCGGAGAGATTACCTACTAATGGTCCTACTCCGTATGATAGTAATGCTCCAGTCACTGGTGTATTCAGATCAGTGTTGTTAAGATATACTGTAATGTTTGCTATGTCCCGATAGTTTACTGTAACAATGAATTCGGAGATAGCAATCAGACTTGTGGAAAGTTCAGTAATCTCAATTGTTAGTTGCATGCTTATACTCTTGTAGTTATCAGATGATGCTTGAATGAGGATTTGGTGAGTCCCTACTGGAACTCCTGAAACAACAAACTGCACTACATATTTGTCATCAATGACAGACCAAACAATCTGGCCTGAACCACCAATCCAGCTATAGGTAACAAGACCATCTTCGATTACAGAACTGTTTGCGTAGTCAAGATAATCCACTTCTATTGTGACTGCTAATCCATTAACAGTAGTAAGCGGATCAAGGGAGCCTGAAATCTTTGATGAGATCTTATCAATACGTATTTGGAAATCTCTTTGTCTACTCTCATAATTAAGAAGAACCGAAACCACTCGAATCGTGTGCTCTCCTGCGCCTATCTGCCAACTCTGTATAGTGCAAGTGTATATTCCTGGTGCACCTGGTGTCATATTCACGGTTATTGAGGATATTGTAAGATTGACGAATGCTCCAGAAATTGGATTCCCATTTCTTGCATCAGTGACATTTGCTTGAAAATCAATAGCATTACCCCAAAGTGGATTTGTTGGATTGAAAAAGAGTTCTATCTGAACAGGTATCGCAGCCAATAGGATATCAGCCAGTATGGATTGATTTTGATGTAGATATTTTGAAGCAGAAATTGAAAACGAATATAGGCCAGCATCCATTCCTGAAGTCTGGATAATCATTTCATAAACGCCAATATCTATCTCGGTGATTGTGGCGATTGTTGGATAGGTGATATTCCAATTACTTGTGACATTTGCACCTGAAATCCCAACACCAAACTCAATTGCGGTAAAGGTGATATTCGCATGAATATCATCACCCAAGTAATAGGTTACTCCCTGTGGAAGTGTAAAGCTAAGTGTAGTAGATACAGAATTGACTACCACTGCAAAATTCAAGTTAGTCACATTTGTGTAGAATGGAGTTCCATACCAAGTCAAATTCACAGTAAAGAAATACTTCCCTAGTCCAGTGAGTGTCGTTGTATCAACAAGAATCTGATATGTTCCATCTCCTTGATCAACTATCCAATTTGTGAAACTTGTAGAGTTAGCACAATCAACCGAGATATCGGCTCCAGGAATCCCATTTCCAGTCAGATAATCGCTATAATAGATTAGAGTACTGATATTGAAGAAGTAATATGCAGGAGGAGTTGATAGGACCGATGCTTGAGTGAATCTTGTTGAAATTGTGACTTCAGTAGAAGCGGTTGAATTTTCATAATAAGGCGCTGAGTCACCCCAATAGAAGAGGATGTTGATTGGATAGGCATCTTCTAATTGAGAAGTCAGTAGTGTCGAGTTGAAGGATATCAGATAGAAGCCATTCTGACCTGTGAGTGTGTACTCAGAATCTAGTATGAGTGTGCCTCCTCCATGTGTTATAATGAGTACTGACTTAGAAAGAGGTATTCTGGTACCGTTGACATCATCGATTGCGGTCACTTGGAATTCAACATTCTCAAGGAACGGTGTAGTCAATGGGGAACGAGTAACTGAAATAGTCGCATACCTTCTAACGACATCAATTGAAACATCTAGCACTCTGCTTCTATAAAATGGTGATCCAGCCTTACTAGCAGAAATAGTGATAGTATATTGACCAAAGTTACCAAGAGCAAGTGTTGAGATTCTGATTCGATAGTCCCCACTTGGAAGAGCATCGACCCAATAGTTGACTCCAAGCTGAAGTGTTGCATTCATGCAGGTCGCGGTTACTGTCGCACCAAGAATTGCTGCATATGTATTATCATCAATATATGATACTATTATCACCGCTTCTTCTAGAAATATAGCTAGGTCTGGAGTTTCGCTAGTCAATTGTGTTCTTCTTTGAATTAGCGTCAGATAGAAGAAATCGTTTGCATCATAGCAGTAATTGAAACCTGTATATGTAATAGTGACATTTACTGTAAAAATACCGAGAGATGGAAATGCAGTCGTATTGAGTGTTACCTTATATGTTCCATCAAAATTATTCACTACACTATAATAACCCAGTAGTGATGGATCAAGCGTAAGTGATCCAGTGTTCAACAATGATTGTCCATCGAGGTCTCTATATGTGAAGATGAGTGTTAAATTGTTACCATATTGAATTGAAGTATAGGGACCGTGTTCAAGAGTAGTGTATCTATTGCGAATTGTAATTGAAATCGGGATGTTAGTTCTGTTTTGATAGAATGGAGATCCTGACCATGTAACATCTAGATGAAATGTGAATGTGCCAACATTATTCCACCATGTTGTATCAAGTGTGAGTACAAACTGTTGACTACCACTCAAGTAAATCGCACTCAAGACAAGTCCTGCCTCTTGGACTTGATAGTTCAATTTTGCATCATCAGGGATTCGCATACCTGATAGTACATCCATGTAAGAAAATGTCAGATTTACACTATCACCATATGGCGTAGTTGGCAAGGGATTCCATAGAACACTTGTCTGTCGATACCGAGTATACACTATGATTGCTAGTGTTCTGTTTTCATACAAAGGAAGCTGGCCGCTAGTCCAATTTGCATAAATCCGAAGCTGGCATCCAATTAAACCACTTAGATAGTCTGTATCAAAGGTAATCTGGTATTCACCATTTCCTAGTTCAGTAATTACCATTAGGTCTTGTGTTAAGGTTTGACCGGGTGTTTTAACTTCTACAAACAAGAAAACATTGAATGGGTAAGCACCTGTACTATTTGAAACTCCAGTGCTATTACTAACATCCCAGTATACAACAGAGAATGTTATATTCTCTCCATAGGGTGTTGCAATTGGATTTGTACCAATATACAAATCTGTTGGACTTCCTGCGACCCTAGCTCGTACTTGGAGTACCTTATTGTCGTGTTTTGGTTGTGATCCAGTCCAATTTGCGAAGATGGTGATATCCTTCCAGCCAATTGAACCCCATTGATCTGCTCTAATTCTTATGATGTATTGACCTTGTGTTGTTCCATTGACTACAGTGAATTGGAGAGATGGTACACCAGCAGCTTCTGCGTAGATTAGGACATCACTTCCCACAATCCCAGAAGAGGTTGTGATATCATAATAGAGAACATAGATTGTGATCTGACCTGTATATGGAGTAGGTTCTATAGGGTTATCTAATGAGAATGATGTCAGATGGGTTATGATGTTAATACCAATGTCAAAAGTGTGATTCTGGTACGCAAAACGACTTACATCAAAAACAACTGTGTAATCTTGAATAGGGTCTGAATCAAGAGAGCTAAAGGTAATATCATACTCGCCTGGGGAGCTCTCCACGACAGTGTAATCTGACCAGTTGCACGATATTGAACTCTCAGCACCAGATATTGGGAGGTCATGATCGGTATCCCAATACGTCAGAGTAATAGTTTCTTCATATCCAACGGGTAAGGCGAGGATACTCTGTGAAACAGAAACAGATGTGAAAATCTGGCGGACCTCCACGAAAAGAAGAACTTGTGATGTAGTATAGTAGTCTTTCTGGGCGGTCACAACAATCGCATATGTACCAAGATTCGAATTATTCGTGGTTATCGAAAGAGAATAATTGCCAGGTTCTCCAATTACTGGATCTATAGAATAAGATGAATCAGTCCAATTACAAAACAGAACTGCGTTATCAATCCCAGAGCCTTCTGAATCTGCAAAGAATAGTTCTAGTAAGGCATCGTCACCACGGGGCACCTGAACTCCTGGAGCACTTGCAGATTGTAGTGTAGTTTCCTCAACGACGTTGATAACAAAGTAGCGTTGAAGTGAGTCATAGTAGGATTTACTCCAAGTTAGGCTTATCACATACCGACCTGGAAGTCCAAGATCTGCAGTATTAAGGACTACACTATATTCACCTGTACCCATATCGTTCAGAGGATGTGTTCCTGTGGTCCAGTTATAAGTCGCAGAACCTCCTGGCAATAGGAAACCGTTATCAGAATCGTTCACGCCAATTTGAAGTAGCATATCTTGGCCGTATGTAAGGTTTCTTTCCCATGTGAAAATGGATTGCCTTGGATATGCAATATACATGTCAGATCCATGTTCAATCGAGAAAGATCGTGAATAATATCCAATATTTTCAACAGGAGATCCGGAGATAGAATCATTGACAAATGCTTGAACTTGCCACCCTCCAACCTCCGCCAAGTAAGGATCAAGAGTCAAATCAGTTGTTTCAGCGATTCCAGACGAAACTCCTGCGCTCAACGTAGCCCAGAGTGTACCCATTGTATCATATACTTTGAATGATACAGTAGCTCCATCATAAACTGAATCAAGATATGCTCTAAAACGAACATTGTCATTTGCTTGATAAGTATTAGTTGTAACCCAAGCAGCTCCACTTGACATTCGCAGGTCTTGGATAATATTTCCTGAATGTCCAGTAATCTTCCAAAATCCGTTCTGGTATGTCCCAACAACACCCTCGTAAACAGATATGTTCAGTGTTGTTGCAGTAGTTGACCAATATGGAAAGTTGACACTCGGAAAACGAGGTTGAGAAACCATATCAATAACAAGCGTGTCTGATTTGCTTGCATTGAAATAGAAGAAATTGGAATATCCATTTGGAACTGCTACATAGTAGTAGGTTAGCCATTGTACCTGACTAGAATTGGATACAGAATAGTGAGTCCCAAAACTTTGTACATCCGCCTCATATAGAGAGGATTGCCCTACCTTTCGGGCATAGACTGTCATGTCAACAGAAAATGTAACACGAATATCGAAGTTAGGATTGGGATTAACTGGAGTAGGAGTCCAACTGAAAGTAGCGTTGACTGCACTTCCACTCCACGGAATGACTGCTGATTCTTGAACTGATCCTAAACTCCATAGCCAACTGAACCCATCTGTGATGTTTGAAACAGGCAGTCCATTCATTTCCAAATTGACTTGACTTGGTTGGACACGTGATTTTATGAAAATCCTAACATTATCCATTCTGACCTCAGGGTAGAGTTGGGGATTGCTTCCGAATGATCGAGTTGTTCTCATACCAATTTGGAGGATGAAACTTGAAGAAGTGATTAATGATGGATCAGCTTCGATTAATCCAGTGGAGTACCAAGTCACTTGTGCGAGGACATCGCTGAACTGCATGTGCCATAGATGATTATCCACATCATCATCATGGCCAACTTGAGCATAAAGCTCCCAAAATCCTATGGGCAAACCACCCCAAGCATCATCGACCCAGTAGTCGAGTGATACACCGACCCATGTGACTTCTCCACGATTAGTATTGATGGTCTGTTCAGCATATTGTCTATCACCAAGATCATGACGATAGTAACCGCCTGACAAAACCCCTTCCATTTGGAAGCTGACATAACCGCCAGTTATTGTTGAAGACATCGGATTTGTATAGGTGCCAACATCATCAGTACCTAGCGTCCAATCCGCTGTTGAATCGAAACCAGGATTCGTCAGGTATGTCCGATTCTCTTGAAGGTCACTCACATTGACAAACATGTCAGTACCTTCCCATAGAGGACCTAACGGTACCGAAACCATCTGCGTTGTTGTCGTATTTGTGGGATAATATGCTAGCTCAAGGTTATCGAAATGATTGGTACGTTGTCCATACTCTGATATAACTAATGGAGAACCTTCACCTTGGAGATTTGTTGGTACTTCAGAGAGAGAAATAGTTTCAAGAACTTCATCTGGGCCCACTTCAATATATTGACCATCACCAATATCAATCAGTTCTGAACTCGGAGTAATTGATTGGTGTATGTTGTTATTTACTCCAATCGCACCAAAACTCAAGATGAGTGATGTCAATACCAAAAATAGACTCAAGTTCTTCTTTAATTTCATACTAAAATCTCCTAGATGAGTATGAACTCGACCAAGTCGACTGGTTAGTTGATTAGTAGATTAGGTCTATATGAATAGATGTAGCACATAGAAATCGTCAAGTCTTTCGAAATTTCGACAGCGAATGATTTCTCTCACCAATTGAGAGAGATCGATTATCTACTCTTTTGCCGCAGCACATAAACTCCAATCACAATAACTAAGGCCGCTGTGCTTACTGTGACGGTTAATGGAAACAACCAATCGAGAGGAGCTTGTACTTGAGAGATAGTATTCCCTCTCGCCATGTTCATGCCCCAATCCCACGCTATGATCCATATTGAAAGATTTGTGTATGGTCCAGATGCAGGCACTTGAACTGTCCAATTCGCGCCTTCTAGTGACATTGGAAATGATTGGATGATTCCTTCATCAATCTGAACATGGAGTGTCACATTTTCCAGACCAGAATTTTCATCAGTCACATGAGCCCAGACGAGGAACTCGTCAGAACCAATCTCGTGAGGAATTGTTCCCCAAGCATGGATTACTGGAGGTGTTGCATCCTCTATCGAAGAATACACACGTTTTATCCAATCTCTTGCATCTATAAGTGCTTCATATGCAGCCATCCACTCCATCTCATTATAGAAATCTCGTGCTCTACTAAAAGCGCCATTTGCAAGTTGTTCAGCAAGTTCAGTTTCAGGTCTATCATACTCGGTTTGTGGTCTAGTAAGCAATTCATTCCAGAGAGTAGCTTCCATTTGGTCCAAGTATGTTCCTTGGACCCAATTCTTATCAAATGTGGAAGTGCCATTATGGTACGCAAAGTAACCCATTGGACCCCATGAGAAATCGCTTGAGTAATACTCATGCTGCCAAGTGTGATGAAATCCAATTGCATGCATAGTTTCATGGAGTTGCACTGCGGATATCCCATCTTTTGGTGTCACACCATCAGGGCGATAGTATCGTTCCCACGATTTCCAAATGACTGTTTGCCCACTACCGCCAAGTCCTGTATAGGTACGGCCATACACATGCATCTCCATTTGTTTCTTGATGAATACTACTCCGAATACATTGATGTTCTCATCATCAGCAACAAACAGAGGTTTCATGATATTATAGATCGCACTAAACATGGCACCACCATCTACGACTGTAGTCCCATCAGGTTCCACAGTGGCATAGGTCCAAAACAAATTATTCCATACAGTTTCTTCGTCGATATCGAGGTACTCAACATCGACATCCCACTGAATGAATGGATAGAGCTCCTCAAGATGGGCTTTCTGCATGTCCGCATCAGTGACCCATTCAAGACTTTCAACAGATGTTCCATTTGCGACATCCATACAAAAAATGAGCGCTTTCAGAGTTCCAGAGTTGACATAACTTGCGGGCTGATGTTGATAAGGGAAGAAGAGTTGTGTTATTGGATCCCAAATACAATCTCTCAAATACACATTGAGAGAAGCAACACCTGCTGGAGCTGAGAGGTTCAGAGTTCCTACTTTGTCCTCTAGGTCTTGAGTCCAAAAGTCACGATCTGTACCAATTTCTTCACTCCACCAAATCCTGCACCACTTCAGATACCAATGGTGTGCGCTGGGGTCGACAAGATAGGTGTTATACCGTCCACCAAAGAATGGATAGTCCATTGTAACATCTGGATTGAGAGGATTATCCCATTCTAAGCGAAACCAATCCTGTTCTTCTCCGGTGTCTGGGTCCTCTGGATGGTAATCATACCAGTGTTCGAGACTGTGATCCGCACGATCAAACTCAGAGAAGTTCACAAGGTAGAGAGTATAACCTAGGCTGGGAGGAGCTACAAAAGGATTCTCTTCCAGCCAATCTTCAACAGCATACCCATCAATAACACGACCATCTCTTGGGTAGAATATCCTTTGAGGTTCATCTAAGTGAGCTTTTTGATAGATGAGTGCGCTTTCATCAAGCCTAGTTCCTGTTCCAGTTCCATTGTTTGAATTATCAAGCATCACTTGACGAAGGTCATCAACATAGCTTTTGTCTGCGAAGTAAATCTCATAGTCGATATTGTAAGTGATTTCAACATCTTCTGTTGTGTAGTACCTAGCTGTGGGTAATCCTTGAAGAAGAATTAGCTCATCAATTAGGGTGGGATTATATCCAACAACTATAATGTTAGCTGACCAATTCCTCTCAACTGGTAGATAATCTTGACTGGGAAGATGAGTTTCAGTGCTCTGCGTCACAAGCTGGTTGCCATCAAACTTTGCGTACATTATAAGAAGAAAGGCAATGCATAAGACAAGAGCGCGACGCATATCCTCCCTCCGATGTTTTATCATATTAACAAGCTGGTTCATGTAACCGCGCAGTTTTCTAATTTAGTGCTATATGAATATATACGCACATATTATATTAACTACTATGAGTTTGATATACATGTGCGTCGGTCATGAGAAATATTGTCGGTTATCCTCGAGAAACCGTCTCTGGTTGTCGCGCTGGTATCCGCAGGCTGGCGTAATGATGCATCGATCCCCAACAACGACCGACGCATTCTCCTCACCAATCATTTTTCACATCTTTCGTGATATGGTGCCTTTCAGGTATTCTTAAATCGGAGGCGGATTCCCTCGACCCTCACTGGAGATATCTAAATGACCCAGACAATGAAACCTTCGATATCTGACATCCTCAATATCAGATCGGTAGCTATAGTTGGTGTATCTCCAAGCATGGGATATTATTGGGCACACTCAATGCTGCAATGGGAACATGACCTCAGAGTATGGTTTGTTTCAAGAAGTGGAGGCGAAGTCCTGGGTCATAAGATATTAACAAGTGTCGAAGACATCCCAGAGAAAATCGACTATGCAATAATTCGAGTCCCGTATAAGGCAGTCCCAGAGGCTTTGAGGGAATGTCATAGGCAAGGAGCAAAAGGAGTCACGATATTCACCAGTGGATTCTCTGAACTAGGAACTGAGGAAGGAAAACAGCGGGAAGAAGAGCTCCGTGGCATACTTGATGAAACAGGAATGAGAGCATTTGGACCGAACTGTATGGGTCTAATGTACCCAAAGATAGGGTTTGCATTTATGCCAACAATCAAGAGACTCTCAGGTAATGTAGGATTCCTATCTCAATCCGGGGGAGTTGCAATAACCACATACACTGCAGGTGTAGAATCTGGTGTAGGTTTTAGTAAGGTTTTCAGTTTTGGAAACCAAGTGGACATTACACCTCAAGAACTTCTTGACTACTTTCATACTGATATTGACACAAAAGCTGTTGGAGCATATTTAGAAGGCGTGAAGAACGGCAAGAAGATTTTAGACTCGATGATCAATTTGGCTGAAAGAAAACCACTTGTAGTACTTAAGGGTGGGAGATCCACTGAAGGTTCTCGAGCTGCCGCGTCGCATACTGGTGCACTCGCAGGTAGCAAAGAAATATGGAAAGCTGTATTTCGCCAGGCAAATGTTTTGACTGTTGACACTGTTGAAGATTTGATTGCAACTCTGAGCATTTTCTCCTTAAGTCCAAAACCCAGGACGAGAAATATAGGACTAGTAGCAATCAGTGGAGGAACAAGTGTAATTCTTACTGACCTTTGTATAGAAAAAGGACTGAATGTTCCAAGGACATCTGAAGAAACAATCAAAAGACTTGATCCATTGATTCTTGATGTAGGAACGGGTCTAGGGAATCCCGTAGATCTTGCGGCTGATTACTACCAAGATCAAACCACTTCTGAAGTAATCCGTATTGTTGGCGAAGAGTCCATGTTCGATTCACTGATAATTGAAGCGGATGTTCATAATATGTATCAAGCAGCATCAATCATGGGTGCAGCTGATGTGTTAATAGAATATTGGAAGGTTATGGCAAAAGCAGGAAGGAAGGTTGTTGAAACAGAAAACAAACCAGTTCTAATTGTTATTCCTGAGGTGGCATACCCTGTCCAAAGGGCTGATGCTTGGAAGATCTTTGTCGAGCATGGACTTCCAGTTTTTAGAAACATCAATGAAGCTGCGAGTGCCCTTTCTCGAGTATGTGACTATTATGAAAATAGAGATAGGAGAAGCTCCTAACATTAGAATTTGACTATCCATGTCACAAGTTCGGCATGATGTGAATTCTCTTTCAGAAACAGGTCCCGGTATGAAGGATTACTCAAAGCAAACCATACATATTGCAACTCGAAATCGAAACCTATGATTCTGAATGATGCCTCTAATGCAGATGGTCGGAACGAAATGTATGCAAAAGACAACGAGAGTGCAAGTATTAAAACATAGGAATAAACCCATGGACTTACTGGTCTTCTAGCCCAATAATCAGCACCTGCATAGATTAGGGCAAATATCGAAATACCAGCGACTAGAGAAGCGATGATGGAGGAGAGTCCTCTCATTCTCAATTCAGCATTGTCAGACACCAGATGATCTTCGCACACATCCACAATGAAGCTCTTACTCTCTGCATTTGCGAGTTGGTTTTTTCCCCAGTGATTAAAGTAAGGGTCAAAGTTTGGACGAAGCCACACTTTTCGTCCTGGGTTAGTAGAGATTCGTGTAGTCTTATTGGCGGGGCTACCACATACAGGACATATTTTTGGAAACCGAACTCTATTGACCTTTGTACGAACTATTGGTTCATTGAAATAAAGCCGACGTTTTATTGAGGCCAAATGTCACATCACCGGCTTTGTTACATCTTGGTATTGGCTAATTTAGTGTATCGAAGAAGGTAACAAAGCTATTTTTCTATAGGTATGCTTTATCAATCTCATTGTAAACATAATTTCTCATGCTGTAAGAAACCTCGACTGCTTCTGAAATATCCAAATTTTGCAGTGAATCTACTTCTCGAATCGTTAACGAGAATCCTAGATCCTCGAAGCTAATCTTCACTTTTTCGATATCTGTACCAAAATGTTGTAATCCTACTCCTAAAGCTTCAAGGATTTTATAGCCATAATGTGTTAACCAAAGGGAGTTCATTATTGAGGTACTACCTTTAGTAGGGACAGTAGTGTTTTCTATTTCACGCTTT
>SMTZ1_10000234_pt1 | contig 77029 bp, 79 predicted proteins | sample DeeMarSWOR136_30_FD_25667 | JGI IMG/M metagenome (IMG submission 25667) | reverse complement strand
AAATGGAAGACATTGTCAAGTGTCATCATGATCACAAATCCGATTATGATGCCCCATGTAGCCACACGTGCATGTCCACTTGAGTGACTCTCTGGTATCATCTCATCTCCTACAACAAAGATCATGGCTCCTGCCGCAAAAGCTAGACCATAAGGTAGCAGAAATGCAGCGATTACAACTATTGACACTCCGAGGAGTCCTCCAATGGGCTCTACAAGCCCTGTCGCTAACGCTAACAGTACTGCTCTTCCTCTGGGATACCCTTCTCTTACCAGAGGTGCAGCCACTGCAAGCCCCTCCGGCATGTTCTGTAATCCAATCGCCACTGCGACTGAGATTCCAGTCAATGGGTCATCTATTCCAAACGAAACGCCAACAGCTAGCCCCTCAGGGAAATTATGGATAGTGATTGCGAGAATGAGAAGCCAGACCCTTGCCATGGTTGAAGACGGCCCCTCTTCTCCCTTCTTGAAGTGAGCATGTGGAACGTACTTGTCAGCTAAATGTACGAATATACCTCCCAGCCCAAACCCAAGCGCTACAACAGTCAATACATCAGTCCAGTCATTCACCAACGGGTCTTCTAAGGCTGGAACTAAGAGACTGAAAGATGAAGCAGCTAGCATGACACCCGCAGCAAATCCAAGCATAATATCCAGTGATCTTCGACTAAAGTTGCGTTTGAGAAAGATTGGTAGTGCTCCTACTCCTGTTGCCACACCAGCCATTAGGCTCGCAACTACACCAAGAACAATAGTATCACTGAAGAGCTGCATAACAAATGCGGTTACTCATCTCTCACTTAAGACATCCGTTCTATAATTGATATTGTAAGAACACGTGTTCTAAATATAATTGAATACTCTTGGTCAAATAAAAGATATGATATGGAACATGAAACAAATACCATACAGGCTTTGGCTGAGGTGAGTAGAAAGTGTCTGAAAAACAAGAGAGATGGCGTAGGTCTCCCGAACTTCATGAGGATGCTTTTAGGGCATGGCATAAGGCAAATGGAGAACTCAATCCCAGTTCTGTTGTTGCCACGGTCGATGAGGATGGATCTCCACATATTGCACCATTCGGTAGCATGCGAGCAGTTAATCCACGTTTGATGCGTTTCATTGTCTATCGATACCATGACACTCTGAGCAACCTGAAACGTGAACCACGTGTGATGGTTGCAATGATATGTGCTCCTGACATCGCAGTGAGCATCAGAGGGAAAGCACGGATTGTTGAGGAACCATTCACAATAGACGAAAACTATGCTCTCATTGAAATTGATATTGAGGAAGTGAAGAATGATATGCCTGTCAGGATTGGAATAGAAACAGGCATAGCAATCTCACCAACCGGTCCATTTGTTGCATGGTGGGAAGGGCTCTGGAAGAGGATGAGCAAAGAATAGGGAATTGGTGAGACTGGTTCAAATTGAACTAGTCTGGGGTTGAAAGAATCTCATCATACCTGACTGCTGGGACTGGCTCTCTTTTTCTTGATATATAGACTCCAATGAGAAGGGCAATTGGTACTATCAATAGGATTCCAATAAACAAAGGAGTCACAAGCATGTTTCGACTATACCAACCAACCTGTGTCTGAACAACATCAGACTGATCTATGTAGTAGACTTCTGCCTGCAAACTAATGGGACTTTGCAGTTGAATATTCGAGAAGACAACATACCATTCTGAATCGTAGGGAATTGTAAAATTGAAGATATTACCCGTGGTTTCCTCATCGTGTTCATAGAGAAATGCGCTCTGTTTTCTATCCCATCTAGAGTAGTTCTCTGTATCACAGATGAAGAACTCAATATCATAGTCAGCTGAGAACGATCCCTCTATCCTCCATCCAGCATTTGCGTTCCCGTATACAACATACAATTCACCAACACCCATATCTCTGTCTATGTCAAATGCTTGAGCGAACAATGGCAATAGTAACAAAATCACGATTGACAAACTACTCAGAAAGCTCTTACGCATCACAACCACTACTCAATATACCACTTCCTTGAATATCTGATTTGTCTCTTTCCAACTAATCCTGAAACGATAATGTGCTACAAAAGAGAGAAAAAGAAGCCACCTCTACCATACAAGGATTTTGGGGAGATTGCCTTGGTGACCTATGACCTAATCGTTGTCGGAGGAGGTCCAGCAGGTACCACCTGTGCTCGAAGAGCAGCCCAGCTGGGGCTCGAAGTATTAGTTCTTGAAAAAGCGCACCATCCAAGGAGAAAAGCTTGCGGTGGTGGTATCACAGTGAGGGTGAGAGATGCCCTAGACTTTGATCTATCTCCAGTGATTGAGCGTGAAGCATATGGAGTGAGGATATACTCGCCCAGTGGAATGGTCATTGAGCAGTCCCGTTCAGAGTCATCAGGATTTACTGTTCGGAGAGAAAGCTTCGACTCTTTCCTCTTAAAGAAAGCTCAGGAAGTTGGAGTGGAGGTAGTTGAGGGTGCCAAGGTCTTAGATGTCATGGAGAGTTCTGCCTCTGTCATCGCAGTCACAGAGAATGAAACCTACACCAGTCGATTGCTTGTAGGTGCTGACGGCACTAACAGTCTAGTCGGAAGGAAAACAGGCATCAACACTGGTTGGAGAGATGACGAGGTAGGTCTCTGTATTGAGGCATCTGTTCCCATGGAGTTCTCTGAAATCTCTAGGATTGTAAATGAGAAATCAATAATCGAGATCTACTTTGGACCAGTCCTCTATGGCTATGCTTGGGCTTTTCCTAAGAAGACAGAGTTCAGTCTTGGTATTGGCGTACGTGTCAGCAAGATGCAGAACCTAAAAGATGAGTGGAAGCGATTTATAGCTGGTTTTGAGGAGCGCCACTCCATAAAGTGTGACTTGCATGATACTACTGCTGCAAGACTGCCACTACGAGGGAAGATTAGGAACACGTGTTCAAAGAGAGTTATGTTAGTTGGAGATGCGGCTGGATATGTTGCTCCAGTCACAGGTGAGGGTATCATCTACGCCATCAAGTCTGGAAAGATTGCTGCTGAAGTCGCCAATGAAGAAATACCGAAGGGTGAGAATGCAAACGTATCCTCATATGAACAAAGATGTAAAAATGCTTTCAACCAAGATCTAGCGATTGCTCAGTCATTAGCAAAGATTCTCTTAAAGTCGAACAAGAACATGGAATTGGCATGTCAGGCGGCATATACTGACCAAACTCTGAGGGAGTATGTTATGGAGCTTGTAATGGGCATAAGACCGTACAAGGAGTTAAGAAACCGCATTCTCAAGCGTTTACTCCTAAAACATCCCCTAAAGGCATTAAAATTGATTCCTTAAAACATGAAATTTCTGGGTGGTGGGCCCGGCGCGATTTGAACGCACGACCGACAGGTTATGAGCCTGCTGCTCTACCAAGCTGAGCTACGGGCCCGATTCAGAACAATGCTCTTGCATTTGCTTTGGGATATTAAAGTTGCGAATGGTTTCCAAACTGTCGTTCCAAGCATTCGAAATATGAACGATTCAGGATACTTAGACTGTCAAGAATTTGTTCGGCTAAGCAGATCTAGAGCTGAGCTTTTTCTGACTTTATATTCAACTGGAGTGACTACGAGGCAACTCCAAGGTGCGAACTCCATGATTCTAATGTTCACCTCAGACCACTGTGTATGGTGTGACTCACTCAAATCAATGCTCAAAGATGAGAGTAAGGCTCTGGGGCTTGAACAAAACATCTACGAGGTTGATGTTGAGAAACAATATCTAATTGCTGAGGCATATGGCATCTTGGTTGTCCCAACACTCGTTGCAGGATCCTACAAGATCTCCGGAGTCCCATCATCCAGTGACCTGCATTCATTTCTACTTCAGGCTGTATCAAGTGGTTATCTCAAATATGGAAGAAAAAGTGTCAAATCAGTTCTTCGTGAGGTCCATCAGATTCGAGCTATTGAATCTTCTAAGGACGCAATAATTCGCACAGCATCATAGTCCAAATGCGACCTCTACATAATCTTAATAACAGCAAGGCAAAGTTCTCGATGCTACATAGCCCCAGTAGTGTAGCCCGGCCCAGCATCTAGGCCTTTCGAGTCTAAGACCCGGGTTCAAATCCCGGCTGGGGCACCATCCTCATTCAATCTAGGACGAACTCTTATTTCTCTGACCCTATCAAAATCAAAAACAAGGATTTGTGAGTAATCATTATTGATTACCCACAATTTAGCAGCTACTGCTGCTTTGATTACTTCTTAGTTTCAAATCTAGTATCTGGAACGTCTGTTGTTTCCACCATAGCCGCTACCGCCACGGCGATTTCTACCACCATAGCCTCCGCCGCCGTAGCTGCCATCTCGACTACCATAACTTCCGCTGCTAGATCGATCACTATATCTACGACCACCGCCACCGCTGTAGCCTCCGCCACCTCGGCCTCCACCACCGCCATAGCTCCTACGGGGTCTGTCGTCCTCATGTTCTTCAGCAGACATATCGATACTCATGTTGACGTCCTCGATGGCTTCTTCAGCCTCCTCGAGCTTACCATACCTACCAACATTCAATCGTAAGTTTCCTCGAAAGAGCCCTGTGTATCCATTGGTTAGATTGTAGGTTGCCCCTTCTTCAATGCTATCAATTGCATCATCCCAGAGTGGAACCTGTACAATTCCGCTTTCATCACCAACAGTGATATCACAGACTCGATGAGATGAACCGTCGTTGCGGGATTCAATCTCACGCTCTTCACCTATACTAGTCACCTTGAAAGAAATGGTGACATTTTTCATTCGTGGCTTGAGTTCAGCCACTGTAGCCTCAATTGGCTCGTGTTCTTCATAACTCATTGTTATTCACTCGCTATTTGCGATATGCAAGTTGTCAAAACTAGCGGTTCCTTCTGTGAAATTTGCGATGCCTGAAAAAACAAACTCGATAATTCCGATGATAGAAAGTGCGTTTCGCTTCTCTTGTACCTGCAACAAGATTTTCAGAATCGTTCCTTAAGAACTTGTGTACAGCGGCCTAAAAGTGAATATTCGAATCATTTTCAATTCTAATTCATCGACAAGAGCATGTGAAAGTCTGATGATTTGTATGAGTGTGTCAATGCTCCCGATGATATCACATCTATTCCACTCCTAGCATAATCCCTGATATTTTCCTCACTAATCCCTCCAGAAACCTCTAGTATCACTTTGTCACGTGTACCATCAGCTTTGAGGACTTCAATCAGTCCACCAACATCCTTTGGCTTGAAATTGTCTAACAGGATTATATCCGCCCCAGCACCTATTGCCTCTTGGACTTGTTGCAGTGTGCGAGCTTCACAAGATATCTTCTTACTGAATGAGGTCTTTTCTTTGGCTGTAGTCACAGCTGCGCGTACTCCACCAGCTGCTGTGATATGGTTGTTCTTTATCAGTACCATGTCATCTAGCGCATATCGATGTGGGTCTCCGCCACCAATCATGACAGCTCGCTTTTCAAAGAATCTAAACCCTGGAGTTGTTTTTCTTGTAGCTGCAACTTTGACTTTAGGATTCTCTTTTTTTACAGCATCGACCATGTTGTATACCTTTGTTGCTATTCCACTCATCCTCTGAACAATATTCAGACAGACTCTTTCAACCGTTAGCAAATTCCATGCAGACCCTCTCAGACGCATCACCGGTTGCTGAGGATCTACCCAGTTTCCCTCAAAAGCAAGAATCTCGTAGGTGAGTCCCGAGAAATCTGCTATTGCAGCTACCTCTTCAATCCCTGCAAGTACTGACCGTTCTTTTGCATAGATTGTAGCTAAAGCCTTCGTATCCTCTGGTACTGTTAATTCTGTTGTAATATCACCCGACCTGACATCTTCATTAATGAATCTCTTTAGACTCTCTATTGCTTCTGGAGGGAGGTTACCGAATCTCATTCAATCACACCTTGGATGTTTTGGATCTCTCACAATCTTGCCCCTTGGTTTCTCTTCACCAAAAATCTCTGCCTGAAACGACATAAACTCAGTCTCAGGGTTTCTCCACATATCAACTGGCAGTCCTGCTTTGTTGCAAGTGTGCTCTAAGAACTCCAGAGTGTTCCACTTCCAGTCTACTGGCACTTGAGGAAGCAGTAGTCCACGGAACATACCTCTGATAGCAATCAATCCATCTCTTCCGACCTTTACGAGCTCCAATAACTCCTCTGGATTTGTATATTCTATCTTCTTTGGAGGGGTTAGAACACTCAAATCCACTATAATCTTGTCAAGCTCTTTTGGTGTGACTGGTGGAAAACGAGGATCGTTGATGGCAGAATCCACAGCAGAATCAATAGTCGCTTCGACTAGAGGTTGAGTTGGGTATGGTCGACCTATACAGCCTCTCAGATTGACACGATTCTGAAAGATTGAGTTTAATGTGACAAACACACCTGATTTGGCACGCAGATGTTCTGGCGTTTCATCTGGTATCTTTGATTTTTGTTTTGTCTGTACAATATCATCCACCGTCTTTCTAGCCAAATTAACAAGAAAGACCCCATCATCATCGGAGTATGTGTATGTCACTAAGTATCAACTCAGTCTGTCTGTGCAATTTCATCGTTATTTATCTTGCACTCTTCAAGATTTCTGAACTGGTACTCTTCCCGCAATACCTGGTCCTGTGAAAAACTCACCATTATCAAACACAACCACGCCTCCAACAATAGTGGTTATAGGGCGGGCTAGAACTCGTCTTCCCTCAAAGGGAGTGATTTTCGCTTTCGAGAAGAAGTTACTGCCTCTTATTGTTCCTTCTTGTATTCGTGCCAATACAATATCAGCATCATATCCCTTAGAGAGAATTCCTTTCGTTTCAAGTCCGAGAATTCTTGCAGGTGCAGATGAACAGACCCTCAGATAGTCTATCCATGTCAATCGTTTCTCGAACACTTCTGTCAGCATGAGTGGTAGAGTGGTTTCAAGACCAGGTATTCCTGATGCTGCTTTCAGAAAGGGTGCTGCTTTTTCCCATTTCTCGTGAGGTGCATGGTCAGACGCAACACAATCAATTGCCCATGTCTTACACAATGCCTCCATTAGCATTTTGTTGTCATAAGGAGACCTCAAGGGTGGAAGCATCTTAGCTACACCATCATCATGGGGAAAATCCCCTCCTGAAAGGAATAGATGGTGAGGAGTTACTTCCGCGGTCAGTGTATCTTCTGCTCGGTTTTTATGAATCAGTCTGGCAGTCGCTGCACAACTGACATGACATACGTGTAGTCTGGCCTCATATTCAATCTTAGCATCAATGAACGACTGTACTGATTTGACCTCATTCTCACAGCTATGTGCAAGTAAGAACTCCTCAATGTTCTCTGGTTCTTTTTTCTGAGTAGCAATGTCTGGATGAAACAGGAGTGGAATCCCACTTGCTACTGCTAGTTTGGTACACTCCCTAATCCTATCCCTAGTGTAATTTGTGCGTTTGTCTAGCGGCGAGTGAGGATAGACCTTCAATCCAAGTATGTTTCTGATCATCTGAACGTCGAAATCATCAATGTTATGAGGTATTCCAGCATAGAACCCCACATTCACATAACTTAACTCATGTGCTCTAGATATCTTGTCATCAAGTGTTCTCTTGTCAAGAACCGGTGGGTTTGAGTTTGGCATATCAACAACTGTCGTTACACCACCGGCAGCTGCAGCCATGGTGCCCGTTTCGTAGTCCTCCTTATCAGACTCCTTAAGATCACGGAGGTGAACATGAATATCTATCAGACCCGGAAGAATATAGAGCCCTCTACAATCAATTGAATCGAGATATTGAGGTTCTTCTCCATGTCTGTAAACACCCTCAATCTTGCTGGCTTCGATTGCCACAGAGCGTACGGTTTCCCTACCATTCTCTATGAAAATGCCATCTTTGAGGACCATATCCACGGTCATGTAACATCAACGCCAGTGTTGCCAGCGTAGATTGACACTGGATTCACTCTTATTCAGACGCTTCTGGGACCTTAAACTTGTTTGCAACAAATCGTGTGAAATCTGTTGCGCTAATCATCCCAACAATTCTATTGGCCGCGCCAACAACTGGCAAAGAACTAAGCTTCGCCTCCAGCATCTTTCCTGAGGCATCTGCAATCGAATCATCTGGCGTTACAAGTGGGGGCTGCTGTAGCATTGCATCTACGACACGAATCTGTCTGACCTGATTTGCACGGTGCTTGTCAGGCACCTCTACAGTGAATCTGGCCATTGCCTCTGCAACCATTCGTTCTGTGATCAGTCCCAAAACTCGACCACCATCAGTGACAGGGATGCCTGAATAACCTGCCGCAAGCATGTCTCCTCTGGCTTTCACAAGACGTGATACTGGATTGACCTGAAGGATGTCTTCTGTGGTCATCAGCTCTTTGACTTTAATATCTTTGAACTTTTGAACTAGTTGAGATATTTGCACCTTTGTGATCACTCCAACAAGAGCACCTTCATTATCCACAACAGGGCAACCACTCATTCCGCGCTCAACCATGAGCTGTGCCACATCGGTGACCTCATCATCAGGACCTACTGTAATGACAGTGTCAGTCATTGCACTGGATACATGGAGCCTCTTTATTGAGAGCGCTACTACCTTACTTACTCCCAATCTGTCAGCAATGTCAGCGTATGTGAGAATGCCTTTGACATTCCCATTCTCAACAACAATTAACCTTTCTACACCCTTCTTCTCTAACTGTTCGAGCGCATAGGACAGCCTCTGATCCTTATCGATTGTGGCTGGCTCGACCATAATTTGGCTCACTTTCACGACAATAGTCTCCTATCACATTTGCACTTGCACAATACAAGTTGGTTAATGAGTACGCGACCAACTAACCACGGCAGTTCTCACACAAATACTCGCCATCTTCCTCGATTAAATCAGTCGAGTATTCACCACAGCTATCACACTCGCCTCCATAGGCAATATATTCATCATCCTCTTCCCTTTCGATGCCTTCATTCCTGAGTCGTAATGACTCTACAAGGATATCGATGAGCTCTGGGGACCAACGAAGCAGGTCTCTTGAAGTGATAATTCCCGCTAACGAGTTGTTTTTCAGAACTGCAACACGGCGAATGTTGCTTCGTGCCATCACACGCATAGCTTCAGTTAGTGCAGTTCCGGGTTCAACATGAATTATGGGTGATGACATAACTTCTCGGGCGGCTGTGCTCTTTGCATCCCTCTCTTCTGCTATGACACGTCTAACAATGTCTGACTCCGTTATTATTCCAAGAGGACGATCTTCATCAACGATGATTATGGAACCAATATCCATCTTAGTCATAGATGTGGCAACATCGAAGATTGTTGCGTCTGGAGGCATTGTCACGACGTTTACAGACATGATGTCTCTCACAAACATTGAATGAGAGGGTTCAGACATTTATTTTACCTCAATATTATCAGAAGTTGGTCCGACGCTCAACCAACCAACTGGCAGAGTGTCTTCTCGAGCTGGATTGCCACTTGTCTGATTTTAAATGTGTCTGTAGTCTATTATACCAGACCAAATCTCGACTCTTAGAGATTTAGCTTTCCTCCACCAGCAGGTAGAACTCGCATCATATCCTCCTGAGGTATCTGACTAACCAGTGCTGCTCTCTCATCAGGCACTAACTCTCTGAGTCGGTTGAGCACATCTTTTACAAGTTGCCCCTTTTTCGTATCTCCTGGTATCACTTGGATATAGAACTCTGTTTGTGATGACACTGCTGATGGTGGACCTGAGATTGGAACAGCATATTCCTCCTCAAGTAGAATCCCAACTGCAAGCTCTATTGGTACTCTACGAATATAGTTCTTTGAACCATATATCATCACAGCTCCAGTCGGTAGATACTCGCCAGAGGGTGGACTAAAGCTCACCTGCTCAGGATTCACCCAATAGGCATCACCATTTGATAACCCATCCTGCCATGCACTTGAAAAAGTGACTGCAAACTGTGCAGCCTCCTCTAGTGTCTTTTCTCCAGGCGCCTCATCTGGTACCTTGACTACTGTGTATGGAGCACCATGAAGAGCTGCGTGCAAGAAGACATCATTGGCTCCCATATGACGTTTCGCAAGGGTTTCGTTACTCTTTACATCTCTTCCTCCTAGAACGAGAAAGCCTTCAGATGAGAAGAACCAACGGAACTTCTCATACCATCGTTTCTTTCTAACCTTCACAGGAACTCTCTTGGTTTCAGGTTCGGAAACTACGACCTCTAGTTTTTCCAGTTTCTCCTTTGTGCTCGCAATCTGTTTCTTGGCACCTTCTACCTTTGCCTCCGATTTCTTGGCCTGCTCATAGGCGAGTGAGGCGTTATCTTGGGCTGAGAGTCGAATATCCAATGTCACATCAGTGTCATTCAGCCTCACTATTATTTGACCCTGGGATGGAATGATTCTTTTGACCAACTTTGCAGATGGTATCCCCTGCTGCCGACCTTGGTCAATCTTGGCTATAATTTCCTCCCACTGCATTCCACCTGTTCTGGCTCTAGTGACTGTTTCTAAAACCTCCTGTACAACGGAAAAGTGAGAGTATATCAATTCACCACTGATTCTGAGAGTCTTTGCCTTTGCAACCAGATTATCTATGCTCTCATTCTGTTTGTCGATTATTCGTTGTAATCGTTTTTGTTCTCTTGAGAGAGCGTCCTGCTCTTGATCATCTTCCAACTCGCTCTCTGCAACTCCAGAGTACTCATCAATAGCCTGACTAAATGTATCAAACGTTTCTACTGGTAACTCCTGATATAGCTCGAAACGAAACGGCAAAAACGCAATGAACTCAGGCTCTTCATCCTCAGTAGGGTCGTCATCAAGAACGATGTTTGGTTCATTTACTCCTGTCTTCAATTTTACAACAAACGCATCCAATCCCGCTTGGAGGTCTGTTAGAGTCTGACTGTCAATCTCAGGAGCCATTACTCTTGGTGAAACATTCGCTAATGCACAGATCTCTTCACAGCTCAAGGAATCAAGATTGAGTCGACTTGCTAAAGTCCGTACAATATTGGCATCTGATTCAGAGATAATGTCTTGAAGTGCGTCTGTTTCGAGATTTAGTACATCAACTCCGCGCAGTGGTGGAAATTCATACTTTGCTTTTGGTATGATATCTCGATCCCGCATCTTTCGATATCTCATAGCCACAAAGATAGTGTCTTTGGGGTCTAGAAGAAGGAGGTTGCCTGTACCAAACAACTCCGCAACAAGCTTGTACGAGCTCTCATCATCCCCCACCTCAATCACAACAATTCTATCCAAATCATGCTGCTTAACTGAGCTGACCCGTTTATCCCTGAGATATTTCCGTAAGACCGAACAGAACTTTGGTGGTACTCTTGGAGCCTTCCGAGTGAACTCTGTGAGATGAATACGATGACCTGGATGAATGAGAAGCTGTGATGTACCACCGCCTGGTGTGTAGAGCTTCAGCACAAAGATATCTCCATATTGATACACATTTTTGATGAAGGCTCCTTCTGTTGACTCACGTAGCTCTGGTAGAATGAGCCTGATGTCAACGTTACTCATCGAGTCTTTCATGTCCTCTCATCTCGCAATCAAACCGACACGATTATAACCTCGTCGATTGAACCACCCATCAATCAGACAGTGATTGACGATGAATCTTACTCCTTTAAAGAACCTCTTCAAACGAATGTTTGGAAGATGGGCTAGTTCTCCAAATGACCAACAGTACTATGTGAAGATTTTCTTTGCTCTACTCAGTGCTCTGGTCTGCGGCATTACAGGCCCCATTTTCGCGGGAACCCGTGGAGTGATATTCGGCTTCCTTGTCTATATACTGTCGCTCTTTGTGATTCGGTATATACTAGAGATTGATCTGGAAACTCTTGGCGGTACACAGAAAATGATTACCAACTCATTGCCTTCGTACCTGATGCTGTGGGTCGTTCTGTGGACTCTAATGTATGCTTTCACAATTCCGCCTGAGATTCTAACACTGCTCTAATTTTTCCATTCAAGAATAGGAAGTCTGGGATTGGAATGAGCTCGCAGACAAAAGGAAGTCAGCTCAAAGAATACCTAGAATACTGCAATCACCTGTAATGCCAGGTATCCTACTAGGAGAAACGGTATCAATGGTGGAGTTGAGGCCTCATTCTTCTTTCTGACTCTCCAATAGAAATAACCTCCCAGAAGCATGACAACTAGTTCCCATCCAAGCGCTATAATAGCCTCCAGAACAGGCTCGTCGCATATGACTAGTTCAACCCCTGGGCTAACGAACGATAACACAACAAGCACCTTCGCGTCTGCTCCACCAATCGAACCGAGTCTAAACAAGATATAAGCTAAAGGAACTACAAACAATAAGGCGGTAAGATGCAATACTATGTTAGAAGTAAAATGTCCAGTGAGTATTAGGATAATGCCACCCACTATACCTCCTATAATGACAAACTCATTTGTTACTCTTCTATCACGATAATCCAGAACTGAATAGATTAACAGGAGTGCCATGATTGCGAGAAACGACATAATGGAAGCAAATGACAAGTCAAGAACCATCAATCATCGGACTCCTATTCTTCAATCATTGCAATCCTGTATATAGTCATAGCCTTTGGTCTTGATAGTAACACAGATTAAGCACCCTTATTTTCTCGCGACTTGTGTGTGGGCCTGAGCTATCGCCCTTCACAAGTCTACAGTTTGGAAGCTGATCGAATGAAAGATCCGTACCAAGTAATCCATGATACTACTTTTCGTCTACTAGAGAAGGCGGTAACCGAACTTCCTTCAGATGTCAAAGCGGCTCTTGAGGCTGCAAAGAATAATGAAACCGATGAAACTGCAAGGACCCAGCTTTCTGCCATCCTCACAAATCTAGAGATAGCAGAAACTGGAATTCCGATGTGTCAAGACACAGGAATCATGATTTTCTATGTCAGAGCGGGTGCTAAATTCCCATTTATGGGTGAAATCAAAGCAGCACTCACCGAGGCGAGTCGAAAGGCAACCAAAGAGATACCCATCAGACCTAATGCTGTTCATCCAATTGTTGGAGGTAACTCTGGTGATAATACTGGTGCGAAGATTCCGTGGATAAATTGGGAGATTGTCGATGGTGACTCTGTAGAGATCACAGCATTTCCAAAGGGTGGAGGTAGTGAGAATGCCAGCATTGTGGGAATGCTGAAACCAGGTGTTGGTCTGACAGGAGTGAAAAAACTTGTAGTTGATAACGCGCTCTCTTACATGGGTGCCGCTTGTTCTCCCAACATCATCGGCGTAGGTATCGGTGGTGGTTCAGATATAGCGATCAAAATCGCAAAACAACAACTTCTACGTCCTCTTAATGACAAACACCCAGAACCTGAGGTTGCTAAGATTGAGGAAGAGCTCATGGACGCTATTAACTCAACAGGAATTGGCCCTATGGGTCTTGGAGGAAAGACAACAGTTCTCGGTGTAAAGGTCGATTATGCCATGCGGCACCCAGCCAGCCTTCCTGTTGGTGTAGCTGTTCAGTGCTGGGCTGCAAGGCGTAGTACTGCAATAATCACGAAAGACCTGAAGGTATCATATCTTACACATCCATTGGAGGGAAACTAAGATGGTTGAACATCATTTGACAACCCCAATCTCGGAAGAAGATGCACGAAAACTGAAGGTTGGTGATGTGGTCTATGTCACAGGTGAACATGTCTATACTGCCCGTGATGAAGCGCATGAACGAGCTCTACACATGTTTGAGAAGGGTGAACGACCTCCTGTAGACTTTGAGGGTAGTGTGGTTTATCATGTTGGTCCAGTGGCTTGGCAAAAGGGTGGAAAGTGGATTATTGTATCAGCTGGTCCTACTACAAGTGGTCGGTTGGAGATGTTCGAAGACGAGTTTCTCCGCAAGTACAAAGCCCGAATGATAGTTGGAAAAGGTGGAATGGGGAAGAAGACTCTAGCAGCTCTGAAAGAAGTTGGAGCTGTTTATTGTAGCTACACTGGTGGATGTGGTGCGCTTGCAGCTAAAGGGTTGAAAGAGGTTCGGGCATATGAATGGCAGGATCTTGGAATGCCTGAAGCACTTTGGGTCATCACTGCTGAGGAGTTTGGCCCTCTGTTAGTCACCATGGACTCACATGGAAGTAGCATACATGAAGACATGGACAAGTTAGTTGCAAGTCGAAAAGCGGATGTTTATGCTAAAATTGGAATCAAAGAGTGATTATAGGTCTAGGGCAGACTATAGTCTGCCTCTCGCTTTTTTTATTGGTTTCAACAGTAACTCTTAAAGAGAGGGTCTAGCCCCGACGGTTCAATCACGGACAGAATTTTCATCGGAGGACTGTAGTTGGACTACAAGACAATCATGTGTGACGTTCTTGTTGTTGGCGCTGGCGGAGCTGGGTGCCGTGCTGCAATAGCGGCCTCAAAACACAACCTGGACGTCATCATGCTAAGCAAAGAGCTGCTCGGTAAGGCACATACAGCCATGGCTGAGGGCGGCTATAATGTTTCTCTGGGTAATGTAGATCCAGATGACAATCCTGAAACACACTTCAAGGACACAATTGTCGGTGGGAATTACCTAAACAATCAGAAATTGGCAGAGATACTTGTAAGAGATGCGCCGCAGAGAATCTTCGACCTAGAAGACATGGGCGCAGTCTTTGATCGGACTCCTGAGGGTAAAATTGCTCAGAGAGTTTTTGGTAAACAGAGCTGGCGAAGAACTGCCTATGCCTCTGACAGAACCGGTTCTGAGATAATGGTCACGCTCACAGAGGGAATTCGTAAGTCATCAGTTCGTGTGTTTGACGAAGTGTTTGCCACTAAACTCTTGGTAACAGATGGTAAGATTGCTGGTGTCTGTGCTGTAGACCTGAAGTATGGAGACTACCTTGTGTTTCGTGCGAAAGCTGTAGTCATGGCTACTGGAGGTGCAGGCAGAATCTTCAGTGTTACCAGTAATGCTCAGCTAGATGTTGGAGATGGCTATGGAATGGCCTACGAAGCAGGCTGCGAGATGATCGATATGGAGATGGTCCAGTTTCATCCCACAGGTATGGTCAAGCCCGAGTCAGCCAAAGGTCGTCTGGTCACAGAAGCAGTTCGTGGTGAAGGAGGAATTCTTCTGAATAATGAAGGCGAGCGATTCATGAATCGGTATTATCCTGAGGTCATGGAGCTTGCTGGTCGTGACCAAGTTGCACGGTCTATCATGACCGAGGTCCTTGAGGGAAGAGGTTCTCCTGATGGAGGTGTCTATCTTAGCATAGCACATCTCCCACGAACGATTATTGAGTTTAGACTGGAAAGCATGATTGAACAGTTCGAAGACGCTGGAGTTGACATCCGAGATGAACCGATGCTAGTGTCACCAACCGCACACCATTTCATGGGCGGAATTAAGATTGATGAAGACTCAGCCACTAACATTTCTGGTCTCTATGCCGCTGGTGAGTGTACAGGTGGTGTCCATGGAGGAAACAGACTCGGAGGGAATGCTCTTGCAGACACTCAAGTCTTTGGCGCATTATCTGGTGAAAATGCTGCTAAGTATGCGAAAAAGAACACTCATCTAGGTGTGGACCGCGATGCGATTATGAGTGAGTTTGTGAATCTTGAAGAGATGCTCAAGCGGAAGGAGGGCGTATCTCCTGCAGATGCGCGTGATGAGCTCACCGAGCTTATGTGGAACAAGGTCCAGATTTTCAGAAAAGAAGACGAGATGCAGTATGCAGTCAAGGAACTGAGACGAATTGAGAAAGAAGTAGTTCCTAAGATTAAGGTCGATGTTCCTGTGAAACGTTTCAATCCTGGCTGGCATCAAGCAATAGAGTTTGCTCACATGGTGACAACTGCTAGAATGGTTGCAGAGGCAGCAGTAATGCGGAAGGGAAGCAGAGGCGCTCACTATCGAGTTGATGCTGACCCCAATGAGAAGGGCCATTACAATATCATTATTCGCAAGGGGAAAAATGGCGAGATGGAGCTGCGAAAGGAAGACCTAGTGATCACCAAAATCACGCTACCATGAGGAGGCTAGAAGATGGCAAAGACAATCAAAACAAGAGTGCAGCGCTATAATCCTGACAGTGATGATGCACCGTATTTTCAAGAGTTCGATGTTGAGTATGAACCTGGAATGACGGTCCTAGACGCGTTACTCTATATTCAGGACAAATTTGATTCAAGCTTGGCATTTCGCTGGGAGTGCAGAGGCGGCCAGTGTGGTTCCTGTGCTGTAAAAGTAAACAGAACGGCCCGAATCGCATGCAGAACCAAGGTTAATCCTGATGAGAATCTAGTCCTTGAACCTCTTGAAAAGATGCCAGTCATCAAGGACCTGGTCACTGACATGGCTCAAACAACCTTTCGTATTAGACGAATCCGTCCCTACGTTGCACGCGATAAACAACCACAACATCCAGAGATCATCCGTGCTGAAGAGATAGAGAAACTTCGTGAGATTCGCAAATGCATTGAATGCAGTGCATGCCTTTCAAACTGTCCAATTGTCCATGAAACTTGGGATTATCCTGGTCCAATGATTATTCGTCAACTTGCCAGGCTCGAGCTTGACCCACGTGACGTTGAGGATCGAGTGGCAATGGCAATGAATGAGTCAGTCTATAGTTGCACGACTTGTAGGATGTGTACCGATATCTGTCCAAAAAAGATAGACATCCCAGCTTTGGCAGTCGAGTTGCTCCGTGCGAAGGCTGTTGAGGCTGGTTATCCATTAGCTGAGGGACAACAGGCATTTCTTGATTCTATCAATGAAACTGGCAGGGCTGTACCCGTTAAGGATGAGCCACTTCTAAAGCAGGTTAAAGACGCAGAGTTCTTTGTGGACAACCCGCGCGGTCGAGTTGCCTTCTTCACAGGATGTCTCATAGACTATCGAATGCAGAACACTGGGAAAGCATTGATTGATGTCCTGAACCGTAACAACATTGATGTAGTCGTTCCGAAGGAACAGTGGTGTTGTGCAAGTCCTGCTTTCAGAACTGGAGACCTCAACACAGCTCACGCTGCAGCACGAAGGGTGACCGAAATATTCGAAGAAGCCTGTAAAAAGTACAATTGTGATACCGTGGTAGTTGCATGTGCAGGATGTGGAAAGACACTTCGTGAAGACCATAGACCTTTCATTGAGTCAGAGCGAGGTGAACCACCACTCTACAAGGTCTATGATATGGCTGAATATATGATACAAGTGATTGGGAAGGAGAACATAGTCCCACCAAAAGGGGAGATCAAGTTGAAGATAACCTATCACGAACCTTGTCACTTGGGACGAGGTCAACACGTCTACGATGAACCAATCGAGCTTCTCAAGATGATTCCAGGTGTAGAATACATTGATGACCCATACAAGAATCGCTGTTGTGGTGCTGGTGGTGGAGTTCGAGCAGGCCTACGTGAACTATCCCAGAAGATTGCGTTAACAAAGAAGGAGTATATTGAAGCGACAGGTGCTGACATGGTGACTACTGAATGTCCTTTTTGTACAATCCAAATCAATGATATGATGAAGGAAACAAACATGCAGGTTCGGTACATCCCTGATCTTCTTGCTGAGTCCTATCGTAAGGGAGAAGGAAAGTAACTCTTGAGAGGATATATTCCTCTTCCGAAATTTGTTTAATGCATGCTTGAATACGAATCCGGATTTGTTGACTGGTCACCACTCACTCAGGTGTTTACGCAGCATTCTATGAACCTGGAGAGCTGCTAAATCATTTGGTACCAGATCATGGTCTACAAGACTCCAAGCAGCATGAGTGAAAATCATCACATGAGCTGCTCGCGGTTCACTCAGAAGAGCCGCCATGATGTATTGACAACATCGGACCAAGTGCCACTCATCATCAAACTCAGGAACTCTACTCTCAAACTCACTAGAGCTCTCCTGAGTCATAGTAGTCCACATTTCAGAAATATCACTCGAATTGACCCAGTCTTGAGTGTCCTTTGTGTGCGGAAGTCTGATAACTTCAGGCTGTTGAGTCCAGTCTGAGTCTACTTGTTTTTTCACGACTCTCTCGTATACTAGATCATTAGCAGAGGTTATTGAACTACCAATGTTCCGCTTCAACTTCTCAATAAGCCAAAGAGTCATCTCTTTAGTCACAAGTCCTCTCTGGTTTGCATCTGCAATTCTCTGAGCAAAGATTGTGTTGTGTCCAAGAATTCCATAATTCACTATAGAGTTCAAAAAGACGTTCCTATACTCTACCAGACTAATCGGTTTTGTCAGCTTTGACAGATTATCATCTGGAGAGTACCCATCTGGAGATTTTGAGGGTATTTTTCTTACAAGATATTCCATTAGATGCCACAATGATGCAATCTGAGGCCGAGTATATTCAGCTCCAGGCAACTCGAGAATGAGTGAAACTGGCATAATGAAAGCATGTCCCAGCTTATCAGGTTCTTCCGCTGCCAGTGAAGCAATCACACGTCTTAACCTAATAGGCTCATCTCGGGATGCTAGAATTAGTGAAGCCTCCCAGGAACCTACTAGACTCTTTTGTCGTATTGTACTCTCAAACTTACGTACTGCATTGTCAGGTGAATCAATGCTCTTCTCAACATTGTAGCTTGGTCCTTTCTCCAGATTCCAGTGGTCAATATCAGCCAAATGATAGGCAAGACGCTCAACTAGTAATTCCTGAACTGCTAGCTTTTTCTCCTCTTCAAGTGTAATTCTGACTGATTTAGACGGGACCTCAGGTGTAAGTCCAGGATGGCTGCCCAGGTCCTCAATCATTCTGTGGATAGAATTCACCAGGATTGTTGAGTGCGGTGTATCATAGGTTCGTTGTTCGTGCCATGCTGCGCCATGCATAAGTACAGCCCAAATTGCTGATGGGCGTGAGGATGGAATCATCTTCCTGATAGCATTTACAGCTTCTCGATTATCAGCCTTGAGACAAGCCTGAAAGAAGTCCATTTGCATCCACCCAGACTGATTTCATGAAATGATGAATGACTCTTTGCACATGGTACAGGTCACAGTTTCTCCCTTTACTGCAATTCGCTTCAAATCATTCTTACAATATGGACACACCGCAATAGTCTTTGGTGGAGGTCCGCTCCCAGTTCCAAGAATGAAGTCGCCTCTCTCATGATCAATTCTTCCAGATAATTCCCTTCCATCAAGAAGGTCGCTTAGGATCTGAGTGGCATTCATAGTTGAAACACCTGCTTCTTGCGCTATTCTCTCCAACGCAAGTCTTCTCATGCCCTCTACTGCTCTTTTCACTGCTGTTACGGGATCCACGGTGGCTCTTTTTTCAACTGGCGGGGGATGAAGCTTAGTGGCTTGTAGTTCCTTTGACTCGATTCTTTGAACTGATGAAACAGTCTGTGTTGAGCCACCGACTTGTTCAAGTTGCTGCTTCAAGTTAGCCATTTTCCTGTTGTATTCTTCCTCTGAAACCAATCCACGCATGTAATCTAAATCGAGATCCTTGATTTGCGACTCAATCTTCGTAATCTCTTCATTCAAGATAGATATTCTCCGTCTAGTCTTGTAACAACTTCCTGACATCTTTCAATATAAGCAGAATGTAGTCAAATACATTACTTCTCTGACAATGACAAAGAAGCATCTAACTCCTATTCACCTAGTCTTTTTCCCTCTGGCAATTCATCCAGTAGTAAACCATCTTTCTCAGCCTTAGAGATAGCCTTCTTTGCTTTGGCACCACCTATGTTCTCAAGAGCCCCAGCCACAGTCTGCCTAACGAAAATTGAATCATCATTTAATGATTTTACCAATGCATCCACTGACTCCTTGTCCCTCCGTTCACCAAGCTGAGCTGCTGCATGAATCCTGACCATGTATCTTTGATCAGCCAATGCGACAATCAAAACACGTGTTGCATCAGGATGTTTCAAAGCGCCAAGACGCTCGACAGCTCCCAGACACACCTGCTCGTCATCACTATGTATCTCGGTTTCCAGTTCGCTAAGCATCTCTCTCTCACTTTTGCTGAGAGTTTTTCTCGCAGGTTTTTTCTTTACAGTCATCTTAGGTGTTGATTTCTTTTGACTTGTCTTCTTGACGGGTGTCTTCTTTGTCTTAGTAGTCTTCTTCTCACTAGCTTTTGTCTTGGGTTCAGATACCTTCTTTTTTGTCTGCTTGGATGAGGTCTTTTTACTACTCGTTGTTTCTTTCTTAGACGCAGATTTCTTCCTTGACTCTTTAGGTGTCTTTGACAAAGCGTCTCCCTCTTAAATCATAACAGAACAATCCTTCCGTGGACACTGATTCATATAAAGAGTCTGACCTTTGACTATATCGGAAATGACTTAACAGGACTTCAAACAAGCTCCAATTGGTGTGACTAGTTGCACGAATTCTCCGCAGCCTGTTCTATTGTGGACACTGCACTCCAAGCAGCAAAGAGCAATAGGGCATCAAAAGTGTCAGTTGTAAATGTAGAAGTTGGAGAATTCACATTTCTTGTACCTGAACAACTAATTTTCAATTTCGAGATTGCCAGTAGAAATTCAATCCTGGAGGGTGCAGAGTTAAGGATCAAGACAGTCAGAGGTCGACTCCTCTGTAGTGACTGTGGATTTGAAGGCGAGTCAAAGATAGACCCTGATATTCCCGATCAGATAGCTGTTTTTGCACCTATGAAGTGTCCAAGATGCAGAAGTAGTTCTACTAAAATCACAGGTGGAAAGGATTTCGTGATAACAAGTATAGAAGCGGAGATTGTTGAATCTCCATCATCTTAGAGAGAACTGTGAGCAAGAGCCAGTTTCTCAGATTAGTACCGCATTCAGAATGCCATCTTGCCCTGGCCTGCTTGTTACCCTTGCACGCCCCTTCGAGGTTTTGATGATAGTACCGCGTGTGATGACTTTCCTTCGCTGATAGTCCATATTAGCTGGGTTCTTCTCGACATCCTGTAACTCAGCACGGTATGTGACATTTTTTGATGGGTCGGTAACGTTAACCTGGGTCAGACGGAGGGCTGGGGTCTTCTTTGCTTTACTCCTACTATCGATTGATATTCTTTTGGCTTCACCCATTAGAGTTTCAGTTGGAGTTCGCCCCATCTGGTGCTTTCTCTTGCCTCTGAAACGTCTTAATCGAGCTCCGGTGGATGTTCGTGATGATCTTCTATGCCAGACACCCATTTCTGACTACCTCTTAGTTAGGTCAATGAGGCTCCTTGTAGATTCGTTTTAAATCTTGCTTAGTGGCCAACTTCTTCTCATGACCAAAGCGACCTCTTCAAATACTTTCAGGGGTTGCTTCAGGATACCACTTAGCTGGAGAATCGATAATGTCTAAGATTGAAACAGCACATGGGGCTGGTGGAAAGGTAATGCATCGTCTATTGGAAGGTGTCATAATCCCCTCCTTTGGTCGAAGAAAGATTGGGGATATAGGTCTGGATGAGATGGACGATGGAGCCACATTTCAAGCTGCAGGTGCTAACTTAATTGTCTGCACTGACGCTCATACTGTACATCCAATAGTATTCCCAGGTGGTAATTTGGGAACTCTGACAGCATGTGGCACCATTAATGACTTGGCTGTTATGGGCGCTCGACCAGTTGCAATGACAAACACAGTGATTGTAGAAGAAGGAGTTGAAATCGCGCTCCTTGAAACCATGCTTCGGTCTCTCAATAGCATCATCGAACCACTTGACGTGGCTATGATAGCTGGTGATACAAAGGTGATGCCCCCTGGCACTCTTGATGGGATTGTTATGTCAACAACAGGCATAGGGATTCCATACCTAGACCATCCCATCAAAGACAGTGGTGCCAGACCAGGTGATGACATAATCCTGACAGGACCAGTTGGTGATCATGGAACATCATTACTAGCGCATCGAGAAGGACTGAAGTTTGATACTAATTTGGTCAGTGATGTAGCACCTCTCTGGGACCCTATTCATTCATGTCTTGATATAGGCGGAGTGCATGCCATGAAGGACCCAACCAGGGGCGGCACATCAGTCGCACTGAACGAGATTGCATCAAAATCAAAGGTTGAATTTGAGCTACAAGAAGACCTAATTCCTATTCGTCCAGCAGTACAATCCTTATGTAATGTACTTGGTCTTGATCCACTTCATATGGCCTGTGAAGGCACAGCAGTCATGATTGTGGACTCAACCAATACTGATGACATTCTAAGTGCTCTTTCAAAACACAAGACCACCAATGATGCTCGTGTAGTTGGAAAGGTTCTTGATGGTAAAGCCAGAGTCGTCATGAGAACTAAAATCGGAGGTCGTAAAATACTCCAGGTGCCTTATGGAGAGCCTATACCAAGGGTGTGTTAGAACCGGTCTAATGTGTAGATGGTTCTTTAATTTCACTCTGGTCTTCAAGTATTTTCTTCATTTTGAACTTGAGTTGTGCTTTGAGTTTGACTCTATCACTATCCAGACCGAAATAATCAGCAAAGAGTTGGGTTGTTGTTAATAACTTTGAGCGACCCTCAGGTACAGCATCAATGAACTTCTTGTCAACAAGGTCTTTGATATGATCATAGGAATGTGTTCCTCGTAGAGATACAAGCTCTGATTGAAGTATGGGCTGTTTGAGAGCAACAAAAACCAGAGTCTGAAGAGTTGCGAATGAGAGGAGTCCTCCTGGTATTAGTTTACCAACGCGGGGAGTGAGTTCTGGTTTCAACTGCATCACATACCGGTCCTTTGGTAGAGCAACTACCTCTAAAGCACTCTCTCTCTTGCTATATTCGAAGCTTAATTCATCAAGTATCTTCTGCACAGTAGATTGAGACTTACCAATGATGTCTGCCAGTTCCTCTAAAGTCAGAGCTCGACCCGAAACATAAAGGGCTGCTTCTAGTGTGATCATATCATCATCCATTGACAACACCCTAGGTCTTAATCTCTGGTTTTATCCCCTCATCACTAGACTTGTCCTTTTTAGTCGCCTTAGGAGGTCCCTCTAGTTTTACCCAGATGATGCTATTTTCATCCATCCAAATGTCAATGTAAGCTCTTGCAAAAAGGAACAGGAGTGAAAAGAAGACTCTCACAATCTCTTGTCTTGTGTTATTCATAAGTACATCAGTAAACCTTGACACCTCTCCAACTTTCATTATCCTGCAGAGATCTCCATAGACATCAGCTATTGTCTCCTCAATGTTGGCTTGGTCTTTGTTCATCTCAAATGTCAATGGATCCGCTCTTGAGCTGTATCTTCGTTTGGTAGTAATAGCTCGTTGTCTGACACCCTTGCTGAGAACCTGATCCATAGCAACAAGTAACTCTTCAAGCGTCACACGCCGATTTGTCAGTCTGAAGGGGGGACGAATGAGCGGAATCACGAAATCCTCATCATCATCTTCCTCTGGTGGTAGGAGCCCAAGTTCAACTAACTCTCTGGTTTTTCTCATGAAAATCACAGATGCTGAGTATAGTGCATTTCCTGAGATACGAAAATCAATATCTCCCAGTCGCTTCATCTCATCAAGGAAACCAACCACAAGCTTACCGACATCTACATTCCAAGGTTCAACTTTATCTAGTTGGAGCACATCTGTGAGAAGAATGTAGGGTGGAGTTGCCCAGAAGGGAGAATCTTCATTCATCATGCTGATGTAGCAACCTCCTCCAAATCGACTGAAACAATCCTTGAGATTCCATCTTGATTTGATACTCCAACCAATAAATCAGCTTTTCGAACTGTGGTGTCTCTCAAGGACACAACAACAAACTGTGAGTTTTTCGACATCTCTGAGATGAGTAGTGCCACATTATGAGCGTTAACATTGTCAAGCGCAGCATCTATCTCATCAAATATGTAGAAGCTTGCAGGACTATACATCTGAATGGCAAAAATGAGTGCCAATCCAGTAAGCGTCTTCTCTCCGCCACTCATCGCATCAAGAGTGACCAGCTCTTTTCCGCGTGGTTTTGATCTGACTGTTATTCCTCCCATCAAAGGATGTTCGGGATTCTCAAGCATGAGGTTGGCTTCACCATCAGGAGAAAGCTTTGCAAAAACTTTTGAAAAGTTGTCAGCAATCTCGTTGTAGACGGTGAGGAACTTCTGTGTTTTTTCAGCCTCAAGTTCCTCCATGAACACAAGTATCTCTTTTCGTTCATTTTCCAACCTAGTCTTTTTGTCAACAATTTCTTCGTACCGTTCTTTCTCCAAGTCATAGTCTGTCAGAGACTTCAGGTTGACAGGTCCCATGGCTTCGAGTTCTCTCTCAATCTCTTTGATTTTCTCCTCAAGTTCCTCTATCTCTTTGTAGGTGAGTTCCCGTTCTTCTGCTCTCTCCTCAAGAGCCTCTTGGGCGCTTCCAACTGTGTTCAGTTCAGCTACAAATCCAACGACATCCGCCTCTAGTCTGCCTTGTTCGGTCTGAAGCCGATATACTGCCTTTTCATTGGATGTCTGTGCTTCACGAATCTCTTCATGCCGCAGCCTTAGATTTCGTAGGTCTTCTTTTAATTCAAGCTGGCGAACTCGCTTATCCTTTACAGCCTCATCAATGCGTTCCCGCTCTTCCTTGAGCTTCTCAAACTCTCTTTCTCTCTCTGAGAGTCCCATTTGTAGTCGTTTCACTTCCTCCTCAAGGCCTGGAATAATTGCATCGTGAGCTTGAATCTTGGATTCAAGCTCAATGGCTTTAGGTCCAAGCCGTTCATCAATCGCAACTCTTACAGAGGTGATTTCACTCTGAAGCTTCTCTCTTTGTTTCTGATATTGTTCCAGTACTTCCTTCAAATCCTTGATTTCCTGATTGAGCTTGTTGGCATCCGAGGTGACCAATGCTTCATTAGCTTCATCACGTTGAGTACGAACTCTCTCTCGCTGTACACTAAGTTCATCATCGCGCTCTTGAAGGTCTTTTATCTGAGATTCAAGTTCATTGATTGTGAGGCTCGCCTTGTCTATTCGCTCCTGTAATATCGTAGATCTAGATTTTTGCTCTTCAAATCGTTCTTCTAATCGCTCCAGTTCCATACGGAGTTTGTAATTTGTCTTTGAAAGACCTTGAACTTCCTTTTCATAGCTCTTTAGCTCTTTCCGAAGAACATCCTGCTTGCTACGAAGCTCGGTCAGAATCTCTTCCAATCCCTTAAGACGATCCTCAATCTCAGGGCTAGTGTCCTCCACCTGGAGCGACAGCCCAGCTGTGGCCTGTTGGAAATATCCCCCTGTAATCAATCCAGAACGCTCTACAAGATCTCCCTCAAGAGATACTGCTCTCTGTCCTTGGAACCCTTGCCGTTTTGCTGTTTCAAAATCCTCAGTCACAATTGTATCAGAAAATACAAACTCAAATGCTGGGTGCATTTTAGGATCAAACTTCACCAAGTTCAATGCGAAGTCGATAACTCCATCATCTTTGGGGAGTTTTCCAGGAGCACTAGTCTTAATCTTGTCAAGTGGAATGAACGCGGCTCTACCAACTCGCTCATTCTTCAACACGTTGACACATTCCGTTGCAACACGCTCATTCTCAACAACAATATGTGAGAGTCTATTGCCCCCAGCTATTTCCAATGCTACCGCATAGTCTGGGTCAATTGTTCCAAGCTCTGCTACTGTGCCATATATTCCACCAATTGCACCTGCATCTCTAAGCTCCAGAACTGTGGCGATTGCACGACGTCTCTTAAGAAACGCGTCCTCTGCCTCTTTCAAAGCGTCTTGACGTGCCTTTACCTTGATGAGCTCCTCTCTTGTCTGAGCTACTATTTTTGTGCTCTCTGCAACTTCTGCATCTACAGTTGTAAGCCGTTCAGTCAAATCATCGATTTCAGCCTGTCGAGTTCGCTCGAGCTGTTCGGACTTTTCGAGCTCAGTTCTCTTCTCAGGAACGGTTTCCTTCAATTGTAAAATCTCTGCTTCAGTCTTCTCCAGACTCTCCTTTGCATCTCTTAGTTCCTCATATGCAAGTCCTAACTCCCTGTTGTCTGACTTTATCGTTGATCGAACTTCAGAAACACCCTCATCTAGGTGTCTCATTTGATTGTTCAAATCCTGAAGCCGTAGTGTAGTTTCATAATATTCAATCTGTGCCCTTTCTGACATGTCCTCTAATCGGATGATCTCTGCAGCTGTACCTGCTATCTCTTTTTCAAGACCAGTCAGTTCGTTGTTCTTGTCCGCCAAAACCTGTTCATTGTGACTAATCTCATCTTGTACAGTTTCAAGTTCCTCACTGAGCGCCAACATCTCTCCAGCTACCTTGTCAAACTCTGCTTGAGCTCTCTCCAGGTCACCTCTTACATGAGAAACAGCAGCAGAAACTATACCATACTGTTCTGATACCCTAGTTGAATCTCCTCCAGTGATCTGATCAATCTCATGATCTATCTTCTCAATCTCAGTTTCCGTGCTCTGTATACCTGTTTCCACTTCTACAAATTCCTTGACAAGACTCTCGGCCTCTTCAGCGCGTTGCGCCAGCGTTTCGTTGATGGTTTCAATCCTAGAATTACCCTTTATGGTACTCCATGCGAGAATGTCAACTCTGTGTGTTCGTGTCTGATTATGGAGACTCTGATACCTACGCGCATCAGACATATCTTCTTCTAATTTCTCAAGCTGTCGGCGCCTTTCCTGAAGCTGCATGTCAACTTTACCCAAGTTGCTCTCACTTTCAGCCAGCTTTTTGAGAGCGCGTTCCTTCTGTTCATCATAAGCTGATATTCCTGCGATATCCTCTATCAATTTCCTTCGCTCTATTGGACTAACCTTGACCATCTGAGCAATCTCCCCTTGGAGGACAAGGTTGTACCCATTGGGGTCCACTCCAATGGCGCCTAATACATCCAACACTGCAGTACGAGTAACTACTTTTCCATTGATGCGGCATACTGATTTTCCAGAATCATCTAATTCTCTTTCAATCACAACACGATCCGCATCAATCTGTAATTTTCTATCCTTATTATCGAAGTGCAACTCTACATGAGCAGACTTAGCTTTTGGAGGCATATTTGGTTTCGGCGGAGAATATAGCAAGTCCGAAAACACATTAGCACGAAGAGTCTTAGCACTTAGTTGTCCCAACACAAAGAGAATGGCATCAACAACATTGGACTTGCCAGATCCATTTGGTCCAACTATGCACGTGAAACCTGGGTTTAGCTTAATGGTGACTGTCTCTCGTCCAAATGATTTGAAGCCCTTGCATACAAGCTTCTCAATATGAACCAAGTCCCATTCCCTTCCGGCAAGTTTCAGTCAGAACAACCTTAGCGTGACCAATTGTGTTATTCTGATTTTACAGAGGCCTAAATACGGTTGGTATGACCTTAGTAATACTCCAGCTATATCTGGATAACGTATTCAGGCTTGGAGGGCATTCTCTAATGTGTTGAAAAGTCTAACTCTGTTGACTTTTTTTGGGCTGGTTCTATGTAACCATTTGCAAAAGCGCTCTTCGCAGAGCCATTCTGAGAAGCCCTAGTGACTCTCTCGCTCCTTCTCCTGCGACTCCCGTTAGTACCAATTTAACATCGCCGAGGATAAGAATGAAACCGGTATCTGATGCAATATTGACTTCCTTCAGGCCCCCCTTGTCTAGACCAGCTGAGAGCTGGGACGAGTTAGCTGCTATCTTCACCGCAAGGTTTGCTATGTCTGAATGCTTTGTCCCTCCACTAATTGTGTGACCAAAGAGCACACTTCCTTTAGCATCACATATGACTATACCTTCCAAATCTGCATTGGCAGCCATCGTTTCTGATACAACTTTTTCAATCTTAGCTTTATCCATCATGAAATTCCTCCCAAGAGGCCTGAATTGTCTATCTGCTTTCAGGTATTAGGCATGTAAATATCTTGTGTGTTGGTCTGTAGTGTTCATTATAGATTACTATCTTGTACACGAAGAAGCATTCTTCGTAGAATCACTTAAAACTCCTCACGCAAAGGTCACTCGAATTATTTTGGAGGCAAATACTGATGCCTATGTTGAGAACTAGCTCAGCGGCTTTTCCAGCTTCGAAAAAAGTACTGAGCGATATTCCATATGTCCTGCGTGTAGAATTTGGTCATCTTGCGCATGAAACCACAAAGATTGTAGGAAAGCCCATTGCATGCCACAAATGTAATGGCTTCCTTCTTAGTGTAGACCAAATAGAAGACGATCCAAAGGTGGGCAAACACTTTGTTTGTCCTTTCTGTGGAACTCTAAATGTCATTGAGGGTGAGATTGTAGTAGCAGGTGATGACACCGATTTCATTGTTAACCCGCCACCAGACACAACCACCGAAACGGAAACAATCTCTGTAGGCGGACGTTCATTTCTTGGGCTAATTGATGTTTCAGGATCAATGGCTGGAGCAAACCTAGCTGCAGTTAAACGCAGTCTGAACACATCCATTGACAGTCTTGCCGCGAACGCACCAGACACCATGTTTGGATTGATAGAGTTTGAGAGCTCTGTTGTTGCTCGAAATCTGGAAAACGGAAATCCAGTTGAACTTCCGAGAGACTCCTTTGCGAGTCTTAAAGATATCATGGAGTCTACAAAGAAGCTTCTTGACCAGGTGAAATTAGTAGGTGTGGGAAAGAACAAGGACCGGCTAAAAAAGCATGTACAAACACTCCGTGACCAAGGTGGCACTGCGTTGGGCCCAGCAGTTGGAATGGCCTATGTCATTGCCAAGCATCGCAATGTTGGAAGAGTGGTCCTTCTCACGGATGGGCTTGCTAACGAAGGTATTGGTGCTCTTGAGGGATATCAGGTCACTCCTGCGAGTAAATACTACGAGGACCTAGGAAAGATGTTCATGGAACTCGGTACCGCGGTCGATGTAGTTGGTATTGCCTCAGGTGCTGGCATGGAGCTTCAGACGTTAGGGCTCTTACCTGAAGCAACTGGTGGTCAGATGTACTATGTGACTCCAAATGAGCTTGATCGCAGTCTCTCTGAATTGGCTGGAGCATCTCTTCTAGGTAGGGATGTAGAGGTGCGGCTTGTCACACCTCCAGGTGTGAAAGTCAAAGATGCCTCTGGAGTTTCCCGGGCTGTTGTTGACCAGTTGAAGAAGAACGGCGAGAGTAAGATTGGAGTTGTTGGTGAGGATCATGAGCTATACTTTGAGGTTGAACCAGAAATGGAGATTAAGGCGCCTGAAGTACCAATACAGGTCCAAGTATCTTACACTGATGAAGAGGGTGCACGAAGAGTTCGTGTGGTGACAACCAAGCTTCGTGTTACCAAGAAAGAGGAAGAAATAATGGAAACCCTCGACCCAACAGTTGGTGCAACCTTTGTGACACAGAAAGCTGGGGAAGAGTCTTTCCGTGGTGATAGGGAGAAGGGGCGAGAGCGGATCGCCTCATTCAGAAAGGCTCTGAAGACAAAGGCAAAGTCTGCTCCTGCTAGCGTTCAAGCAATGTTGGATAAGACTGACAATGTCTTGAACAACGAGGAGGCTGAGATTACTCGTCAGGAGGAGATGATGGCTGAGGCTCCAGCTGCAGGCCCATCAGGAGCTGCTGATGAAGCTTTCACAGGTAGTCTTGCTCAGATGAAAAGAAGCTCAAAGAAACTCTTTGACAAAGATGAAGAAGCCTAATACTTTGAATCAAAATCAATGGTCGTGTGTTTTTCTAACACGACCACGCTTCTTTTTTTATGTAACACAATCGTTCATTGTTTACTGGGCATTATTCATGTCCTTCCAGGAACGACACTGGAATCAATTCTTTATTATGAATGAAGGTATAAAATCCCCACAGATGATGTAACACAACCCCAAATATTCTTCAAATGCGCAAATGAGCTACGTGGGTTGGTAACATATCTCCACAAGTCTAAAATAGTCAACTGCGGCGTAGATGTTAAGGCACAGTTGAATCAGCGAGGCCTCTGTATGGTGATTAGCCAAGAAAAGCTCCAAGGGATTCTTTCTAAACTTAAGTCACAAGAAGGAGTCCGAGGAGTTGTCGTGACCACCTTGGAAGGTCTGCCACTCAGTAGTGATCTAGACCCGGAAACTACAGAGAACGTCGCTGCAATAATCACCTCCCTCGTTGGAAAAGCACTAGATGCTGTGCGAGAACTTCGAGAGGGGTCGTTGTCATTTCTGACCTTGGATACAACCAAGGGTCAGATTAACATCGCACCGGAAGTGAACGAAGGACTCATCCTAGTAGTCCTTAAGAACAATCAGTAAGAGAATAAGATTGAGGTGAACTATGAATGAGCGACCCAAAGGCGTTTGATAAAATTTTGACAGAGATCATTCGCCAAGACAAAGGTATCAAAAAGGTCATACTAGTCGACAAGACAGGCCTCACAATAGCTAATGTGTCGAAGCTGAGCTACTACCCAGTAGACGTCGACTCAATTGGAGCCATTGCCAGTGCGGTCTTCTGTGCAAGTGAGGAGCAGGGCAAGAACCTGCAGATTGGGGAGCTTGAGATAGTCACTTCTGAGTTCTCGGAGGGCAAAATTTTCGCCTCAGCTTGTGGGAAAGGTGTACTCTGTGTAGTTTCTGAGGCAGAGGTGAATATTGGTCTGATCCGGCTTGTGATGAAGAAACAAGGTGTACAACTAGCTAATGAGCTTGACAAGTTCCTTGCAGTGGAGCCATTATCTCCCAAAGAGAGCGAGCTTGACGAAGAAGACCTAAAATCTGCCCTGGCTGAGCTCGAGCGTGTGTGAAATCATACATATCACACACAGATGTATCCACGCTTGGCTGTTCCAGTAATCATGAGTACTGGAGTGAATCAGTTCAGTCAACCAAAAAGCCGTCCGAGGGCACCCTCTCGTGCCACAAAGGCTTTTATTAGACAGAACTTTACTCAACCAACATCCCACTACAGGGACCTCTGCAGTGACACAATGAGGTGTTTACAATTCGAAAAGACGACAAGGGACGAATTCATCTCAAACTAGTATTCTATGGCCCGTCCCTAGGAGGCAAAACAACCGCGCTCCGCTGGCTTTATGGAAAAGTAGAAGGGCTACAGAAGGGAGAGTTCACTGCAATTGAGGATGAAACCAATCGTACGCTGTTCTTTGACTATGTCCCTATGTCAGCGGGTGGCCGAGTGCTTTTCGATGTCTTCACAGTGGCTGGACAGAAACGACACAGGCATCAGAGAAAGGTGGTGCTTCAGGGCACTGATGGAATCCTATTTGTTGCAGACTCTTCACCGGATCAGCGCGATGAGAACACAGAGAGTTTCGAGGAGCTAAAGTTGTTCCTCGGTGATGCTCTTGGTCGTGAAATTCCGATAGTAGTCATGCTAAACAAGCGAGACTTACCAAACAGGATGTCACGAGATGAAATGCTCGACCTACTTGGTCTTGGTGGAAATGTACCCATCTATGAAACAATTGCTGTACAGGGCGTAGGAGTTAAGAGGGCTTTTCAAGCAATAGCAAGAGAAGTCATCCTGAAAAGAATGTACAAATGACAGGTGAGACCAAATGGCAGAGACCCGCGAAAATACTCTCGAAGGTGTTCTGAACGAACTACAAGGAAGCATTCCCGAGATTGAAGCCTGTGCTATAGTTAGTGTAGAAGGGTTACCAATTGTTTCGGCTCTTCCCACAGATGTAGATGAGGCAAAGGTCGCAGCAATGACTGCTGCTATGCTGAGTCTTGGTGAGAGAGCGGCGATAGAGCTTGGGAAAGGCAACCTTGAGCAAGTCAATGTCAAGGGTGTCGATGGCTGGTTGTTGGTCACGGCAGCTGGCATCAACGCTTGTCTGACTGTTTCCACCACTGCAAATGCCAAACTAGGTCTCATATTCTTAGATATGAAACGTGCTGCAGAGAAGATTGCGAAAATGATCTAATGCATCTACCAACACAACATCAACTCTATTAAGTTGAGGTTTCCATTTTAGTTTAGTAGAGTGTGTTAGAATTGAACCTATCTGGTCCTATGTATAGACTGTATGAATACTATCTCTTCAGACAATTAGACAAAGATAGTGCTCCACGACATGTTGGCATTATTCTAGATGGGAACCGTAGATACGCACGAAAACATGGCCTTGAGGTTCCATGGTTTGGTCATCAAAGGGGTGCTGCGAAGGTGATGGATGTGTTGCGTATTCTTTGGGAGGCTAATGTGAAAGTGTGCACATTGTATGCCTTCTCTATCGAGAATTTTCAGAGGAAAAAGGATGAAGTCGAGGAGATAATGGCTCTTGCAGAAGAAAAGTTTAGTGAAGTCGTCGGGAATCCGGATGTTCACCGTCATCGAGTTCGAATACAGGCTATTGGAAGAGTTGACCTTCTTCCTGAAAAAGTTCAGAAAGCTATCCGAGATGCCGAGGAGGAAACCAAAGAATATAATGACCACATTCTAAATGTCGCTATTGGATACTCTGGAAGAGCTGAGCTTGTTGATGCTGTGAGGGCGATTGGTGAAAAGATTGAAACTGGCGAATTGTCATCATCTCAGATTGATGAGGACATTATAGAAGGCCACCTATACACTAATGGTATACCTGACCCTGATCTTATAATTCGTACATCAGGTGAAGAACGACTCTCTGGTTTTCTCTTGTGGCAATCCGCATATTCAGAGCTTTACTTTGCACAAGTTTACTGGCCAGCTGTTCGCCGGATTGATATATGGCGCGCTTTACGTTCCTATGGAGCACGGTCTAGAAGATTTGGTAAGTAGTATCTTGTCAGCTTTTATATGTCAAAATCAGTGAATTGACATAACAGGAGATTGCAGAGTTTTGACGCGAACTCCAGTTGAAGTCTACAAAGGTTTGCTAGGAATAACGGTAGAGGACTCTGTCCCTAAACAAATCGAAATAGTAGTAACTAGGTTTACAGATTTTCTGTTCTTAGGGTCCAAGATATCAGTCCATCTAACACGATTTGTCAGTCTCTTCACGAAACTTGTGGCATATTTAGAATCCCGAGATCTAGCAAATCCAACTGATGTCACTGAAGCAATTGATGTGCTTGACTATTTCACTTCAACATCAAAATGGTGGCTAATGACCAGAAATGAGCCTGGTTTTGTATTAAGACCACCCTCTAGGGAACCAAGGAACTTCATTAAGTCCATAACTGACCTCCAATTTGGACCCAATACTCTACAGAGAATCTCAGGTGCTGCAGAGAAATTGTTTCGTTTCTTGAAAGAACATGAGGTGGCAGATAAAGTCCAACGAGATGACCTTCGTGAGAGTTTTATTTCTTCATGGGCTATTCTTAGTGCTTTTGCATGCAAAGGACAAGGTCGCAATGTGATATCAGAAACTGACTTTGAAACAGCATATGACATACTCCGAATACTTTGCTTCTATGTTCCAAGTGAGGATTTCAAAGCGCTGACTGTAATTCGTAGATTGGGGTCGCATCCTGTTCTGCCAAAAGCAGCAAGTGTTGGATTCTCTCCAGGGTTCGAGAGAAAACTGAACTCGTCAGCTGCTGCACGCCTTGAGAAGGTTCATGGTGATTATTTAGCAGAAATGGCTCCAGCCACCTCTGGGGCTTCGCGGACTATACTGACAAACTCACTCCGTTTTCTAGGTCAACTTCAGGCTGTAAAACAAGAGATAGAACGGCTCGAAGATGAGCACTACGACTCTACTATTCTCAATGCTTTGCAGATGTTCGAGAATATTGGTGTTTCATCTGCCTTCTTGCAAGATGAATCAGTGGCGATTCAGCTTTTTCGAGGACTTAAACTTGATAATGGCGTAGAAGAGAGGATTCAGCTTTTGATAAGACGTCTTGAAGGTCTTGTTGTAGACTCAACTGGAAACAAAGACTTCCTACTTCAGTACGCTAGACTTGTGCCTAGATTGGTTGCACTCTTGTTGCTTCTAGCCACAGCTACAAAGACATCATCAAAAGATCCTCTGAAGGACATCGATCTCAAGAGAGGTCTAGTTCTTCTTCATACTATGATTAGTGACTAAGTTTCGTTGAGGTTTTCTATCAAAATCCGCGCATCAACCACGAGGGCACCTTTTCCTTTCTCATATACGAATGTTGGATTACAGTCAAGTTCAATTATCTCAGGGTTCTCCTCAACCATCTTTGAAACTGCGAGCATTACTTCGACTAACGCGTCAATGTCCCGGGGACCCTCGCCTCTCACACCCTCGAGAATCTTGTATGCTTTGAGTTCGCTTAACATCTCCCTAGCATCAGTTTCTGAGAATGGAATCAGTCTGAATGACACATCTTTGAGAACCTCGACAAAGATGCCGCCCAGACCTGCCATAAGAGCATGACCAAATTGTGGATCCTTTGTGACTCCCACAATGATCTCAGTCCCCATGTCTACAAAATCGGAGATGAAAACCCCACGACTCAAGTCAATCTCCAAACCTTTCTCTTTTCCATACTTCTTTGCATTCTTCATAATCTCATCGAAGGCTTTTCGAACATCGTCCTCATTCTTGAGATTAATCTTCACGCCTCCTGCATCTGACTTATGCAGAATATCTTTGGAAAGGATCTTGAGTACAACGGGAAATCCCATGCTTTTGGATTTCTCAATTGCTTCTTCAACCGTAGTTGCAGTTGCATAGGCTGGAATTGGGATGCCATATGCCTTCATGATGTCCTTTGCTTCGTGTTCAAGAACAAAGGTCCTGCCCTCCTCACGAGCAGCCTTGAAGATTTTTTTCGCTTCTTTCATCTATGACTCAGACCTCTCTCTTGTTGCTGATTTGTCCATCCTATTATATCATTTGTCCGACACCATTGTTTTGCTGAACTTGGCACCATACCTGATCTCTCCATATTGCGCGAGAGCCTTCACAGCAAGAGCTGCCTTCTCACCTGTTGGGTAGGTCGGAACTCCCATCAGCGCCATTATCTCACCTGCTTTTGTTGTGAATCCTCCTCCCATGGAAACAACAACAAATGGAAGTCCTGATGAACGCTGATGGTTTGAAATCACATTGGTAACATCCATGTCCAGACTAGGTGTCTGCAGTAACATGCCTACCACGAAGATGTCATATTCGCCACTCGCAATTGCCTCTTCAAGTACCACATTATACCTACCTGAGTTTGCATCCCCAACCACATCGATTGGATTACCCACTGCGCAATACGCAGGTAATTTCTCGTTGAACTTCTTCACAAGTTCAGCTGAGGGACTTGGTATGTTAAGCCCTAATGCTTCAAGAGCATCAGTGGTCATTACACCAAGACCACCCCCATTAGTGACCATTAGAACCCTGTCGCCTTTCGCTGCTGGTTGCATAGCTAGCGCTTTAGCCATGTCAAACATATGTTCAAAGTTATTTGCCCGAATTATTCCAGCTTGTTTGTAGGCTGCATCAGTGATATTATCAGACCCAGCAAGAGACCCTGTGTGTGACATTGAAGCTGCCTTAGCTCTCTTTCCTCTTCCTGATTTTACAACGAGAACTGGCTTGCGTGGAGTCACAGTCTTTGCTGTGTCAAAGAACGTACGACCTTTGTCCTCATCATAGCCTTCTGTGTAATAACATATGACTTGGGTTGTAGAGTCATCTCCAAGATAGCAAAGAAGATCATCATCATCAATGTCGCTCTTGTTTCCCAAGCTGATGAGCTTGCTTATCCCCAGACCAAGCTCAGCAGTCCAGTCAGATATTGCAGCGGCAAACGCTCCTGACTGAGATACAAGAGAGATATTTGCCACATTACTGGGTTTTGGACGCCCACATCGATACTCAGGTAAGAAGAATGTGTCAATGTGACTGTGTGTATCCACAACTCCCACGCAGTTTGGACCTATTATTCGAATTCCACTCTTCCTAGCTATTGCAACAATCTCATCCTCAATCTCTGCTCCTTTGGGACCAGTCTCTGAGAATCCTCCTGATATCACAATAACCGCCTTGGACCCCTTGGCTGCAATATCTTCAAAGACCCTTGGTGTAATTCTGGCGGGTACCGCTACAACGACTAAATCTATTGGTGCCTCTATATCTTGGAGTGTAGGAAAACAGGGAATACCTAGGACCTGTGTATATTTTGGATTGACCCCATAGACCTTCCCCGTGTATTGTGGCTTGATAAAGTTCTGAACTATTGCTTGACCCACACTGTTCTGACTTGCAGAAGCACCATAGATAGCTACGCTTTTTGCATTAAAGAAGAGATTGATTGAATCTGTTTGCACAGTAGACACAGTATGCCACCTGCCATCAAGTTTGGAGATGAGTCCAAAAGAAACTCAAGATGTACTTGTTTGTTACTCTTTAGCATACATAACAATTCTAAAAACCTAGGTATACTCAGAAATCACGAGGTACTCCTGTGAGCTTTGATATAATCAATGAAGGATATGCAGTCCTACAAGCATCATCCAATGAGCTTAAGGAGTTAATGAAAGAAGGATTTGATCAGCGATTAATTATCTATGATCATGACCTTCTATGCTATAGCCCAACAGCATATCCATATGAGATCAAAGACCATGTTCAAGTAAGCTCCCAGAACTTTGCATCACTCAGTGTGACAGGCACATCATGTTCTCTCAAATGTGAACATTGTGATGGACGGCTTTTGAAGGGAATGGAGTCCACGTTCACTCCTGAGAGTCTGTTTGATAGGTGCCAAGAAATCAAAAAGTTGGGTGGAGAAGGTGTATTGATTAGTGGCGGGTCTGACTCAAAGGGATACGTCCCTCTGGAGCGATTCACTGACTCAATTCAAAGGGTGAAATCTGAATTAGACCTCGAGATTGTAGTGCATACTGGTCTTGTTAGTAAAAAAACAGCTCGAGGTTTAGCAGAGGCCCAGATTGACGCAGCAATGCTTGATGTCATTGGCAGTGAGCGTGTTTCAAGGGAGGTCTATCACATTAAAGATGGACCAAAGAAGATGCGACGTTCACTTGACATCCTTGAGGATCTTGGTATACCAACTGTGCCTCATGTACTCGTAGGTCTCGATTATGGAAGACTGACTGGTGAGATTGAAGCTTTGGATATGATTGCCCAAGGCAATCCAGCTGCAGTTGTAATTATTGCGTTGAGTCCCTTGAGGAAGACACCAATGCAAGACATCAACCCACCAGCTCCTGAGGACATTGGACGCATAATCACCATTGCAAGATTAGGAATGAAAGAAGTTCCACTTCTCTTGGGATGTGCTCGACCAATGGGAAAACACAAAATTGAGACCGACCGATATGCGATTCTGAGTGGTGTAAATGGAATTGCTCTGATAAGTCAAGAAGGGGTAGACTTCGCCCGAGAAAAGGGACTAGATCCTGTTTTTCTAGATGTCTGTTGTAGTCTTGCTTACAAGACTCTTGCTTGATAATCCTTTTATTAGCCACCCAGCAGATTCATACCCAAGATCAAAGATCCAAAGTCCAATTGCTGCTAAAAGAAACATTGGCCAAGGTATCACAAGGCCAAGCACAACTATCTTGAGCACGAATCTATACTCGAACATTTTGAAGGCCAATGGTGATTTCTCCTTATCTGCCCAATCATTTCCTTTCTCATCAAGGACTGCTGCCATGAAGAGAATGATGAGTAAAGTCATCCACTCTAACCAGTCTGTAACAACTGGAACTCCAACCACTAGCAAAGTTCCGAAGATTAACACAAACCCCACAATGAATTGGGGATTATTCACTTTCCCTGAAACTAAGACACCAATCACTATGCTGGTCAGTAGAACCAAGTCCCACTCTGAGATTGTCATGAGTAGGCCAAATAGAAGTCCCGCAATAGACAAAGGAATCATGGCCAGTTGAGACCTATCAAGCTCATCCAGTAGGTCATCTCCTAGCTTGAGTGAGAGCCCTGCAAGAAAGTATGCAGTGAAATACAGCAACAACTCAAGCATAATATTTCTCCAACCATAAGCAGACAAATGTGTTCAAGATGTGGCTCCTCAGTCTAACTATGAATCGTCGCTGGGCATCTCTGCCCTCAGATAGCCAGTTGCATCATCGGAGCCAATTAGGCATCCTCTGCTAGCTAGATAAAAGTTCGTGATTGTCTATAATAGGACAACTGGGGTTCCAATAGCTTGCCCGGGTAGATTTGTCCGGAATTTAGCACGAACTGCCCCACTGTTTCCATGTGGACCAAGCACCTTGCCTAGGAACTCCTTCTCCTCAGACGAGATCCACTTCACCCTACGACCAACAAGTGTTGAAGCCTCGGATCTGGTCTTGATCTCATTGAATAGCAGAATCACTTGATTTGGATGCTGTAGGTGCTTTCCCCTACGATAACTTGTGACAACGCCTCTACGGCCTTTTAGAACGTCACTCTTTGACATATGGAGTTCCTCCTAATGGGATTCTCGTGAACGCCTTTGGAATCGGATATAAGACTTACTGAATAGCCTTTAGCCCTGGTTCAAGATTCTATTCCTGGTCCTTTGTCACGTGTGGCTGAATTATATTCCCTAGTTGAATATTGATCCATTGCCCTCAACTCTTTCGCCTTCTCAAAAAGTACATCCCTAATTGCCCATCCAACCTGGTTTGGCTTTTGAGCCAGTCTGTATAGAGCAAACCAGATTCTCCCATCCCCCATAGGTCCCTGGACAATTAGATTCTCAATCATTTCTCTTGCTACGCCAATCTTATCCGTGGATGAACTAATTGAAGACCTCAATTCGTTCTCTCGCTGATTGATCTCTTTGACACGCCATGCCATTTGGATAGAGCTCAAGAAGGAGAGGAACATCACAAACAAGACATAGAGAATTGCATCTATAAACGCAGCAAAGTCAACCAGTATTATTGATATCAATATTAACGAAGCAAGCAGAATGACTAAGAACACAATGCCCTCAATCAGCGCATTAAGGAATTTCGTGACACGCCAATCGTAGTATCTTGAGAGCACTGATGATGGCTTTCGAAAGTGCATAATGTCTCCAAGATATATGTCCCGAGCTCGACGACCTAAGAAGAGCCACACTCCTTGCATAAATAGTGCATGAACAATGATTACTAGGGGGAGAGTGCTATAGGGACTTAGCTGCATAAGACAAGCCATGGGTCTTAGCGTTTAAACGTATTGAAGTACGCTTCTAATGATTACTTTCGGAAGCCTCCCCACTCTACAACAATTCGTCAAACAGTATCTAGAGTCGAAACAAACCTGAACATTGTTCCTGTCATAATATATTTAGAATTCGTTCTGGATTTGTGAGTCCAGGTCCTGCCCTCCCGGAATATGGCCTGGGCTCGTTTCTTTCATTTCATCTCAACAGAATGACTTATCTCAGCAAGCTCATGGTTCGCTCTTGGTGACTGATTTGGACAAGGTCAACCATGTAGACCCTACTAAGATCAAGGAAATCCCTGATTATCTCAAAGCCATGGAAAAGGTGGGTGTTCTTGGAGCAGGAAGACTGGGAAGAGCTGCTGAAATTACAAAGCGCATGTTTGACGACACGGACTGCTTTACATTCCTCTCTATGTCTGGACCTATGGTTCCAGGAGGTCTACGAAACATTGTTCGTCATCTTGTTGAGAAGGGTTTCATCCAAGCTATCGTCACAAGTGGCGCAAACATTGTACATGATCTTGTCGAGGCATATGGAGGCAGCCACTTCAGAGTTCCGCCCTCAAAGGATGATGTTGAACTTCGCGAGGCTGGAATGGGACGAATAGCAGACATTTTCGTGCACGAAAAGGACTTTGAGCTCTTCGAGAAGGGTATCTATGGATTCCTCGACAGACTCTCTGATGAGAAACTGACAACTCTTGCTCCAAGTGAATTTCTTACTGAACTTGGCATGACAATCGAAGATGACAACTCCATCGTCAAACAGGCTGCTCTTCATAATATTCCGATATTCTCTCCCGGTCTCATGGACTCCATGTTAGGATTTCATCTCTATACTTACAGCACAACCAAGAATCTTGCCCTTGACTTTGTGAAGGATCTCAGAATTCTTGGTAAAATTGTGACAGAACAGAAAAAAACCGGAGCCATCATGCTTGGAGGAGGTCTCACAAAGCACTTCACCATGGGTTCTACTATTCTTAGGGGGGGTCTCGACATGGCTGTTCAAATCACACTTGACCGACCTGAGGGTGGTAGTCTTGGTGGTGCACCCCTTGATGAGGGGATATCCTGGCAAAAAGTACAGACAGAAGCGAACTTTGAGACCGTTATTGGTGATGCAACTATCCTTTTCCCATTGATTGCAATCGCATGCCTTCAAGGTTTATAGAACCTCTACTGTGTTCACAATAGTTAAATCACAATTATACCTGAATAGCATGATTGTTATGAGCGATAAGAAATGGCCAATGCCCTACAAAGAAGGATCCGTATATTTTCAATATCAAGTGAAGGACTTTGATCGTGCGAAAAAGTTCTACTCTGAAATCATGGGTTTTGACATAACCTGGGACGGAGGTGCTGAAGTCGGTTGGGCTGAGTTTGCACTCCCTGCAAGGGGCGCCAAGCTTGGTATCAACCTCATTCGCGATGGTGAACATCGTCAAGGTTCAGGAACTCTTACTTTGGATGTTGATGATCTCGATGCTTGCAAGACATACCTCGAAAGTAAAGGTCTAGACACATCTGACATCATGGATATTCCTGACATGGTTTCCTACTTCAATCTGAAGGACCCTGAGGGTAATCCAATTCAGGTCGTCGCTGAGCCTCGTGTGAAGAGTGAGAAGTAGACTTCAAGTGCGCTACTCATCATACTTCATGGCAATGGCTAGTCCAATCAGGATTAATACAATACCAATGTAGAGATGGTGTAGCTGGAATCCAAAGATGATATAGGGGTCAAAGTCTGGCAGGAAGTGAAGAAAATCAGTCCCTGCGACAAAGTCGTGGAGGTCATCTATGACTAACACCAACCCTACAAGGAAGGTCAGAACACCAGCTGCAACTCCTTTCTTTCCCATAATTCAATACTCCTTCTCTATATCTTGTATCAGTACTCCTTTTCAATCTCTTGATTTCAAGAGCAACTATAGCATCTGTTGGTGTGAACACATATAGTGCCACCGCATTCAGGACATCTGTATCTTGTCCTTTGCTGTTTGAGGAACTTTCTAACTCCATTATCTCTTATGTTCTCCAAGTTCTCAATACTGCTCATATTGAATCTAATTCTGTAGCGCTTGTCAAGTTTCTTTAACTGCTCACAAGGAAAGTGATCGCACTCGAAACAATACTCAATCTGGTGTTTGGAAAGAAGTTCACATTGCTTTTTGACAAAGGCACAATCCTTGTTCTTAATTCTACAACCACTACATGCAGTCTTTCTCCTGCCTCCATCCATTCTATATCCAAAGTATGCAACACATATTGCACAGTTCATGCCACAGGGTGCTATGAGCTCTTCTTTCATGTATCAACGATAACCATCTTTTGTTCTTAAGCAATATCTTCTATCTCGTTTCAAACACGACTACTCATTTGACGTCATTATGCATGATCACAAATAACATCTATTATGAAGAGATTGTCCAAGTCTTGGACAAGACCTGGACAAGAGTACATAAGTTTTGAAAGCTATTTATCCAGTAGAACGAATTTTACAAAAATCAGTGAAGATAAGAAACCCAGAGGATGAATCTTGGTGGAAGAAACAACAAAAAGAAGACGAATCTTGTTTTCTATTGGTGTCCTCTCAGTGCTATTTCTAATATTAGTAGGCCCTAGTATCATTCCAATGTATTTGGGACAAAGAGAGATCATATATTCGAGTCCCGGAGAAAGTATCAGTTTAAGCAACGGGGAATGGTTCTGTAGGGAGTTCATTATTGATGATGACCATCTGGAGTACGGGGTTGGTGTTGAGGGTGTCTTATTTAGTCATAACAAAAATGAAGATAATTTCATACTAGAATTTGGTTATGCACATATGACATTAACCAGTTTTATGTCACTCAACGACTCTGACAAGATAGATTCATTTGAGGGATATGGTAGTGGAGGCGGTTGGGATTTGACAGGCACAGAATACTCCACTGGCTATTTTGGTGTAAGCTTTATCGGAGCATACATTTGGGCACTTCGTTTCATTGACTTAGATACCGGCTCAGCTGTCTTTCAAACACAATTCGAAGTGTGCCTTCGACATATGTAGTTTACAAATGTCAGATGCAATCAGATCACAGTCCATAATCATTGTACTGACTCCCCGTTGGTTCGAGTAGTTCTGACTAGATACTAGTTTAAAAGACCAATTTGTGATGATTATGGGAGAGAACCAGATCATTGTTGATTGATCTAGTGTTTCTAAATGATTCATCACTAAGTGACTGGAATTTTCCTTGTCTTATTTCTAATCATATTTAAAATTTCAATTACTAGGAAACATATGACCACGATTGATAAGCTTGATACTAATACTAGTGGCAGAAGACCATAATTCACGAGATTGATCCTGAAAGTTACAACTGAAAGATATACCGAGAGAACTGCAACTATCCCTGTGATGACTCCTATTTTCTCAACCTTATCTGATCGAACTTGCATAATTTCCGAATCTGGTTCTCTCTTGATGTTGTATGCCCAATGAACAAGTGGCATCACAATGTAAATGATACCTAATAACGCCCAGACAATCCATATCCCTTGCCCGATGAAAGTGAAGAAGATGAATGATCTGAGTGGGTCCAGTTCAGTTATTACAGGTAGAAGGACCGCCCATTGATACGGTATGGGGAATATGTCATATCCAAGATATGTAAAATAGAACCCATGATCGACAGTCCCGTAGACGTAACTTCCAACATCCACCATAACGGCAAAATAAAGAAGCAGTAGTATGATTGCAACACGCCGCACAAGAATTGCTCTCTGCGTTTTAATACTCTCAATTACTCTATTCCTGACCTGCTCAGGCTGATTTTCATCCAAATCAAATCCCCAATTATGTATAACCCCTTTTTGACTTTAAGATTTTTTAATAATATCAGAAGAGTTGAAGATATTGTGTAATATACAAGTGGAATAGACATGGATGTTTTTATGCCAGACTGCCAGTTCCACCAGTGTGAATCTTTCGGAATTGATACAAGATTGGATGGTTTATTCTCGTAGAAAACGAAAATTCTGCTATTAGTTTCAGCAGACTAGACTACCTTGTATCCAATATCATAGATGAATCCACTTTTTGCATCAATCTTTAACCCTACTATATATTCAGAGTCAATGGAAACAATCCAGCCTAGTCGATAAAGGTCGCCTACTGGTGTCCAAGTCCTGTCGAAAAGAAGTTCTACTGTATTTATTGTAAATTGCGAAATATTAGCTTCTTCTGTTAGATAACTCCGTGCATATTGACTAGCTTGTTCAAGGGAAATTATATTCTCTATTGGAAGGGCATCGACATGTACCCAAGTATAACTGAAACTTAAGATTGCATTTGCTTCAACATCAAGACGAAGATGTATTCCACTTTCGATTAATATATTATTAACTACGTTAGAAAATGAAATCACAAAAACGTCATGATGAAAGGCATAGTCATATCTTAGATTAGGACCAATATATCTTGCATGAGGTGATAATGAGTAGTTGAATTGATTGAAGAAATCGATTGCTAATTGCTCCAGTTCTGAAGAGTTGGCAAATTGGTTTTCCGATGTATTTGGCAAGAATGGTGATTCACCAATAGGCCATACGGAAGAAAAACCACAAACTTTCCCCGATATCGAATTCACTGACACATAGACATCTACACTATCATCATGGAATCTGAAACGCCAAATTTCGTCATCAAGAATAGTCCAATCTGTGTCTATTGTCAGATTATATTCCGTCAGATACCAGACTTTCAAGCTGAATTCAATCGATGCTAACAGTGCAATGCTCTCATTCACTTTTTCAAATTGGCTGTAGTCGCAATCCATCGTGATAGATAATGGAGTTTCAACAACCGGAAACTGTGGGAAAACAACCGGATCTGGATCTTGGTCAACTAATTCTGCAAAGACGGAATCTAAAACTGGAATTCCTTCTGGTGTCGTATGATAAGAAGGAGGTCGAAAATAGACAAGGATTAGGACTAGGATAATTACTGCTATTGATATTACCACTACCTTTCTTCGCACCGCACTCCCTTCCTGAATCGATACCAATTAACAAACTCAACAACGATAATTACCAATGAAGCGGAGAGGAACCCTAGAACACAGAATATTGCAGAGATCACTACGAGGGACAAATGCATGTACTCGCTCTGGTCTGGCTTTGGAGTTTCCTCATACTTCACACTCCCTTCGCGACCCAAGAGGAGAACTCGATAGAAGTACTCCTGCGATGACCAGTTGTGATGCTTCTGAACAACAAATGGGAACAATACGAAACTGTTGTAGTGAACAATGTCATAATCCGGCGTTATGTTCTCTCGAAACACTCCAGCAGTCTTAACATCGTACATGACGAGAAATGAGGTTATAGCTATCACAACGAGAAATATGGCAAGTGAATACTGCTTTCTAAAGCGTCTGAGTAATCTCCATGCTAGTAGTGTGACCACAGTGATAATTATCATTCAATGTCACGTTCTCATATCATTCGTCTATATCCCGCTTGGGATGTTGATAAAATGTTGGAAGGTTGTTGATGTGTACTGTTCATCTGAATTGTAAGCATGTTCGAGCAAGCCTGCACTCCGGTTATTTGAGATACCGATAACCGAGATATCACACATCAGTGTAGAAACGCGACTCGATCCACTGGTGCTACCAGTGTGACTCTCTCTCGGGATTAATACAAAGTAGGGCGATTTATTCTCGCATGAAACACATCTCATCCATTCTCAATTAATCGACACCACCAGACCAATTCAGCAACGATAATCATCTCTACAGCAAGAAAGAATCCATGTGTACAGTTTGACAACAATATCTTCTATTTAATCTCTCAAGACACGGGGTATACCAATTAGTAACAGAACCATTTCAAGCAACGATATTGACAGTTGGGAGAGGATTGATAGCAAATGACTCCCAGTTTGCAATAAGATAACAGAATAACCAATCAAAGGTAGAAAGCCAACTATTGCACTTACTATCAGGGCCATGAATGATACTGCCTGGTCACCTACAAGATTCACTGAAGTTACTCGACCACCACCACGTATCCTATAAATTACACCACCTACAGCTCCACCAATTGAATACCCACAAGGTAGTTGAAATAATGGTATGAATAGAAGAAATGGTGAAATTAAGCGACTAGATAGGAGTAATACGAAAACAATCAATAATGTAGCCGCATAAGAAATGGCGAATATGGTTATCTTAGAGTTAAGAACTTGTCTTGTTTGAAGTGGTAATCCTTCATACACTGACGCTCCCTGTGTATCAAGCCCAAGTAGCCCCATTATTGAGAGGCCTGCAAACATTGTAGCATATCCCACCACCATTAAAACCGAAAAACTCCGTATAACGGTAGATTCAGTGTATCCGATGAATAAAGTAGGAAGGATTACAAAGATCATAAGAAAAGGAAACACAAGGAGCATAATTGAACCAAGACTCCGAGTTGCGACTCGGATATCTTTTCTAATGAGAGCAGGAATTGAAGAAGAGATATGCAAATCGATTGGCCTTATAGTGGATGCTACTGCCATGGGCACACCGCCTAGTGCAAGAGAACGCAATATTCGACCGCTTGAACGATAACTTCGCAGGCTTAGAAAAACATAGATGATTGATGCAGCAATAGCAATAGTGTTTGTTGGGAGAGAGAATACAAGACCATATGTCAACATTGCCCCAACGAATCCAAAGGAGAATGGGAAAATTAGAGCAAAAATACTCAGAACTTCCGGATTAAAAGCTGTTGAAACAAAGATGATAAATTCAACAATATATGGTACAAAATTCATAGCGCCGTAAGCCATGACAATACCGAGAGTCATTCCTATGCCTGCCCCAACTCGAATGATGACCGAAAATGCTGACTCGTCACCAGACTGCGATTTCTGATGAAACCATCCCGCTGCTCTGATTAAGGCACCTAGAGATAAAATCAGCGTTGTTACTAATGCTCCAAGAACAAAGATTCCTGTGACAATCCCAAAAGCAAGAGATGTTATTAAAGGAAAAATAGTCAGAAGCAGGACGTAGGGAGCTACGAATATTCGTACAAAGACCAAGGTCATCAATCCCTCCAGATCGGGTCTGCTAAATGGCAATGTAGAAGGTAATAGCATAGCACCTGCATTGAAGAATCCGGCTGCGGAGGTCAGATTTACAAAGAATATTATTACAAAACCCAGACCAAGGAAGATTCCAAGCGATATAGCAAAATTCAGTTCGCGTTCACCAGGTATTCCAAGGAATAATACTGACGCCACCATCAGAAAACCAATCATAATGATGACAAACCCCGTCAGGATTGCATTCCATGATGCACTTCTCTTAATTTGATTAACAACACGTTCAGGTTTCTCTTTGATTCTAGAAAGATTGGAAGGGTTGGCTTCTAGCATTCCATGAAATCTAATTTCCTGAGCGATGGTACCTGCAATCTTCCAACGCTCACGAAAATTCAATTGTCCAAAGCCTCCCGTAATGCATCGACGCCCTCTCTGACTTCCTCCTCTTCACCTGTTAGTTTCAGAAATACATTCTCCAGCGTAGCTCCTTCAGATTCTGCTTGATCCCGAAGCTCCTCCAGAGTTCCTTCTGCTACCAAAACACCTTCATCAATAATACCAACACGATCACAGAGACCCTCAGCCATCTCCATTATGTGTGTACTTAATAATACTGATCCACCTTTTTCTGTGTGAATACGAATAACGTCCTTCATTATCCGCGTTGTTCTAACATCCAAACCAGAGAAAGGTTCATCGAGTATCAGCAAATCAGGAGCATGTAGCATTGCTATGAGAAGCATTGCCTTCTGTTTATTCCCTTGAGATAATGTCACAATTGGTTTATTATAGTGACTTGTAAAATCAAGTGCACGAGCCATCTCTGTCACTCGGTTTTTTGCATGAAAATAATCGAGGCCACGAATTGACGCTACGAACTCAAGGATTTCTCGAGATGTTAACGAATTATAGAGAAGTTGTTCTTCAGGAACATAACCTACTCTTTTTTTAACCTCAATAGGATCAGAAACCGAACTGATTCCAAAGACATTGACAGTTCCTGAATCAGGATCTAAAAGTCCCATCAAAACTTTCAAGGTTGTTGTCTTCCCAGCACCGTTTGGTCCTAGTAGACCATAGATTTCACCCTCACGAACATCGAAAGATAGGTTATTGACAGCAATCAAATGACCATAGGACTTTACAAGATTTCTAATCTCAATTGGATTCAATCTTTATCCCCCAAAATCTGAATCGTGCTTGCACACGCCACGCAGAATACATTGACATGAATCAATTTATGCTCTTTGAGGAAGGTGGTAATCACTTGAGAATTTACCCGATATATTTCTTTGTTCTCAGGTCACAGTCCATAATCCTTTGTGGGCTGATGTCACATGCGTCCAAGATAACGTGCGTTTTTGTCTAAGCTTCCAAACTCCAACTAGACCAATCAATGACACCAGTGGAAGAATCACGAACAGAATCCAGAAGTGTGGGGTGTAAATCGGATTCCAGTACAAGTAGCCAAACCAAACAGACATAGGACTAGTTTCATTCCAGTATCCTAACGTATTGTTGGCGAATACCTTGAACTGAAAATTGCCACCACCGGGAGCTGGCCAAGTTAGATTCCCTTTGTACCTCCCATGAAACTCATCCCCCTCTATTAATCCAGTAGTTCTGTTCAGCCACTTTTCGTCGTTACTCCACTTGAAACGAAAGATCACAGAGTCAACTCCTAGAGAATCATTTACCCAAACCCAATAATCGAAGATTTCTTGGTTCTGACCATTGTAATAGCCATCGATGGCCATAGTGACATTCGGATCAGGAAACCAGCTGATATTAGGACCAACTACTGGGGAGTCAGAACTTAGTGTTGTGCATGAGTCATATAGGGAGTCATAGATTCTTTCAGAACATGCTTGTCCATCGTGAATGTTGCTGACTCGTAGTACGATAACCAGTAGACCAAGAATCAAGAGAACAGCTGAAACCACAATGATGTTAGTACGTTAATCCTTATGAAAGATGATGGTACTCCGGTTGTTTGAGATACCGATCATCGAGAAGCCACACATCCGTGTAGGAACGTATGGCGGGCTGATACTACAGGTGAATGAGAAGCTCCTTTTTTGAGGTCGAAAGATAATTTAGCTGATGTGTTCTTATTTCCGTAGGAGGATTGTGTTTGCCAACAGGTAGGACGGTTATTCTTTGTATTTTGGTTATATGTTGTCTAGTCTTCTGCGAATCAGGAGAGGTTACGGCTGACCTTGTTGAGGACATGGAGTTACTCACAATAAACCCCGGGGAGTATCACAATGTTTCATTATATTTCACCCAGGACGAGCTCCTATATGCGCGTTTTCGGATTATCGATGGAGAAGGTATTTACTTCTTCATTGTTGACCAAGCAGGTCAAGATGCCATCATGAATGGGAGTGAGCCAACTACTAAGCATGAGGATTATAGTTATCCTGCACAAGAGGGTCGGTTGAACATGGTTTTCTTCCAAGCAACACATAGTGACACTTGGTATGTCTGGTTTTCCAAGGTTAGCGGTGTCCCTTTTGCAGACTCAGCAGCGACAATTGAGGGTCGTGTTGGAAGGGATATTGAAGGCCCGGTAATCCAAGAAACTCACATTCCTGATGGACCACTTACCGGTATCACAAATGTGAGCTTCAGGGTGCATGATGAGGGATTTTTTATTTACATGGTCGAACTCCATGCTAATGACACAGTTGTTGCTACATCATCATTTAATTGTCATGAAACGATTGATATCAATGGGACCACATTGGAGGGTGTACTACTCTGGGACACCACTCGATACGAAAACTCTGTGTACGTTTTGAAGGTTGTTGTATATGATCCGTTGAACCACGTTACCGAATCAGCTGAAGTGTTAAGAACAATCAATAATGGCTTCTGGGATTACCCAACAAATAGAATAATCGTCACCGCGGGGATAATACTGTTCTCAGCTACGCTAACCGTTTACAGCTATGCGCAGTACAAGAAAATCAGAATAACAAGACATTATGTGAAGAGAAAGATAATTGAACATAGAACGTGGCTTGAAATTATCCTAATACTAATAATACTTCTCATCTTAGGTCTTAGCAGCTCTATTATTCTCCTCTAGTGGGCTAGTCCTGCAGTTATCGTCATCATTTGACTAGACGAATCGAACCAATGCTCCCTTCTCGAATTGCAATCTTTTCTTCAAGGTCTAGTCCATAATCCTTTTATTGGAATCCCCGCGGTTTCGAGTAGTTCTAGCCAGCTACTAGGCTAAAGGACCAATTGGTGATGATTATGGGAAAGCGACCAGGTCATTGTTACAGAGAATGTGATAGACAGCCATTTGTCAGGCGGCGGTATATTCATAGACAGCCCCCTAGCAGATTGACTAGCTTTGACATGGGTGACGCAAGCGGTGTATTTGAGGTTGAGCTATCCCTGGTTGGTCTTGAAAGATGCCAGATTAGACATCAAGCCCTTGAGGCTGCACGTATTGCCTCCAACAGGGAGATGACCAAGAAGGTAGGTAGACAGAACTATCACCTGCGGATGCGTGTCAAACCCTACCACTATCTCCGTGAGAATAAGATGATCTCCGGAGCTGGTGCAGACCGTGTTCAGGATGGAATGCGAAGGGCATGGGGCAAAGTAATAGGGCTCGCCGCACGAGTTCGACCAGGACAACCGTTGATTACAGTTAGAGTGAACCCTCGACACATAGGTCCAGCAATGACCGCCCTAAAGAAAGCAGCACCAAAGATGCCTACTCCATGCAAGATAGTCTTCGACAAGATTGACCCTGAACTGAAACGTAAGATGGGCTATGGGAACTAATCTTCAGGCTTTTCGCGCTCATTTACAAGTTCACTGATTCGTCTGATGACTCCAGTAAGTGTAGAGACCTCTCTCCCTGTCATATAGGCCCTTCCTAGAAGATTTCTGAAGACCTGTTTCGCGATTGGGATTTTATGCTCCTTTAGGTTCAAATGATCCACTATAGCATCATAAAATTTGTACACCTGTTCTCGTTCCTGATATGTTGCTGCTCGCGTCTCATAGGGCCTTCGTGGCTCTTCTGGAGCGAATTTTGAGAACAGATGATAAAGTACAATTGACACCGCATGACTGAGGTTTAGACTTGGATATTCCTTCGAAGCTGGAATTGTAAAGGCAAGGTCACACAACGCTATCTCATCGTTGAACAATCCTGTACTCTCTCTTCCAAAGACTAGTGCAATACGACCTTCAAGCGCATTTGGATCAGGCAATTCAGAGAGAGGCACCAAGGCTCTTGTGACGCTGTGATTTCCACCTGTTCTTGCAGTTGCAGCCCACGCTAAGTCAATATCAGCAAGGGCAGAACCTAGGCTCTTAAAAACTCCCGCATTGTTCAAAATCTCATGAGCGTGCACTGAGAGCATCTGAGCAAATTGGTCCTGTCGATGGTCTTCCCCAACTATTCTTAGCTCGTTCACTCCGAAGTTCCCTAAAGCTCTGGCCACAGACCCGGTGTTCCCGGGATTCTCTGGACCAACTAGAACTACAACCAGGTTTGGAAACTCTGTCAAATGCCATCCCTACCTGTGGGCAAGCTGTAATACATCTCCATCCTGAAGCGGATAACTGAGACCTACAGTTCTCCTCCTGATCTTGTCATTGTCTCGTAGTATGACAGCTGAGCGGAACCTTTCCACAAAGAGTTCCTTGTGCACCTTTCGTGCAGCATCCTCAACTACTGAACCCTCAGGAAGTACAATGGGTTTGTCCTCTCTCTTTTTTCCTGGAATCTTTGTATAGACCCTAAGAATATCAAGATGCTCATAGAATGCCCAGCTCATGCCATCAAGATTCTCTTTTCTCAAGGCGGAGGTTGGGATTATGTCAAAGCGATGGCTGTAATTCTCTTCAAGCTCCTTGAATCTAGCCTCAGACCCCTCTGCGTCACCCTTTGTGGCAATAATCATTGCTCGAACATATGCAACACTTGAGTCCATTGCATCAACTAGCTGTTCGAATGTGGCTGGTTTTTGAAACCGTACAATTATGTTTGTGATTCTACGTGCTTTGAGATATTCCTTGACCTCTTCAATGTCACCTTGAAAATTCTGGGCACCGTAGATCATATGACCCCCCAGACCAACTCTCTCAATCCTGATTGCAGACTTCTCCTTGTTAAGACGAATTCGGGCGGCATCCAACTCCCCAAGAATAATCCTCATCTGCTGCTCAATATCCTGAGAGAGGTCAATAACCAGAGCAATACAATCAGTATTTCTAGCTACGGATAATGCTTGCCGACCAATTCCTGCTTCATTGCTGCCTTCAAAGACGCCTGGAAGTTCCACCAATTGAATATTGATGTCCTCCAGAGTTAACATGGCAGGAGTGGGAATTGGTGTTGTGAATGGATAGTCACCAACATCAAATTCTGCATTAGTGACTGCATTGATCAGCGATGATTTTCCGCTGTTTGTGACGCCAATAAGACAGATTTGACCAGCCCCCTCTTTTCGTATAACACCCTCATCTGAACTACCACTTCGACGCGCACGTTCCTGTTCTCGTTTCTTCTCAAACTGAGCTTTGAGTGTAGCCAACTTCTTTCTGTAGTCCCCCACCATTCTCTCTGCACCCTTGTGTCTAGGTGCAAGAGATAGAAGTTTTTCAAGCTCTACTATCCGCTGAGCGAGGTCTTCTGTTTCCTCGTAAATAATCCTCTGCTTGTCGAATTCTGGGGTAACATTGGTAGGCAAAGAATCACACCCATCGGCTGATTTCACTGAAAACAGAAACTCTGTGATTATGAAGCTTTCTTCATGGTTTGTTTTCTATCCTATCTGCAGACAGGTTGGTGTCGAGAATATACCTTTCTGGATTGGATGAGGGAACTTGAATAATTTCAGAGGCCCATAGCTCTAAGATCTTTTCATTTGAAGCTCGTATCAATTCGATTCCATTGTCCATAGTGAACATATCATCAATCTTGAGATTCTGCGCCTTTTCAATTGACTTTAACAGGAAAAAAGAAATTGACCTCTCCTCTGGCGAAACCCTTCTCAATGATTTTCCAAGAAATGAAATCACTATCAAATCATCCGGAACTCCTATTGCTATGGACACTGCCACGTCTTGCCTAAGGCTTCCTGATAGAAATAGTCCAACATTGATGCATCTGCATGCAGTCACAACTTCGGGGCTGTTTTGACCTGCTCTTACAGATCTCTTATCTATTGGAAACTTTTCGAATCTCACTAGATAATGACGCATGAGCATCACAACTTTGGTAACCTATGGATGCATTCATTGGAGTCCTGGAAAACCAGGGATAGCTCCCTTTCGCCCGCGTCGCTGCTTTCCCATGTGTTTCATCATCTTCTTCATCTGGTCATGCTGCTTCAAGAGGTCTCTAACGTCCTTCTGAGAGGTTCCAGAACCTTTCGCAATACGCTTGATTCTTGATGATTTGATCAGCTTGGGTTCTTCCAGCTCTGCCTTGGTCATTGAATTCATAATGACTTCCCAACGTTTCATGTTCTCTTCTTGAATCTCAGCAATGCCATCAGGAAGTTTGTATTGAAGCCCCAACATCTCCATTACTTTTCCGATAGGCCCCATCTTTTTGAGTTGCTTCATTTGAGCCATCATGTCTTTTAGTGTGAATTGTCCCTTCATGATTCGTTTAGCTGCATCTTCTTCAACCTCTATCTGGGCCTCTTTGACCTTCTCAATCAGTCCTCGGATGTCTGACATACCAAGAAGACGTCCAACAAATTTTGTTGGATTGAAAGGTTCGATCGCATCCATCCCCTCTCCAAGGCCAATGAATTTGATAGGTGCTTGAGTTGCAGCCACTGCAGAGAGGGCACCACCTCCCTTGGCACTTCCATCAAGCTTGGTCACTATTATCGATCCAATATCTGTGGCTTTCTTGAATGCAGCCGCTTGGACCCCTGCCTGTTGACCAAGAGTACCATCTACTACAAGCACAATCTCCTGAGGTTTCACGCTCTTTGAGATATCGCGCATCTCCTTGATTAGCCCTGTTTCTTCTCTGTGTCTACCTGAGGTGTCCAAGAGGATGAGCTCGATTCCCTTCTTTTGCATCTCTCTGACGCCTTGCTTTGCTAGTTTTATGGCATCCTTTTCACTCTCATCTCCCCAGAAGGGCACATTTGATTTCTCAGCCAACTGCTTCAATTGATTATATGCTCCAGGTCTAAAGTTGTCTGCGCAAATCACTCCAGTCCTGATACCTCTCTTCTGGTAGTAACGTGCCAATTTTCCGATTGTGGTTGTTTTACCAGATCCTTGAATGCCAACCATCATGACAAGGTTGGGTTTTCCTGGATTGATTGTTAGAGGGACGGTCTTTTCCCCAAGAAAGAAGGCTAAGGTGTCCCACACAACACGGACAATATGTTCACGACGGGACACACCTCTTGGCAGTCTTTCATCCAATGCTTGTTCTTGTACTCTCTTGGTTATTGCCATCACAAGATTGACATCAACATCAGCAACTAGCAATGCACGTTGGATATCCTTCACTAGCTCCTTCACGAGTTCCTCGTCTACTACGCTTGCGCCAAACAGCCTCTTTAGAGCGGAGTTCAGTGACTTTCCTAGACCTTCTAAAACCAAGACAATTCCACCGTTTTCTGGGACTGTTCAAGCGGTTGTCCATATCAACCTTCGCCTTTGAGAAGATGAACGTTTTTCGCGCTCTGAATGATAAGGTCTAAAACTGGGTGAATGATATGACGAGCTGCGTGTGTCTTATATGTCTGAGAAAGTTGGTACTGAAAAAATCAGAATTGTCAAGATTCATGATGGAACTGTGATTGATCATATCAGAGCTGGAAAAGCTCTAGAGGTTCTAAAGATTCTAGGAATCACAGGGAAGGATGGGAATGTTGTTTCTCTAGCTATGAACATAACCAGTTCAAAGATAGGGAAAAAAGACATTGTGAAAGTTGAGCATCGATTTCTCAAAGAAGAAGAGGTTGCACGAATTGCACTTGTCGCACCAGAGGCTACAATCAATCTTATTGAGGACTTCAAAGTCATAAAGAAGACACGTGTTCAGCTACCTGAGATAATTGCTGACATCTTTAAATGTCCTAATCAGCGGTGTGTGACAAATAAAGAGCGCGAACCAATCCATAGCAAGTATGAGGTAGTTTCTAGAACCCCTGTTCAGCTAAAATGTCTGTATTGCTGGACAATTGTCGAGGAGCAAGACATCATTACTCAATTTGCAGGTTAGATTTCTATCAATCATGTTCATTCCAAATGCTTTTTAGTGGACAGCTAAAGCATGAGCCAAGTCCGACTACAGTGGTATCTACCATGTCGAGTGATAAGATTGCAGTGATTGGTGATAGGGACACAGTCACCGGATTTCGGTTGGTCGGTGTGAGCGAGTGTGCTATTCCAAAAACTCCAGCGGAAACCCGTGATCTGCTCTATCAGTTCTTCAGAGACCCCGCTATGGGACTTATCATCATCACCGAACCATTAGCTGCGGAAGTAGAAGATACAATCGTTGAGTTCTCACAATCACCCATACCAGTTATATTGCTGGTACCAGACAGAAATGGAACCACTGGCGCCTATGAAACAGTGCTAAAAGAGCTGATTCGCAGAGCTGTTGGAATCGAGATTAACATCTAGGCTAAGACCAAACTGGAGATATGAACATTGACTAGACAAACTGGGCGTATTGAAAGTATTGCAGGACCCGTAGTCAAGTGCTCTGGTATTCCTGCTGTTCGTATGTACGAAGTCGTGCGAGTAGGACACCAAAAGCTAATTGGCGAAGTGATTGAAGTTGGAGAAGAAGAGTTCACAGCCCAGGTCTATGAGGAAACATCTGGTGTTGCTCCTGGTGAGCCAGTTGAAGCCACAGGGGACTCTCTTTCAGTAGAACTTGGACCTGGTCTTCTGGGATCAATCTATGATGGTATTCAGAGACCACTACCCGACCTACGAGAAATGTCTGGTGACTTCATAACAAGAGGGCTCAGTGTTGAAGGTCTTAACAAAGAGAAGAAATGGGAGTTCAATCCCACCGTAAAAGTAGGCGACAATGTTGAACCTGGCGACATCATTGGTGAGGTGCCTGAAACAGGTATCATCACATCCAGAATTCTCATTCCCTTTGGAGTGAAGGGCGAGATTGTTGAGATAGTTAAGAAGGGCGAGTACACAGTCAATGAAACTATCTGTAAAGTGAAAGATCAACATGGTGATGTCCATAATGTCATGATGATGCAGAGAACCCCCGTCAGAGTGGGTCGTTCCTTCAAAGAACGTGTTGGAATGGATACCCCTTTGGTGACGGGACAGCGCGTCATTGATACATTCATGCCCCAAGCAAAGGGTGGTACTGGTGCTATCCCAGGTGGTTTCGGGACCGGAAAAACAGTCGCACTCCATCAGTTTGCTAAGTGGGCAGACGCACAAGTTGTTGTCTATGTTGGTTGTGGTGAACGTGGGAATGAGATGACAGAGGCACTTGAGGAGTGGCCACATCTGAAAGACCCAAAGACAGGTCGTCCCCTGATGGAACGGACAGTTCTGATTGCCAATACATCTAATATGCCAGTGGCAGCGCGTGAAGCATCTATCTATGTAGCTGTCACGCTTGCTGAATATTTCAGAGACCAAGGCTTTGACGTAGCACTTATGGCTGATTCAACCTCCCGTTGGGCTGAGGCACTACGAGAGATTTCAGGTCGTCTCGGACAGCTGCCATCTGAAGAGGGCTATCCTGCCTATCTTGGTTCACGACTAGCTCAGTTCTATGAGCGTGGTGGTAGAGTGAAGACACTTGGGTCTAAAGAAACACTTGGCTCAATTACAATCTGCGGGGCTGTTTCACCCCCTGGAGGTGACTTCTCAGAACCAGTCACTCAAGCAACTCTTAGGATCGTTAAAGTGTTCTGGGCACTTGATAAGGATCTTGCAGCCCGAAGATTCTTCCCTGCTATTAACACTCTGACAAGCTATTCTCTATACTTTGGTACTCTTGAGAAGTGGCAAAGAATGAACATGGGAAATGACTGGCCAGAGCTAGTAAAGGAAGCATTAGCTCTCTTGCAGAAAGATCAAGAACTAAGAGAGATTGTACAGCTTGTTGGACCTGATGCACTTCCTGAATCTGAACGTGCAGTTTTAGAAGCTGCACGGATGATTAAGGAAGACTTTCTGACACAGAGTGCACTTCATGAGATTGACACATTCTCTCCTATGGGTAAGACCTATCGTATGTTGAGAATCATCATCAACTTCACAAAGAAGATGACAGAAGCTGTGCAGCTAGGTGTTCATGTTCGAAGAATCCTAGAGCTCAGTGTTCTAGATAACATTGCGAGAATGAAGATTGCACCTTGGGACTCGTATGATGAAACAATGGATGCAATAGAGCGGAAGATGGAAGGCGAGTTTCAATCACTGTTTCAAGAGATGTCCGAATCTGGTCTGTTGTATCAAGAAAGTGCAAAATAGTATGTGAGCGGTAATCTGGAAATTCGTGGCTTTTATCGCTAAGATTGTGATATAGTAACTAGACATGACACGAAAAAAGCAGCTTGAAGCATTACATGATGTAATCAGAAATTGCACACTTTGTCCTCTACATAAGACACGTATCAATGCAGTTCCTGGGGAAGGCTCAGTGGACTCAGAAGTGATGTTTATAGGTGAAGCTCCTGGTGCGAGTGAGGATGAAACTGGTCGTCCATTTGTTGGAAGATCTGGTGAATTCCTAACGTCAATGATTCAAGAGATAGGTTTCTCAAGAGATAATGTCTTCATAACATCCATCTTAAAGTCAAGACCCCCAAGGAATCGGACTCCTACTCAGGCCGAAATCAACACGTGCAGACCATATCTTGAACAGCAGATTGAGATAATCAATCCCAAAGTTGTAGTTCTCTTGGGAGGGGTGGCAATCACTTCACTTCTCGGTCCACGGAAGGTTTCAGAAGCACATGGCCAGTTCCATGAGATCGATGATAGAAAATACTTCATGACCTACCACCCAGCAGCTGCACTCAGATTCCCTAAGGTCAAAAACCGAATGAGAGAAGATTTTCAAGTTCTAAAACAAGAGCTCGTTTGAGTGGTCATTATATCCAATCATGCTAACTCTCTTCTGTGAGTCACATGGGCAATCTAGTGCTTCTATTGATACAGTCGCCATTTGATATACCACTGCCTGATACTTGGTTCAGCACATTAGGCGAGATACTCAATGCTCTTTTTGCACTGGCAATTCGTGGTTACCTAATTTTCATCCTGATTGGCATGATGATATATGCAACTGGGCTTAGCGATGGTCTAGCAAAATCCTTGGTTGCAGCAGGCATAGTTCTTTTCTTCGGTGGGCCCCTTATCATAAATCTACTCGCTCAGCTCAGTGGAGTTGAAACAATCACAGTTGAAAGTGCAACAAGCGCCTGGCTTCATCTCCTTGGTATGACTGATGCGGAGATAATCTCGATACTGGTCTGGCTAGGGGATGCTATTGTTGCAATCTGTCTGCTTGCTGGTGCTATCTTATACTTCACCCCCAGCGCAAATGATATGACTGGAAAGGGCAAGTCTCTAATTGTTCGAGCCCTATTGCTGGCTCCGATTCTTGCCTTCTTTCATGTTGCCGCATGGCTGTAGAGCACTTCGCAACTCTTAAAACTCAGCTACTTTTACGACATCGAAGCACAGAACACATGACAAAGGCGGTTTCTATAATGTCTAAAGAATCCTCAATCGTCTACAGAACCGTTTCTGACGTAAGTGGTCCGCTACTTGTCGTCGAAAACACTCACGATGTGTCATACAATGAAGTTGTGAAAATCAGGTCACCCGCTGGTGAGTTACTCACAGGCACTGTTCTAGAAACAGGAAAGGGCCGTGCTGTAATCCAAGTCTTTGAAGGGACAAGCGGACTTGATACAGACACTACAGCTGTACGTTTCACAGGTGACACACTAAAGCTTCCTGTTTCATCTGAGATTCTAGGTAGGGTTCTTGATGGCGCTGGAAACCCATTGGATAAAGGCCCCCGGCTCACTGCTGAGGATCATTGGGATATTTACGGGTCACCCATCAATCCATATGCACGACAATATCCACGACAGCCAATCCAAACTGGTGTATCTGCGATTGATGGACTCAACACACTTGTCCGTGGGCAGAAACTACCAATCTTCTCTGGATCCGGACTCCCTCATAATAGACTTGCTGCGCAGATTGTAAGACAAGCAGAGATTCCTGGTGAGGAAGGTGATTTTGCTATTGTGTTTGCAGCGATGGGTATCACAGCCACTGAGGCACAATATTTCATGCAGTCCTTTGAAGAAACAGGTGCACTCGAACACACTACACTCTTTCTGAACTTGGCGAATGATCCAGCAATTGAACGTATCATCACTCCACGAGCGGCGCTCACAGCTGCTGAGTATTTAGCCTACACTGCTGATATGCACGTACTTGTAATCCTGACCGATATGACTAACTATGCTGAGGCTCTTCGAGAGATCAGTGCAGCCAGGTCTGAGGTGCCTGGACGACGCGGGTATCCTGGTTATCTCTACACAGATCTCAGTCTTATCTATGAACGAGCTGGTCGTATTCATGGGCGAAATGGTACAATCACTCAGATGCCGATTCTATCCATGCCACAGGATGATATGACTCATCCTATCCCAGACCTCACTGGTTACATCACTGAAGGCCAGATTATCGTTGGAAGAGGACTACACAGACGAGGTATATTTCCACCAATCGATCCTGGCCCATCACTGAGCAGATTGATGAAAGAAGGAATAGGTGAAGGAATGACACGATTTGATCACAAGGAAATACAGGCACAACTGTACTATGCTTACTCTGAAGGTCGTGACCTCAGAGACCTTGTTGCAGTCGTAGGATCAGAGGCTTTGACAGACCGCGATCAGAAGTATCTCAAGTTTGCAGATAAATTTGAGACTGAATTCATCAACCAAGGTGAGTTTGAAGACCGTTCATTTGAGCAGACTCTTGATATTGGGTGGAACCTCCTGAGTGACTTCCCAGAACGTGAACTCAAGCGTTGCGACCCAGAAACGATCTCGTGGGCTCGTGACAAGGGTGTTTACAAACCAAGCTAAGTGAAGTCCGTATCCAGACTCACTAACAGTCTTTGCACGCGTTCTACTTAGCTTTGCTTTCTCAAACCCTCTCCTCCTCGTACAAAGTTGTATGAAAGAATTGCTCTATGTGTATCTTAGTTACCTAGTAGGCTCTACTAAGCATGTAAAACTCATGAAAGTCTTAGCCACATTTTAAGGCTATTCTGTTCTATTCCTCACCAATTCCGTGGTGGAGGTAGTGGTCTTTTTCCTTCTTTGAGCCAAAGCTCCTAAGACCATCAGTCTTCAATTGACCCTTTATCTCCCTAGCTTGCGATGGACTAATCTCGTTTCTTCTCATAAGATAATCAACGATCTCAAGAGCCTGCGACACTGTGTCACATCGTCGAATATAATCCACCACATCCGGTGTGAATGTTTCTGTGCCTCCCTTGGGACCTGTTTCCTCCGCCATTGTCCGGACACCATCTATCTTCAATGTCTTTGTGGTTTTCTCTTCAAGCTCCTTACTGAGAGCGGGAAATGTTTCCCGAAATTCACCATCTTCAGACATGTATCGTCACCAGACAACCATGACCCGTACAGGGCATAGTGTATCTCAAGAGAGACTTCTGAGAATTGACTTATGAGCTTTGTCAAGATGGCGCTAGTTTTTCAATCATCATTTGCGCAAAAAGGACCAAGGCAACTCATTTTGTAGTCTTTCTGCATCATTTGCTAATGAAAAGAACGGGATTCCAGTTTCTTTCTCAGCCCGCCGCCACCCTCCATATCCTCCATAGGTAGCTGCATTCCGAATCACCCTGCCTAATGACCGGTCTCCAATTGAAAGCGCCGCCTGTATCCTTGCATTTCTTGGGTCCAGTGATTCAATCGTTACTTTTACTCTCCCTTTCACACCTCTTTCAATCAGCTTCAACTTTCGACGTAGTTCTTCTATTGGTGGTTGGGGTTCCCTTTCCCATCTAGTTTGCGCCTTAGGAATGAAGGGATTGATATTGGCTGTGACCTTCAAACTAGAGGCTTTTGCTAAGTTGATAATCATGTCTACAGAGGCCTTAATATCATCATCAGTCTCCCCTGGAAGTCCAATTATGAAATAGAGCTTCAGTGCGTTGTAACCAGATCGTGCTGCCACTTCCACAGCATTCTCGATGTCAGAGTTCTGTAATCCTTTTCCAATCGATTTTCGCAGATCTTGTGATCCCGTTTCCGGAGCAATTGTTAGTGTTCGTTGTCCGCTCTTAACCAAACACTCCAAGAGTGGTTCACTCACAGAGTCTGCACGTAATGATGGTACAGAAACTCCAAGGCCTTGGTCTACGGTCCAACAAACAAGGCTTTCCAATCCATCAAGGTCTCCAAGAGAAGATCCTATCATGGATACTTTACCTACGGGTGTATTTTCTATCCCCATATTGACTAGATATTTCAGTCTGTCAAGACTTCTAGTTCTTCTTGGTTGACATACATGACCAATGAGACAAAATCGACAAGAGTGACCACAACCTCTAGTCACCTCAAGAAGAAACGACTTTCCGAAAACAGGCTCAAGTCTTGAATCCTCTGGAACATCGGGAACAATCTGAGAAATGGGATACTCGAGTGAATCAAGGTCAAGAATGATATTCCTATCAATATTCAATCTTGGAATCGTTGGAACATATACGCCGTTGAGTTCCGCAAATTGCGCCAATACCTCTTTCCGTGAACTTCCAGATGCAACTGCATCTACAATATCATGAATTATTGCATCTCCTTCCCCAATTACAAATGCATCTACAAAATCAACAAAGGGCTCAGGGTTTGCAGTGATGACTGGTCCTCCAACAATGACCAAAGGGTCATCTTCGGTTCTTTTCTCAGAAAGAACTGGCACATCACCTGAGTCGAGCATCTGTACTAGATTGACTATGTCCTCTTCATAAGTAAGTGAAAATCCAATAATGTGATTATGTTTCAGAGGTCTCTGACTATCTACTGAAAGAGCTGGAGATGGAGTATCATATCGGAAGTATCTCTCGCATGAGGTGTCCTCTCTTGAGTTTAAAATCGCATAAAAGATATGCAATGCAAGTCCAGTCATTCCTGCTCTGTATGTGGATGGATAACAGTACCCGAAGAGAACATTGACACTGCTTGAGTCCTTTACTACTGTGTTGAACTCTTTCAGTTTATTGGATGACAAAGCATCACTCCTCTCTATCGGCGTTCTACATCCATTATAGATTGGTCCTGTTTTACAGTAACTAGTTTATACGGTGCAATGTCCCGTTTGACGATAACACCAACTCCCGTCTGAGAGCCCTGATGAAGCACCACCCCAGGACTTATCGATGTTCCAATACCAGTTTTTACGTCATCACCGATGATAGCTCCAAGTTTTCGTCTCCCAGAGTTTATACGCTCACCTTTTACAGTCGCAAAGATGGTCTCGTTATCATGACGAAGGTTAGCTGTGATGGTTCCTGCACCAAAGTTTGATCGTTGACCAATTATAGAATCACCGACATATGAGAGGTGTCCAACATTAGTGTCATTCATTATGATTGAGTTCTTAATCTCTACAGCATTTCCAATCTTGACTCTCTTTCCAAGAGATGTATGTGGTCGAATATAGCAGTTCGGCCCAATGACAGATTCCCCATCTATGAAAACTGGACCCTCAATATATGCACCACTCTTCATCAGGGTGCCTTCTTCTACAATGACCTTGCCCTTCACAGTGGCCCCATCTTCTACTGTGCCTTCAACACGTCTTTCCAACTGCTCAAGACACAGCCTGTTTGCTTCAAGCAAATCCCAGGGCTTTCCAATATCCAGCCACCAAGATGGTAATGAATAAGCCCCAACATTACCTTTCTCTATCAGCATAGATATTGAATCGGTTATCTCATATTCTCCTCTTGGGGAGAGTTCAGTCTTCTCTATTGCTTCCCATATTGGGTAGCTGATTGCATAGATTCCTGCATTCACAAGATCGCTAACCATTTGTTCTGGCTCAGGCTTTTCAATGAGAGCTTTGGCTTTGCCTCTTTGTACTTTAACAACTCCATATGCACTTGGATTCTCAATTGGTTTAACTGAGAGTGTCAAGTCAAACTTTCTCTTCTTATGACGCTCAATAAGACCCTCAAAGGTATTAGGACCAACCATAACATCACCATACATCAAAATTGCATTACTCTTTCCTACAAACTTCTTGGCATATCCTGCAGCGTGAGCAGTTCCCTTTCGTTCTTTTTGATCTACAAATGAAATCTTCATCTTCCAGGCACGTGTTTCTACAGCTTCTCGAAGCTTACTTGCTTGATATCCATAGACTACAAGTGTTTCTCTGATCCCTGCCTTTTCCAGTGCTTCCAATGTGTGAAAGATTAAAGGTTTCCCAGCAATAGGAAGAACATGTTTGGGTTGGTTGGCTGATAGCGGCAACAATCTTGTTGAGTCACCTGCTGCAAGTATGACGGCTTTTTTCATTGCTGGTCATCTAGCTCATGTTCTTCGGAGTTATAGACTTTCCCGCAATTAGATAAATACATCCAGTAAGCCTTTGATCGTTTCTTTCAAATAATGATATTAACAATGTTAAGTATTCGCAGTCACACACCGCGACATACTACTCCACACGGCGATAAGTTAATAAGTAACTTTGTTGGTCAAATATTTAGTTGATTGAGGCAATTTCTATTAGAAAACCTCACAAAATTGACAAATTACAATGGGAAGGTATTCAAAAATGATGAGTGATCAACAACTCCAAGAAGAGCTCAAGAACATGAAGCTCACTAAGAGTCAGATGATAGTCCTAGATATTCTCAGGAGTAGCGGTAAGGGTGGCGTTACACCAAAGCAACTCTTGGACAAAGTGTCTTTCGCACCTCGAACTGTCAGATATGCTCTTAGAAAACTCTTGAAGAAGAAACTAATCAAGCGCGTACCATGCCTGCAGGACATGCGGCAATGGATCTACGTGCCTGCATAAACCAATGGAATTCCGACACTAGTAGCCCTGTGGGCTATTAGCTGTCGTGTAAAATATGACTTTGTACATTTCTCAAAGCTTATAGTTTGAGGTAAGGTTGAATTCTGATGCAGGGGGCGAAACCAATCGACACGATACGGGTCCTGACTGGTGAAGAAGCAATCGATGCGTACAAAGTCCTAAGTGACGAAAGTCGTAGACAGATACTTCATGCCTTGAGAGCCCGACGAATGTCTACTACAGAACTCATCGATTTTCTATCAAAACAAGATCCTGAAAAGGAAATCAAACCTCAAACCGTAAGATATCACATCAAAGAGCTCGAGAAGTGTGGCTTGGTGGAGCAAGATGGCTACGAACCAGCAGGAAATGGTGATAGTCATATCATGCAGAAGCTCTGGAGGGCAACTGCTGAGAACGTCTTCATAGCCACTGGGGATATGGATGAACTGCCTGATCAAGCTGAGTCTGAACTGGATCGGACACTTGACATCATAGGTACGATGAAACAATTGGGTTTCGAGCTAAAGGATAAACAAGAGATGAAAGAAATAGCTGAGGCTATGACAAAACGAGACAAGATTTACCTAAGAGGGCTACAGTTTGCCAAGGAAAGCCTCGGCGAGATCTGTGAGATTGACCCTAAATTGTATATGTTGTTCCGTAGTATTCTCAGTCTCGTCCGACTTGAACAAAACGATTACCTAGATTATTGGGAAATCAGTAGGAAGATCACAGATGTCCTACGCGAGGCCTATGAGCGAGGAAAAGGCAAGAATCCTCGTGTATACTAGCTTTTTGAGCCTGGGTATCTTGTAGTCAATAGACGTCTTATACGTCCTGCAATCTTAGGTCCAACACCTTTCACTTTTTGTAGTTCTTTCTGCTCCACTGTGAAAATCTTCTCCAAGGTGCCAAACTCTGATAGGATTGCTCTGGAGGTAACTGTGTCTATACCCGGGAAACCAGATAGAATATATTCGAGCGCTTCCGCGTCGGTTCCTCTTATCTCACCTGATCGCGTTCTAAGAGGCTTCTTGGACTCACTCTGTTCAAGGTGTGCAATCCTATAGAGAACGTTAGCTGTTTCTTCAGCGTTTCGAGTCCAAAGTATTGGAACTTGAATCCTGATGGCAATTGATGCAAGCGCCCCGTAAATCGATGTTGGATTTACAGCTCGCAATCCGATGATTTGCTCTCCTTCAATTATGAGAACCGGACGACGATACGCTGAACGTAGAGCAGACAACTGGACAAAGAGTCGACCATCAATAAGTGACTGAATGAAATCGCCAGTTTCTTTACGCTCGATTGCTACATCCTCAGAAGCCACATAGTCACCAATCTCAAGACTCTCTCCAGATATCTCAACATCAAGTCTGGCAAGCTCACGTGCAACAGCTGTTGGAAGTTCTCGGGAATCGACAATGAGTCGAATTCGGTCATCTTGCCTCTTAGGAGCTTTGCTTATCATGCGTTCTAAAACTTGCTCATCATCCTCACTGACAAACTCGTCAAGGCTTGTCTGCTTTTCCTCCTCTTCTTTCTCTGTTTCCTTCAGAGCTGATGGCATCTTCTTCAATTTACTAATCACACTCCAATGGTAGAACTCATCATGAGTTCCTTTTGCCACAAAGATCACTACACGTCCAGGGGAATGACGTCCTGTTCTACCACGACGTTGTATATACGGTACAACAGATGGCACGCAGTCATAGAACACTACCAAATTGCACTCAGGAATGTCAAGACCTTCCTCACCAACTTGTGTGGCAACTAAGACATTGAACTCATTATTCCGAAATCCATCAAGAATCTCGACCTGTTTTTTCTGACTAAACCCCTTGTCTAAGCCACGAGAGCTCTGTCCCACAAAACGACTGACTCGTGCCTCCTCCAACTGCTCTAGAGTTTCACTCACTTCGACTGCTGTATCCCGAAAACGCGTGAATATCAAAATCCGAGAATCTAGATTAACAGAAAGCTGCTCGCTTACAATCTCTAGTATGGCATCTGCCTTAGGATGGGTGAGTCCTTTATCAATTAGAGCTCCAAGCAAGCTCTCAAACTGTTTGAACTCTGACCTTGAAACTAGATCTTTGACACCTTTCGAGCTTTTCTTGTTGCGAATTTCTTCGTAGACACCTTGAATATACCTATGAGTTGGCATCAGACCCTGCGTTCCAACAAACTCCAAGAGATGTACAACTCGAAGTAGCGCTGTGAGATTTCGAATGACGAGATACAGTGCTCGAGGTGGTTTTGTGTATGAGCCTATCTCTTTTCGGACCACTTTCTGAGTTTTCAAGATCTCTTTTCGAGTCATTCGTCGTGCATCTGGAAGATTGAAGCCTTGGTTGATTATTGGAGTTCTATATACATCAATGATTGAGTAGAGGATATCCCTCAAGACCTCAATCTCCGGAGGTATTGTGATAAATCGCATCTCAGAATCTATTGATACAATATAATCACGTACGTCTCGACTCTTCTCATCTCTAACCTCAACATGTGAAAGTCTGAGGTTCTCACAGACCATTCTGATGTGTTCAGCCTGATGGCCAGGAGATGCAGTTAGTCCAAGACTCCTTCTGTTGATTCCCTGTTTCTCATAGAGTTCTGCAACGAAGGTATATGCATAGTTACCAACACCGCGATGGGCTTCATCAAATACAATTAGCGTTACATCCTCTAGGCTATAGCTTCTCTGGACAAGATCGTTTTGTAGAGCCTGTGGTGTCATGACAACCACACAAGCCGCCTTCCAGATTTCCCGTCTTTGTTCTGGTGAATCATGTCCTGTCAAACAGACGATTAAGTTCTCATCAAGGTCTAGTACTCTTCTGAGATAGCGCGCTTGTTGGTCGACCAAAGGTCTTGATGGAGCTAGGAAGAGAATCTTAGATTCTGGATATTGCACTAAGCGCTTTGCTGCAACGAGCGCAGCAATCACAGTCTTACCTAGACCAGTACTCAGAACAATCATTGTGCTTTCTTTGGTTGCGACCTCAGCGAGATTGACCTGATACGCTCTATATTCGATACTACTCTTTCGTACCATTGGTTCATTCACATAGGACTCTGCCTTGGCCAACATCAAAGCCTCGTAGATAATGTATAATTTCCACCTATCAGTGATAATACTCACTGTAAAAAGCCTCCTACAAACAGAAGTAATAGAGCAAGGAGCCAAATTGAAATGACCACAACGACTAAGGAAACCATGCCCAGTGTCGAAGCAGAGCTATATGAACTCAGTATGCCCGGACGACTGTTGGGAAAGGAAGTCTTGGACAATAGAGCTAGGCGAATTGGTATTGTAAGAAGCATCAGAATTGCCCTAAATCCAACACGTTCAGAGCTTATTGTGAAAGGCGCCGAAGTGGAATTCCCTGTTGATTTCTCAAAGGTGGATGCAGTTGGGACAGTGGTCCAATTGAACTCTGTAGTGAAAGATGCAGAGGAAATAGAAGTCCATGATGTAATCAGACTTCAGAAAGAGGTCTTGGATGACATCAAATCGTATTTGGGCACCCGATAAACACGTTGCTTGGTGAATTCGAAGGGTTTATTGTGATGAGTGCAGCTTTTCCACATCTGGAGGCATCTCCATGGATCTCACAGTGGAAAAATTAGCCAAGTATATTGATCATACAGTTCTCAAACCAGAATCAACCAAAGCGAAGATCAAACAACTGTGTGATGAAGCAACAATCTACAATTTTGCAGCGGTCTGTATCAATCCAGTTCATACTGCATATGCTGTGGAACTTCTGAGAAACACCTCGGTGAAGGTTTGTATTGTGGTAGGATTTCCTCTTGGCGCTACAACACCTGAGGTGAAAGCTTGCGAAACAGCTGATGTTGTCAGTGCTGGAGCTCAAGAGGTTGACATGGTCATGAATATTGGAGCCATGCGAGATGAGAACTATGACCTTGTTAAACGTGATATTGAAGCAGTTGTAGAAGCTTCTGGAGATGCACATATCAAGGTTATACTTGAAACGGGTTTCCTCACGGATGACCAGAAACGAAAAGCATGTATCATATGTAAAGAGGCTGGAGCTGATTTTGTCAAGACCTCTACTGGGTTTGGTCCAATGGGCGCTACACCACATGATGTTAGGCTAATGCGTGAAACAGTTGGTCCATCAATGGGTGTCAAGGCTGCTGGTGGAATTCGTTCATTCAAAGATGCAATTCGTGTGATTGATGCTGGAGCTGATCGAATTGGAACGAGTGCAGGTGTTGCAATAGTTGAAGACTTTCGGTGGGCTAAATATAGTGACTCGTGGATGGCACCTGACAAGCCATGTTGGACTTGTCCAAGTCGACAGGCTAACATGGCAAAGCAACCGAAGGAAGTCTACAAGTGGTACAAAGAGCGATGTCTCACTTGTCCTGATAAAGAACACAACGTCTTCAATGATTAGGAGGTAAACAACATGTCAAAATCTTCACTCTATTCAGATGCACCACTCCTGCATGTTTCTCTGAACGACAAAAGCATTCATAAAGAGTCTCTCCCTCCTGATCTATTCAGACAGTATCTCGGAGGTAGAGGGCTTGGAGTCAAGCTCCTTTTTGATAATCTTGCACCGGGGACGGATGCTCTGACTCCTGACAACATCCTTGTGTTTGCAGTAGGTCCATCAACTGCAACGAGTGTCCCAACTGCAGGACGGTTTGTTGTAGTAACCAAGTCTCCAACAACTGGTACGATATTTGACTCTCATGCAGGAGGGTACTTTGGTGCTCAGCTAAGACGCGCAGGGTTCGCAGCTGTTGTCTTTCATGGAAAAGCAGAAACTCCTGTCTATCTATGGATTAATGATGATGATGTTGAGATTAGAGACGCCTCAAAGCTTTGGGGAAAGGACACATATGCCACAACTGATGAGTTGTTGGAAGAAACTGACCCCAAGGCTCAAGTTGCCTGTATTGGCCCAGCCGGGGAAAATCTAGGACTGATGGCCGAGGGGCTGTTATGGGGTCAAAGAACCTCAAAGCAATCGTTGCAAAAGGCACAGGAGAGGTTGGAGTACATGACCCCGAAAGACTCAAGGATGCTGTAGAACGTGCTCGTAGACTCATCAAGAAGAATGCTGTGACTGACAAATCGCTTCCTGTGTATGGTACACCAGTACTCGTGAGTGTGGCGAATGAACTGGGTATGCTTCCCACACACAATTTCCAAGAGGGTACATTCAATGATGCTGAGGGTGTGTCTGGCGAAAAGCTCCTTGAACGGTTTTCAGCAGGAACATACCACTGTCATGGTTGTCCCATTGGGTGCGGACGTGTCAGTCTAATTCAAGGAAAGAAAGTTGGAGGGCCTGAATATGAGTCTCTATGGGCTCTTGGTCCTCAGTGTGGTATAAACGACCTAGAATGGATTGCCATTGCTAATGACCATTGTAATCGTCTTGGTCTAGATACAATATCTACAGGTTCTACCATTGGAGCTGCAATGGAACTTGTAGAAAAGGGAAATCTTGAAGCGCCTCTAAGATTTGGTGACACAACTGGTCTTCTTGATATCCTAGATGATATTGCTCATATGCGAGGTCTTGGGGCTGAAATAAGTGAGGGATCAAAGAGACTTGCTGAGAGGTATGGAGCTCCCGAGCTTGCAATGCAGGTAAAGGGACTTGAACTCCCTGCATATGATCCTCGTGGTGCACAGGGACATGCTCTTGGTTATGCCACGTCGAACCGTGGAGGTTGTCATCTAAGGTCTTATTTGATTGGACCCGAGGTACTGGGTTCCCCTGTTCTTGTAGACCGTGATAGACCTGATGGAAAGGCTGACCTTGTGATGCTCTATCAGGACCTCTCTGCAGCAATGGACTGTATGGTCGTCTGTAGGTTCACAAACTTTGCATGGACTGTTGACGATTATGCCGAGATGCTCTCTGCTGGAACAGGTCTCAATCTCACAGGTCGTGATTTACTTCAGTTAGGTGAACGAATCTACAACTTAGAACGTCTCTTCAATCTCCGAGAGGGACTCACTTCACAAGATGACACTCTTCCACCAAGGTTCTTCAAACCGCTCCCGGAGGGAGGTTCAAGAAAGCGAATTGTACATCTTGATATGATGCTAACAGAGTACTACAAACTTCGAGGGTGGGATAAAGAAGGTCGACCAACCTCAGACACGCTGAAGAAGCTTGACATCCCTATAACAACAGGGAAATAGCTTCCCTGAGTGGTGCCATCATAGCTAATGGAGCTGGATCCAACTGGCCAGAGGAAATCGAAGACCTAGGAAATTTCGAAGAGGTCATGCTCCGTATCTTGCAAAAATCCGTTTCTTCTGGTGTGATGTATGCAATGTTCCTAGGATAGCTCTCACTGAATGTAGCACTTGCGGAACGATGCCAAGAACGGTTGATATCTCTCCACCAGGAGACCCATTCCCTTCTATGGATGGCCATCTTGAAAAGGCAAAGAAAGCACTTAACGCACAATTTGGTGAGGGCGTTGGAGAATCAATTCTGCCATCCAACAAAACAATTGTGATGAACAAAGTTCCCTCACTTGATGCAATGTATGAGATAATTGTTGATGGCTACATTGTTGGTCGATTAAGGTTTGAAATCAAAAACCTGACCTACACTTTTCTGCTCTCCCTCGAGGGTGCCCGTAGAATAGGTGCTGTGAGCAAGCAGAAATGGATCACAATACACGATGGAGTCCTGAAATACCTCAAGGATGGAGCCAATCTCATGGTCCCAGGTATTGCAGGGTGTGACTCAGAGATTCAGGTTGACGATGAAGTGTGGCTGACTGACCCTAATGGTCAGGTCATTGCCTCAGGCATATCTCGGATGAATGGCGAAGAGATGGCAAAGGAGAAGAAAGGCTTTGCAGTGAAGATCCGAGCAGTTGCAGACCCTGCTCTCTCTTCGGACAATGAAAAAACATCCACATGGGAGGATGTTGTGAAGTCCAATTTTAATGACTTGGTCAAAGTCGAGGAGGAAGCCATCTCATTCATCAAACGAACTGCTTCAAAGCAAGACATTCCAATAGTCGTTGGCTTCAGTGGTGGCAAGGACTCACTTGCAACATACTTAGTCGTGGAAAAAGCAATGGAATACAGTCCACCAGTCTTCTTTATGGATACAGGCATCGAACTTCCTGAAACTGTAGAGTACATAAGGAACTTTGCAGAAAGTCGAAAGGTCCTAATCATTGGACAGGAGGCTGGTGATCGATTCTGGGAATCAGTTGATGTTTTTGGCCCTCCTGCCCGCGACTTTCGCTGGTGCTGCAAAGTGTTGAAGCTTGGTCCAGCAGCCACCTCGATTGCGGACGAGATAGGAGGAGAAACACTGAGTTTCATGGGGCAACGAAAACTGGAGTCATTTCAACGTTCTATTGAACCTCGTGTCACTGAGAACCCATGGGTTCCTGGACAAATCTCTGCCAATCCAATCCAGAATTGGAATGCCCTTGAGGTATGGCTCTATATTTTCAGAGAAAAGGCTGCCTTCAATCCATTATACAACCAAGGGTATCATAGGATGGGCTGCTATCTATGTCCCTCATCACCTCTAGCCGAGCTAGAGAGTCTACGAGAAACTCATCCAGAGTATCATGCTAGATGGACATCCATGATGCAAGACTGGGCAAGGAAGTATGGGTTCCCAAGCGAATGGATTGAGATGGGTTTCTGGAGATGGAAAACACTACCTAAGGGACAGATGAATCTGGTCAACAAACTTGGTCTGGACATCAAACCCGACCGATCTAGTCCAGGGGAAAATCTAGAACTTCAAGTGACTAAGGGTATTGCACCCTGTACAAAATCTGGGTTCAGCCTAGAGGGTACTTTCTCCTCAGGAATCGATTTGAATCGAGTTTCAAAGGTATTTCCAATATTCGGTAAAACAAGACTGTCGGAAGAGATGGGTGCTCTAAGGACAACAACTGGTGAGAATAGCATCTCTCTCTTTAGCTCAGGGTCCGTAGTTGTCAGGGGGACTGATGAAAAAACTGTGGACCGGTTGACCGAAAAGATGGAACGTGCTGTAAAACGAGCAATATTCTGCCAAGAATGTGGTTCTTGTGTTCCTCAGTGTGAACATGGTGCACTCTCCATAGATTCTGGTAAGATCTCTGTTGATGAAAAGAAGTGCACGAACTGTCTCAAGTGTGACAATTGGCCTTGCCCAACATATCTCACATAGTCAGAACAAGACGCAGTATATGTTGTCTTGTAACAGCAAGCTTATTATCTCTGCTTTAGCCAGAAGCCTCAGTTGAGTGTATAATGCTGTCAGCGATTAGTCTGCATATATACAGGTATCGAAAGTACCTCGTACTAACGCTTGTAGTTTCACTAATCGCAATACCTATAGCTGATGTTCTAGTTATCCAGAGAGACCGAAATCGAAGTGAGATGTATGGTGAAGCTTTCTGGATCTATGGATTTAGCGTCTATACTATGAATGACACGCATCTCGCTGATTCTATGGCAGCTTTAGGTTTTCCCTACAACGACACATACCATGTACTACCTGATTATTTGGGCGGGGTGGCTTATGAGTACCCAATCTTTGGGTTCATTTTTTTTGCAATAGCTACATGGTTGTTCCCTGGTGCGGGAGGACTGCAACCACTCTGGCTTAATTTCATATTAGTACTTGTATTCAACCTGAACCTTGTTTTACTTTCTATTCTTCTGAAAGAAAAACTACAGACTAAACAATGGGCACGAATGTTCTTCGCTGGATACTTTGTATACGGACTCATCATGTCTGCTGGTGGTGGTAAACTCGAACCACTTGTGGATTGCTTATTTTTCATGTCCATGGTTCTTTGGCAAGAAAACCAGCATGGGAAAGCAATGTTTACCTTAGGATTAAGTGTACAGACTAAGGTGTATCCAGCTGTATTATTTCCCCTCTACTTTATTATGAATCCTGTATCCTCAGTTTGGTTTATTGTTTCAATGTTTGCTACAGTGATTCCATCATTCTTCGGAGCAAGTTTTGAGTCTCTTATCTCTCACATCCTCAATACATCCAGTTACAGTGAATACATTGTGAATTCTATGTATCCTGGACTGATATGGGGTACACCTAACTTATCCACAGACCCAATCTCATACTATTGGTGGCTACCTGCAGCGATTCCACTTGTCATCTATGTCCCCTTCATGATTTTTACCATAAGACAATATTTACCAGCAAAAACTGACCTTGAAGGGAAATCGCTTTGGCAAAAAATACTTGAGCTCAAGTATTTCTACCTTTACTTGTTACCAGGGATACTCTTTGTCTTTCGGTGGGTCATGCCTTGGTATCTCTACTGGCTTGCACCACTTGTAATTCTCTTTGACAGTGATAAACGAGCTAGTGGATACTTGAAAGAAATGGTAGTGGTTGGTTTTCTCTATGCATTTGGACTATTATGCAATTGGCCATATTTCAGTGGAGATCCTGGTCCTCTACGTGATTTCGTGGGACACTTTCCTTTGAGAGTGGGTACTTTCCTTGGCTTAATTCTCATTGGCATTCTTGCAGGAATGACATATTTACTATGGAAATGGGAATTTGATCGCAGAGACCGGAAAATAAAGCTAATGAAAGAAGCTGAAACTCGAGGAGAACTTATTATTTAACTCCCTACCGAGGTGTTCCATTCTCGCGATAATAGTCAATTATACGCTCTCTTATCAATGTAGACGAACACAGACCATCAGCATCACGTTTCTCCAATCTCACAATCTTGGTCTTCATTCCTTTACTTACAAAATAAGCCTCAAGTGAATCGGTATCCGTATACTGGTCGTAACCAAGGGCAATGATATCTGGATTTATATCTGAAACAATCAAAGTATGGTCATCAGTGTCAAGACCAATTACAGCCCTGTCAACAAATTTTAACGACTCTACAATTTTGCGTCTTTGCTCCTGTGGAAACACAGGTGGGGCACCTCGCTCTCTGAGAATTGTCTTATCGAGGGCAATTACTACAATTAGTTCTCCATTTTCTCCCGCCAGTTCTCTTGCCTGTTCAAGATAAGAGATATGTCCCAAGTGAAGTATATCGAACTTTCCCGCTGCAAGGACTCTTATTCCTCTCATTGGGATTACACCTGAGGTTTAGTCTTCGTCTACAGCGAGGAAAGTTTCTGCTTCAGTGATGACCTCGATTCGACGTTTTGTCTTTGTTATTTGACTGACATGAACAAGCCCATTTATTTCGAGGACTAGTAAAGCTTCATTGAGTTCAGCCTCACTAGGCTCTGCTCCAAGTTCCTTTTTCAACGCCCTTATGAGCTCATCATCCAGGATGACTCCTCGTCGTTTCTTTACAATATCAACAATCAAATTTGTCATAGGCATTGCATTCCACGGGGCCAATTCTCTCTCACCTCATTGCTTAGCCATACATTGCATGTGCTGCAGCGTCTACTTCAGTGGTTCTACGAAGCGTTTGATCCATCTTTCTATAGCGTTCTAGCATCTCCTTAGTCACTGATGAATGCACGGACCCAATAGCATCTTGGAAATGCTTCCAAGAAACAGCCTCAGTTTCCATATTCTCCCTCAAAGCTCTCATTCCAGCTTCTCTGCAGATTGCTTCGATGTCTCCTCCGACATAGTCCTCTGTTAGTTCAACAAGTTTGTCAAACTGCTTTTCGACATCTGCATCAAGGGGCATACCCTTAGTATAGATTTCAAAAATTGCCCTTCTACTCTCTGCATTTGGAGCATCCACATAGACAAATCGATCAAACCTGCCAGTTCTTAGGAGAGCTTTGTCTATTAATTCTGGACGATTTGTCGCAGCGATAACAACGATATCCTTCATTGACTCCAATCCATCCATCTCTGTTAGGAGTTGGCTGATTACTCTCTGATTGTGTACTGCTCCAGGACCATCTCCTCCAGCTCCTCTTGTTGGTGCCAACGCGTCAATTTCATCAAAGAAGATAATGGCAGGCGCAGCGGTCCTTGCTTTTCTGAATACTTCTCTGATAGCTTTTTCACTTTCTCCGACCCATTTTGATATTAGCTCTGGTCCCTTAACACTAATGAAGTTGGCCTCACTCTCAGTTGCCACAGCTCTTGCTAGGAGAGTCTTTCCACAACCAGGTGGTCCAAAAACAAGGACTCCTTTGGGTGGTGTGATTCCCAGTCGTCGGAATGACTCTGGTCTTTTGAGCGGCCATTCAACAACTTCCTTTAGCTCTTGTTTTGCTTGGTCCAATCCTCCAATGTCGCTCCATTTCACATCCGGAACTTCAATGAACACTTCTCTGACTGCAGAGGGTTGAATTTCTTTCAATGCCTCCAGAAAATCTCCATTATGAACCTCAAGTTTATCCAGCACATCTTGGGGGATTTCCTCGGCCTCCAAATCGATTTGAGGGAGGTATCTTCTAAGAGCTTTCATTGCAGCCTCTCTGCATAGTGCATGAAGGTCTGCGCCTACAAATCCATGAGTGATCTTTGCCAGATTCTGCAAGTCTACTGTCCCACTACCCTCCGTGGTCAATGGCATGCCTCTTGAGTGAATATGAAGTACTTCCAATCTTCCTGTTTCATCTGGAACTCCAATCTCAATCTCTCTGTCAAATCTACCTGGCCGCCGAAGAGCGGGATCAAGCGCATTCACACGATTTGTTGCACCTATTACTACTACTTGACCACGTACCTTAAGCCCATCCATTGTTGCCAGAAGCTGTGCAACTACACGTCTCTCGACCTCGCCTTGCACATCTTCTCTCTTAGGTGCGATAGCATCTAGCTCATCAATAAATATGATACTTGGCGCGTTTTCTTCAGCCTCTTCGAAAATCTTTCGAAGCTTCTGCTCTGACTCTCCATAAAACTTGGACATAATCTCTGGACCATTGATATGAACAAAGTTGGCCTCAGACTCACCAGCAACTGCCTTGGCTAGCAGTGTCTTTCCTGTACCTGGTGGTCCATGAAGAATAAGCCCTCGAGGTGGGTCAATTCCCAATCTCTTAAAGATCTCAGGATGTTTCATTGGGAGTTCAACCATCTCTCTTATTCTCTGTATTGCGTCAGATAGTCCACCAATCTCCTCATAGGTCACCTGTGCTGCACCCACAACATCCCCTGTTGGTTTCTCTGCTATGGCTAGAATTGTTGAATGTTGTACTACCACTGTACCAGCTGGTTTTATGGAGGTGACTTTGAAGGGAATAGCCCTTCCAAGAATCGGAATAAACACAGTATCTTGGGTCGTAACAGGACAGTTGAGGAGTTTCCTCTTGACAAATTCCTCGAATCGAGGTTCTGGTCTGATTGGAACCGATGTGGGTGCAAGAGTCACATTCTTTGCAGGCTCTTCGTTAGCTCTTGTAACGGTCACTTTCTCGCTTAGACTCACGCCTGCATTCCTTCTGATTCGACCATCCATCCGAATAATTTCTCTACCCTTATCACCTTGATATGCTGGCCATGCAATGGCTGCAGTCAACCTTTTGCCCTTGATTTGGATAATATCCCCAGTTCTAACTCCCAGCTTCTCCATTGAAACAGCGTCAATACGGACTATGAACCTACCAATATCTCTGTGCTCGGCCTCTGCGACCTTTAGGATTATTTCGACCATTTCTTTGAAGCATCCTCCTATACCATTATTATAGTATGAGAAACCGGACGTGATTAGTTCAATCATTAAGAATCGTCCAGTTTCCGTTATTCAATGTTTCTTTGTTTACCAATATATTCAGATACAGAACTTAGCTATGTTACTCTATGGGTGCTTAATACCTTTCAAAGAGCTCTGAATGAATCAAGAACGCTTGGATTCCGCGCCTACTACATTCTAGACACTCTTTCTACTTCGACTTGTGATACTCCCTCCACAGCGCCTATTGCCTCTTCGATATCATCAGTGCCACCCAAAGACTCGTCGCGTGAAAGATTCATTCTGAGTGCTTGAAGACCAAAGGCCACGGGCTGCGTTTCTGTAGCTCCCAAGTCTGTTCCTTCTGGAATCACACGCTTGATTCTCTCAAGTAGATCATCTAAGTCAATTTCAACATCCTCAGGCATTATTCGGAGGGTCATAACTACTCGTGCCATTTGATATCATCTCTAGAATTTGGTTATGGTCCCTCAAATCCACAGTTAGGGCATGTGTACCTATTCGAAAATCGTCTACATGACTCACAACGCCATATGGTGAATTCACCACATGATGGACATTGAAATTTCACGCCATCTTCCTGTGGAGAAACAGAAGCGTGACAGGATGTACATCGGATAGCTCTCATCGTTGCCAAGTTATCACCAGAAGATTTACAGATGCTATAAGCACCAGTTTTGGGGGCGTGCTGATGAGTTATTATAAATCTGTCGAAGTGTGAGTGTCATCCCGAAGCATATATTCTTGAGCTGTCATATATTGTATGAATGACAGTTGATGCAACAGCAATCTCCCTGAAAGATTTGTCTGGAAAGAAAATAGCTGTTGATGCATTCAACACAATCTATGCATTTTTATCCAGCATAAGGCAACCCGATGGTACGCCATTGTCTGACCGACAGGGACGAGTTACCAGCCACCTGAGTGGGCTGTTCTATCGGAACATCAACTTACTAGAGAATGGAATTCTACCAGTCTATGTCTTCGATGGCGAAGCTCCCACATTAAAAGCCAAGGAAGTTCAAAAGAGGAGAGAGATCCGCGAAGCTGCATACATTGAATGGAAGACAGCTCAAGCTGAGGGACGAATCGAGGATGCTCTTAAGGCGGCAAAAAGTAGCTCCCGATTGACAACTTCCATGATTGATGAGAGCAAGGGTCTGCTCACAGCATTAGGAATTCCTGTCATTCAGGCACCATCGGAGGGTGAGGCTTTAGCTGCTCAGATGGCACGTGAAGGAATGGTGTGGGCTAGTGCAAGTC